>JGI25319J35699_1000877_pt1 | contig 14169 bp, 10 predicted proteins | sample AutmiccommuBRH17_FD_35699 | JGI IMG/M metagenome (IMG submission 35699) | reverse complement strand
AGGAAGTTTCCCCATTTAAGAACCATTGATAGTTATTATTAAAATGTGATAAAAGGTTGACCCTGGCCCGATGCAGTTTTATCTTAATGACATTTTCGGTGATCCCTAAAATTTCAACAATTTCCTGATAACTCAGGTCAAGGATTACCTTCATGATAAATACCTGTTTTTGCTTTTCCGGAAGCCGATGCATCACTACTTGATGACATTCTTTCCTGATAATGCCTGTAAGCTCATTCATAATAACAGTATCTTCCGGTGTATTTTGCAAATCGGACTGAAATAGAGGAAACTTATCTTGATAATAGTCTAGCTTTTCCTCTAGAGATTCCAGATAAGCCCGTTCCTTTTCTTTTTTGAACCGCAAACAGGTATTAAAGGCAATTTTATAAATCCAAGTATAAACATTACTATCACCGCGAAAATCCTTTAGATGCTGGTATACTTGAAGAAAGGTCTCTTGCATGACATCTTCGGCATCCTGCATATTACCCAGCATATGGTAGGCGAGATTATATATTTTCTTGCTATACCTATTTACCAAACTGGATAAATCCGTCGACTCCACTACTACCATCCCTCGTATAATAGTTTCAACAAGTCAAATCATAGAATTTCCAGTTTAAATTTGTTCTTTAAAAACTCAAAACTAACTCTTATCTCAACAGTAGCCCGTGCACTTTACCCTTGACGGTGAGTGGGCCGCATGGTAAGCTTCTTGGCTGCAACAGCCACTTCCCTTTTAGGGGATGGACATGAAAAATTCAAGTTGAGAACCGTCCCCGACTTGATTTTTTTAGCGTAGGTAATTCCAGGGAGTAACGGGCTCGCATTTTAATATTAATGCAACAAACATTAGAATCATTAAGCCAAAGGTCGATGACCTTTGGCTTAATGCTGGCGGAGCTGACGAGAGTCGAACTCGCGATCTCCGGCGTGACAGGCCGGCATGTTAGACCACTACACCACAGCTCCTTATTTAAGATGAGAGGCTGTACTCTCATCCTTTTGGTGGGCGATGACGGGATCGAACCGCCGACCCCCTGCTTGTAAGGCAGGTGCTCTCCCAGCTGAGCTAATCGCCCATGTGGTGACCCGTAGGGGATTTGAACCCCTGTTACCGGCGTGAAAGGCCGGTGTCTTAGACCCCTTGACCAACGGGCCACTGATGGTGAGCCATGAAGGATTCGAACCTTCGACACCCTGATTAAAAGTCAGATGCTCTACCAACTGAGCTAATGGCTCTTGTTTTTCAAACAATCGGTGTGCCTCACAATGCTATATATTACAGCATTCTTCTACAGATGTCAACAGCTTTTTCTACATACCTAATAATACCTGAATAGGTAAAAAATTGAGGTTACCTATTCCCCATCTTTATCAACTATTGTGAGTTGTTTTAAATTCTTCCAATTCCTTTTCAACGTTGGTAAGATGCCTATACATTAGAGCCCGGGCTCTTTGACCATCTCGTACCTTCATAGCCTCAAACATCTCTTTGTGCTCTTCGTACAAGCGATGTGGAGTACTCTTAGTATGAGACAACCATAGTTCCCTAGTAGTACCTAGTGTTTGGTCCATGGTATCATATATGGTATTCATTAGCCGTATTAACAAAGAGTTTTTGGTTATTTCAGCTATAGCATAATGAAAAGCCAAATCAGCCTTTTCCCCAGTCTCACCTGTTTCTAGGGCCGCCTTCATTTTGGCAAGCGCCTTTTCCACCCGCTGGAAGTCTTCCGAAGCCCCTCTGTTAGCGGCTAACCCTATGGCCTCAACCTCCAGTGCCTTACGAACCTCCAGAAATTCTCTTAATTTGTCCCTCTCTAAAAGAAACATCATTGCCAAGGGCTCTATTATTGTATCCAAGTTAGAATGTCTTATAAACGTGCCCTCACCCGGTCTTACTTCAACTAACCCTGCGATTTCTAAAGCACTTAAGGCCTCTCTCACCGATGTCCTGCTTACCCTTAAACTTTCTGCCAGTTCTCTTTCCGATAACAGCTTATCCCCAGGATTAAGACTTCCTTCAATTATTAGTTCTTTCATTTGCGAAACTATTTCTTGATAGATACGTCTTTGTTTTATTGGCCTAAATTCCATCACATGTCACCCTCTACAAGTAATAAAAATAAAAAGAGTAGATTCTACAAATCCACCCTTTTTATTATATAACAGGTTTTTCTACATGTAAAATTAATTTGTTCTTTATATAAAAGTTACATATTATATATTAACAACACTCATTGGTATATTTTTGATCTCGCTAACTCCAGTTAGAATCATGGCCTGCAACAACTGTTTGCTATACGATTCCAAGATTAACTTAACACCTTCGCTGCCGCCGCCAAAGGCGCCTATGATCAACGGTCTACCAACCATTACTGCATCCGCTCCTAAAGCCAACAACTTTAGTACATCTACGCCTGACCGTACTCCGCCATCAGCAAATATTACCATTTTCCCCTTGATAACTTCTGCGATTTTCGGTAATACGTGGGCCGCACCTGCAGCATGATCTAATACCCGTCCACCATGATTTGATACAACAATTGCTGCCGCACCTGCTTCCGCCATGAGCTCTGCTTCATCAACAGTCATTATGCCCTTCACGATAAAAGGAAGCTTCGTATAGGACACTAATTCTTTAATATCTTCAAATGACTTTGGACCTACGGGTTGGCCATTAAGCGCCATGGTAATTAACCCTGCTCCATCCACATCAACACCAACTGCTAGGGCTCCTGCTTCTTCCGCCTTATCAATTCTCTTTTTTATCTCATCTTGACTGCGAGGTTTAATAAATGGAATACCCTTACCAGCCACCTGACGAATTCCTTCCAATCCATCATCATACATGCTAGGAACACCCGTGTCCCCGGTCATAGCCAAACTACCTGCCGCCAGGGCTCCTTGGAGCATAGCGTCAACCATTTGACGCTCAGTAATTTGCCCTCCCATATTAATTGAAGCACCTGTGATGGGGGCCGCAAGTATCGGTATTTCCAGCTCCTGGTCGAGCAATTCAATCCTTAGATTGGGGTTGGTTGCTTGGTGTATTGTTCTTAAGTTCAGCCTAACATCTGCTAGAGCTTCCAAATTTGCTTTAAAGGCACTGCCTGTTCCTGCACCTCCTATTCCAGGTACTTCTCCCGCGCATGCCTTACCATCACAAACAGGACAAACCCGGCAATAACCCTTCAGTTTTTCCTTAGCTGTCTCCCTAACTTGTTTTAAATCCATAATCCAGTCCTCCTTTGCCATTAAAACATACACCTAAAGTTTATACAGCATTACTGTAGTGTCAACTTTAGGTGTCTAAAAGCCGTTCGTTCTTATCTATAATCTTATAATAAATATTAGACAGTTTCCAGTTACCTATTCATTATGAGCCTTTCCAGCAAGAATTTCGGCGGTGTGCATAACCTTCACCTGGCTTCCCGTCTTATCCAGACCACCTTTTAACTGTATCATGCACCCGGGGCAGTCCATTGCAACGATATCTGCTCCACTAGCTTCAATATTTTTAAGTTTTCTTTTCATGATTTCTGCCGATATCTCAGGAAATTTCACGCTATATGAACCTCCAAATCCACAGCATCTATCACTTTCACTCATTTCAACCAGTTCCACGCTCTTCTGTTTATTAAGCAAGTTCCTAGGTTTATCAGCTAACCCTAAAGTTCTATTGTAGTGACATGAATCATGGTAGGTTACCTTCAGAATTTCCTTACTGTCTAGATTACTATCTCCTTGAGGAGGCAGTTCGTTTATTAGCTCTGAGTAATCCTTGATTTTTTCCGCAAATTTTTCAGCTCTAGGCCGCCATACGGAATCGTTTTTTAACAATTTAACAAAGTCATGTTTTAAACTGTCCATACACGTGGGACAGGCGGTCACAATATAATTAACTTCTGCTTCCTCCATTGCAGCAATATTTTGTTTGGCCATTTTCCTTGCGGCCTGCTTATCACCCATATATGCCGCAGGCGCACCACAACAACTTTGCCCTTCCGGAAATACTACTTCCACTCCACGATCTTGAAGGGTCTCAAACACCGCAGTCCCTACCTGAGGATAACTAAAATCTATTACACAACCGGCGTAAAAAGCAACCTTTAAGTTTGCATTTTTAACATCTTGTTTTATTTGTGGTATTAAATCACGTAAGGGCTCATGGGCTATAGCCGGCAAACTACGCTCCTCCGTCATCTTGGATAAAGCTAGCGGCAAGTGCCTAATATACCCTTCTTTTGCAAAAGGCTTTTGTAACGACTTAGCCCTGCGCAGCCATTTGTGAAAGGTATTGGGCTTAGATAAAATATTATTTAAGACAAAGTTTTCTCCAAAAGATAGGCCTTTTTTGTCGGTAAGCCTCTGTCGCAGTTCTTTAACCAAACCGGGAATGTCAATCTTTCCAGGGCAAATAGTTGCACACTTGCCACAACTAATACACAAATTCTGCGGGTCAAAAGCTTCATCCTCGCCATTTAGAAAAGCAGTTAATATACTCCCTATTCCTCCGGCATAAATATGTCCATATACATGACCGCCTACAAGCTGATACACTGGACACACATTTAAACATGATGCACAACGAATACATTGGGCAACTTCTTTAAACATAGGATCTTTAATAAATTCAGTACGCCCATTATCCATCAGCACGATGTGAAGTTCCTTATTTATAACTTTCCCATCTTTCCACGTAGGGGTAGTACCGCCAATCATAGTTACATAACTGGTAATAGTCTGACCGGTGGCACTTCTCGGTAATGCTTCTAAAATTTTAGTGACCGTTTCCATGTTGTCCACCAATTTTTCAATACCAACTAATGCAACATGAATAGGAGGCAGCGTAGTTGTTAATCGGGCATTCCCTTCATTTGTCATGATAACAAGAGAACCATTGTCTGCCACCGCCATGTTCGCACCCGAGATACCCATATCTGCACTGAGGAACTTTTTGCGTAGTTCTCGGCGGGCCACCTTTGTTAACTCATAGGGGTCTGCCGGTAGTTCCTCGTTTAAGTGCCTTGAAAATGTCTCTGCTACTTCCTGTCTAGTCAAATGAATAGCCGGCATTACCATATGGGACGGCTTTTGCCCCATTAACTGAATAATCCACTCGCCCAAGTCCGTCTCCGTTACCTCGATCCCCTTTCCTTCAAGGTGATGGTTTAAGTGAATTTCTTCTGAGGCCATTGACTTTGATTTCACGATACTTTTCACATTATTATCCAAAGCAACTTTCGCAATATAGTCATTAGCCTCCGCTGCGGTTGGAGCAAAATAGACTTTAGCACCACGCTTTTCTGCTTGCTTTGTGAACTGCTCAACTAATGCATCTACATTTTCGGCTGCCCTAGCCTTTGCTGTAGAAACAGCTTCCCGCAAGGCCTCAACATCCTTACCAAGGTAAGCCTTTTCCCGTGCAGCAGGGTAGTCATTTCCAAATTTAGTGAGGGCTCGACGCAGGTTTTCGTTGTTTAGAGCTTGGTAGGTTTTTTCTTTAAATTCTTTACTTACTGCCATTCAACAACCCTCCCCGTCTACTAAAACAATATACAAACGGCCAGGCCCGTGAACACCGATAGTCAACACCCGTTCAATATCAGCAGTACGACTGGGGCCCGTAATAAAAGCTGCGTATGAGGGGGGAATTCCTTCCTTCGCCAACATATTAATTGCCTGCAGCATATTCTCCGCAATGGCAGCAGTAGGCAGCAGTACAATGTTAAAGGAGCATAACATAGAAAAGAAGCGGCTAAATAAATCAGTAGCGTCATGAGCTACAGTTCCAGTTTCTGCAATACCAACTTGAACTGGAATAATACCCACTTCTAGTTCAGCAGCTTCCTGAGGTGAGGCTTCCGTAACTGCCTCTACCCCCTGCTGCTTCAGGTGAGGTAATAGGCCTGCAGCCATCCCTGATGGCGTACAACCTACTTTTTTTATACTGCCTTCTTTAATTAACTTGATAATTTCTTCATAGGCCTGCTGGCATGTTCCTACCCTAATGACTTCCGCAGAAACAGCCTCCGCCTTCTCAGTGAATTTTTTAACCAATTTCTCGTTCAATGGCTGCCCCCCTCTCTGAAGAATACGCCTCCGCCAGTATCTCCGCTACATATTTAACCGGTATATCTGAGCCTGCTTGATATAACCCATCTTCCAACTGCATTCGACAAGCACCACAGCTAGTTAGCACTAATTCCGGTTTAGCAGCAAGTGCATCATCTATTTTTTTGTCTCTGATTCTACTAGATAAGTTGTAGTGGGATAAACTAAATGAACCTGCCATGCCACAGCACCGATCCGGTTTCTTCATTTCCACCAATTCAATCCCCGGAATACTTTTAACCACTTGGCGGGGTTGATCACTAATTCCAACACCACGTACCATATGGCAAGGATCATGATACGTTACCCTATAATTCATTTCGCCGACAGGTTCCTTAATTCCTATATGATCAATTAGGTATTGACTGACATCAAAGGATTTTTCAGCTAACTCTTTTGCCTTAGTACCATACTCAGGATCATCCGCTAACAACTCCTGGTAATGATGTGCCCACGCTCCAATACAGGTGCCGCAATGGGTAATGATTGCATCGTATTTCTCCGCTGAAAAAATATCAATATTATACCTGGCAATTTCTTTCGCTGTTTCCATATCTCCATTGATAAACACCGGTATGCCGCAGCAATGCTGCTTTTTAGGCAGGATGACATCTACATCATTGGCATTTAGTACCTGCACAACTGCATGACCAGCGTCCGTATAGATGTAGTTAAGCATACAACCCGTAAAAAAGGCAACTTTTGCTCGAGGTTGAACAACTCTATTATTTTCAGGCATCTGTGTCAATAAGGATTTATTCGCTAACGGCCTAACAACCCGTCTTTTATCTATACCAATGGGCAACCTGGCTTTTACCAATTCTTTTTTGTCAACCTTTTTCAAGCCAAAGGCCTGAAACTTGGCTGCCATACCCATCCCCATGCGAAACCGTTTAGGTTTGGATAAGGCTCCAAATATATATCTTTTCAAAGCAGGTAGTCCTTTTTTTCTTACTAATGCGGCTCTTGTAGCCAAAATAATCTCATCCGGCTTAACTCCACAAGGACAGTTAGCCGCACAAGCTTTACAAGTTAAACAAAGTTCGAAAATTTCTTTTAATTTATCAGTATATTCCAAACGCCCTTCCAAAAGTTCTTTTGCTATCTGGATTTTTCCTCTAGCAACACCTGATTCGCCAAATAATTCTTTATAGATAGGGCAAACGGCCTGGCAATTGCCACACTTCATACACTTAGTTATTTCCGCTTTAATGTTCCCTAGATTATCATACTTTGCCATTGCCATCCCCCCCTAAACATTAACTATTTTTCCAGGGTTAAGAAGGTTTTTCGGGTCCAAAGCCTTTTTTACTGCTTCTAAAGCTTCAATTCCCGCTTCTCCAAACTCTTTCTCCAAATACTTTTGTTTCGCAATACCTATGCCATGCTCTCCGGAAAGGGTGCCGCCCAGTTTTAGAGCTACTTCAAATATTTCATCTACAGCCTTATGCACCCGCTCCATCTCTTCCTTATTGGTTTCATCAGTTAATATTGTGGGGTGAAGATTACCATCCCCTGCATGTCCGAAAGTACCTATAGGGAGCTGATATTTATTAGCAATACCTCGTAATGCCTTTAACATATCCGGTATTTTGCTTCTAGGCACCGTGGCGTCTTCAAGCACAGTAGTTGGACTGACCTGTGCCAATGCAGGCAAAGCCGCACGACGAGCTTCCCAGAGATCGTCACGTTCTTGTTCAGTCTCAGCTATTTTTAAGCTGCCATTATTCTCTTGACATACACGCGCTACTGCTTGTGCCTCTTTTTCTACGACTTCCGGAATACCATCCACCTCTATTAACAAAATAGCTTCGGCATCCGTAGGTAATCCTACATGGGCATAATTCTCTACAGTTTTAATTGTAACGTTATCCATAATTTCCAAAGTCGCCGGTATCACCTTGTTGCTAATGATGCCCATAATTGCACTTGCTGCGTCGTCAATGGATTTAAATGTTGCCATAGCACTTTTTCTAGCTTCAGGCGCAGGGATAAGCTTTACAATAATCTCTGTAATAACACCAAGGGTTCCCTCAGAACCCACAAAAAGCTTAACCATATCATATGCAGTAACATTTTTTACGGTTTTACCCCCGCAACGCATAACTTTACCGTTAGCTAAAATTACTTCCAGCCCCATTACGTAATCCTTGGTAACACCATATTTCAGACCCCTTAATCCGCCGGAACACTCAGCCACGCTACCGCCCATGGTCGCCGTAGCAACAGTGCCGGGATCCGGGGGATAAAGAAGATCATATTGAGCGATTGCATCATTTAAGTCTTGAATAATCACTCCTGGTTGGACCGTTGCCGTTAAGTTGTTATAATCTACTTCAATAATTTTATTCATTTTAACCATTACCATCACTATGCCTTTTTTTATCGGAACAGTACCGCCGCTTAAATTGGTACCCGAACCTCTTGTCAGTAACGGCGCTTCATATTTATCTGCAATTTTGACAATTTGCTGTACTTGTTCTGCATTACATGGAGTCACTACTACCTCAGGTAAGACTTTAGGAATATCCGCTGTAGCATCGAAAGCATATGCCGCCAACTCTTCCTGTTCAGTTAAAACATTTTCTTTACCTACTATCTGGACCAGTTCATTTACTATATTACCAGGTAACATAATATTCTTCCTCCTCCAACTCACCAAAATAATTTCTCAACTGAATGCCAGATGGGTTTACCTTTTTACATTCATCCTCAGAAACTTTTTCCTATTCTTTTACCCCTTTTTAACTAATATATAGAAATGGTTTGAGCGAAACTTATTGAGTTTCGCTCTACCCATTCCATAATTATACTAAATCAGGTTTAATTTTAGAACATATACAGCAATCATACCCAGAATACCGGCCGCTCCAATATATATCCCAACGGGTATTAAGTTTCGTCTAATCAAAGCGCCTTCTTTACCAATTATACCTACGGTACTGCTAGCGGCAACCACATTATTGACGCAAATCATATTTCCTACCGCGCCACCAACAGCCTGTAATCCAAGAATAACCAAGGTTGATATGCCTAATTGACTTGCAGTCCCATGCTGGAAGGCCGCGAAAAGCATATCAGATACTGTATTACTACCAGAAACAAATGCTCCCAAAACACCTACTAAGCCGGCAAAGAATGGCCAAGAACCGCCTGCCACCTCAGCAGTATAGTTTGCCATGGTCATTACCATACTATCAATACCTTTAGCATTATGACCGGACTGTACCATTATCTGAACTAGGGCAACAGCAAAGACTAACGCAATTAACACAGGTTTTACCTGCTTAAAAGTATTACCTATAGCTTCATTAACTTGCTCCTTATTCATTCCTAAGACTAGAATGGAAAGTAAAGCCACTGGAATAAAGGGCCATAGGCCCGGCAACCCAAACGGGGCTTGGGAGAAACTTAAACTTGTACCCATAATGCCTTCCCATTTTATAACCCAAAATTTTAACCAACCACCAAAAGGTAAGAACTTCACTCGAGTTACCACCAAACCAAGAGCCACTAGAATATAGGGAACCCATGCTCTGGCTAAAGGAATTTTAGAAGTCTCTGTACCTGTACCTGGTTTTTCTAAACCACTCCAGTCTTCTTCCCAATTCTCTTGACTAGGAAACTGCCACTCATTTTTAGGTGTTAAGAAGCCTTTTGCCGCCGCGCTCACAACGATAACCAAGCCTATCATAGCACCCAACAAGGATGGAAATTCAGGTCCAAGCAATACTGCCACCAATACATAGGGCACTGTAAATGCCAACCCGGCAAAAATTGCAAATGGGGCAACCTCTAAACCTTTCTTCCAAGAACGGTTTTGGCCTTCGCCAAAGTAAGCTGTTAGCATGCACACCATAATAAGAGGAACAAACGTGCCAATCAATGCGTGAGGAATAGCTGCCGCTATCCCAATTTGTTTAACGTACTGGGCGATTGTTATTCCTGCGGGAACCAATGTCCCATCAGTTACCGAAGGAATATTCAATGCAACGTCCATTCCTAATACAATGGGGGTACCTACTGCACCAAAAGTAACCGGCGTACTATTTGCAATTAGCGATACCATAACTGCCGCTAATGGCGGAAAACCCATGCCTAACAACAGTGGCGCTGCAATTGCAGCTGGAGTACCAAANCCTGCAGCTCCTTCAAGGAAAGCACCAAACAGCCAAGCAATTAAAATAGTTTGTATTCTCCGGTCACGACTAATANTATTAAATCCATTATTAATTGATGCCATAGCACCACTAGTTTTTAAAACGTGTAATAACATGATTGCACCAAGAACAATAACAAAAATCTTAAGCGCGTTTAATGCACCGTTAACGGTTGCAGCCGCAATCCATTGTGTACTCATTCCCCAAACTGATGCCGCAAGAATTACAGAAACTACCCAGGCTACAGGCATAGCCTTTGTGGAGGGCCAGTTCATCCCTACCATAAGCACAAAAACTACTAAGATCGGTAAAAGAGCAATTAGTGCCAAAAGACCTAGACTCATTGTAAAACCTCCATTTTTTGTCGTATACATTAGAATAAGTTGGCTTAATAGTAAGCCTTACAACCAGCACTACTACACTAGAAACATAAACTAGTACGTTTTTAATTTATCCCCCCTTTTTTAGAGTAATCTTAAAAGCCGATATTTTTAAAAAACTCCCATGTGAAAATTCCCGTTCTCCTGGTGAAAAAATCATAAAAACAATTGGATAGTAAAATTTTCTCGGACATGTTCTTATCACAGCATCCGCACACCCGGTGGTCTGACCATCTACCTCAAAAAAATAAACCCATTCTTTCTGCCAGTTCGATTTTAATATACCATGAATTTTTAGATAATTCAATTGTTTGTTTTTGGTTGTTTTTTAAAGTATAGCCTCTTCCATAAATTTCAACTGTTAACCTTCATTATTAACTTTAGAGACCAACTGCTGTATTTTTTGCATATGTTGGCTTAAGTTTTCCAATGCTTCTGCCTGCTGATGATTAATAGAACTGATATCGGAGATAGACTTAGTTACTCCCTCCATTACTTGAGTAGTGTGCTTTAATGTCTTATTCACATTATCTGCTGATTGGTTGGATTCCCTGGAGAGCTTTCTAACCTCTTCAGCTACAACTGAAAAACCCCTCCCTTGTTCACCTGCTCTTGCTGCTTCGATTGCTGCGTTTAATCCTAATAAATTTGTTTGATCAGCTATTACTTTGATAACACCCAAAATTTTGTGTGTTTCATTAACATTTTCCGTAGCCTCGTCTGCTATGGTTTCCAGAATCTTTGACTCCGCGGCTACTTCTTCTGCAGCACTTGTTGATTCTTCTATAGTAGTCGCTACTTCTTTGAGTTCACTAAAAATAGCCGAGATTATTTCTTGCTTTTCTTTTGACGCAAAATCCTTCATTATTTCTTCTGAAACAATCATGGCGGCCATTTTCTGTAAGGGCTTAACCCTATCTGGGTTACCAGTGATTCCGATACATGCTATCCTTTGTTCATCCAAAATAATAGGACCTGTGTAACCGGGGAGCACGCCTTTTAGGGACTCCGCTTCTTCACTAGTAATAAATGCTTCGTCTGCCAAGCCCTCCATAACCTTCTTCGCACCTTCATGCATAGTTCCCAGTCTAGCAGGTTGTGTTGTAGCGATTATCTCACCACCTTCCCCCATAAACTGAATATTGTTCCCTGTGACTTCATGTAATAAGTTGACAACTTTTTCTGCTAAATTTTTAGGGACTTGGTGCCTCCAACTAATTACATTAATTTCGGACTTAGTTACAGTAGCCCTTTCCATAGACAATAACCCTCCCTGTAACAACCTCAAATCAGGACTGTTGGCCTTACCTCTCGACCTGCATATGTGAATTCGACAAATATTCAGAAAATCCTGCCAATAAGCCAACGATCTTATCTAGAATTCTGGTCTAAGCTATAAAAAAACAGCAGCAATCTACATTACTGCTGTTGAATATTTACGCTAAAAAATTTCTATGACTGGTATTGTTTGGTCCCGCTTAGGTCCTATTGCAACTATTGAGGCTTTAACACCTGTCAATTCCTCCAGCCTCCGAACATAGTTTTTAGCATTATCGGGTAACTGATCGAATGTACGGGCACCGCTAGTATCCTGTTTCCAACCGGGAAGCTCTTCATAAATAGGTTGGCACTGGGATAAATATTTTAAACTATGGGGAAACTCTGTTATGGTCTCTCCTTGATATTTGTAACCCGTACAAATTTTGACTGTATCCAATGTATCCAGGACATCAAGCTTTGTAAGAGCAACTGAGCTTAATCCATTAACCCTTGCCGCGTATCTGAGTATCACAGCATCAAACCATCCGCAACGGCGCGGTCTGCCGGTAGTAGTACCAAACTCAGCACCGTTCTTACGAATTTCTTCACCCATTTCATTATCTAGTTCAGTAGGAAACGGACCTTCTCCTACCCGGGTAGTGTAGGCTTTACAGACACCGATTACTTGATCGATTCTAGTTGGACCAATTCCCGCACCAATACATGCTCCACCAGCTGTTGGGTGGGATGAGGTAACAAAAGGATATGTTCCGTGGTCCACATCCAATAGCGTCCCCTGTGCGCCTTCAAACAGAACATCTTTCTTAGCCATTATTGCCTGGTTAATAAGAAGTGATGTATCCGTGATCAAATGGGAAATACGCTCAGCATAACCCATATATTCTGCATATACNGACTCCAAATCAAAGCCTTCGGCCTCATAGACACGTTCCAAGAGGTAATTCTTTTCCTCAAGATTACGCGCCAGTTTTTCTTTAAATTCAGCCCCATCCAACAGGCTAACCATCCTAATTCCTGAGCGCGAGGCCTTATCCATGTATGCTGGACCGATACCCCTTTTAGTCGTCCCTATTTTATGTTCACCACGCCTATCTTCTTCAACTGCATCAAGTCTTTTGTGATAAGGCATAATCAAGTGGGCATTTGCACTGATTCTTAGCCCTGAAGTGTCAATATTCCGGGCAGCTAGGTAACTCAACTCCTCTAACAAGACTGCTGGGTCCACAACTACGCCGTTACCAATAATACAGGTTTTACCTGGGTATAAAATTCCTGACGGAATTAGATGCAGTTTAAATTCCTGATCATCTACTTTAACCGTATGACCCGCATTATTACCACCTTGGTAACGCACTACATACTCAGCCTTTTCTGCAAGATAGTCTGTAATTTTCCCTTTACCTTCGTCTCCCCATTGGGCTCCAATTAAAACAACTGCCGGCAAGGAGTTCACCTCCAAATAATCTCGCTTTTAGTCTTTACTAAACTTTCTCCCTTATGAATCAAATTTAAACTGAACATTAAATTAGTTATTCCAATTAATGTTCAATAAAACCACTAATATAATACCATGCCTTGCAGTATAATGAAAGGTATTTTTTCCCCACTTCATTATAGTAACATATTAACGTAACGTTGAAAAGATGCGTGAAAAAAGGTCTACTTAGTGTAGACCTTAATTCAACACATCTCCTCTGATGCCAATTTGCGTTTTAGTAATGGGTATATCCTTACCCGACTGAGCCACAGCCTGCTCTACTGCTCTTACAATACCACCACAGCAGGGAACCTCCATATAAGCCACAGTGACCGAATTTATATTATTTACGGAAAAAATTTCGGTTAGCTTCCTCGCGTATGCCCCAATATCATCAAGTTTTGGGCAGCCTATTACCACCTTTTTATCTTTAAGCAATCCTAAATGATAGTTCGGGTACGCTACAGAAACACAAGAAGCACTTATCAGAATATCTGCATCGTTCCACAAATCACCGGATATAGGAACCAGTGCCAGCTGCACCGGCCAGTGGCTTAGCTTTGACTTAATAGATATTTCCACATCTCCTGTCTCGGTTTTCACTTTATTTCCAGCAGAGTTATTCTCTTTACTGCTTTCTAAGGTACGCATTCTGCTGCCGGGGCAGCCTTGCATGGGCGGGGCTGCTTGGGGACGGCTTTCTACCTTGGTAAAGTTATCCTGAATTTTTTGCCTAGCCAATAGTTCC
>JGI25319J35699_1000874_pt1 | contig 14224 bp, 18 predicted proteins | sample AutmiccommuBRH17_FD_35699 | JGI IMG/M metagenome (IMG submission 35699) | reverse complement strand
ACGCAGCGGCTGTGGCCCAGGCGGGAATATCAGGCCACCAGAACTGTACGTACTTGCCGACCGCCGTCAGCTCGGCCATGCCCACCAGGACGTACAGCACCCAGTAGTTCCAGCCGGAAAGGAACCCCGCATAACCGCCGCCATATTTGTGTGCGAAATGGCTGAACGACCCTGCGACCGGCTCCTCGACGATCGACCCAGTAGTTCCAGCCGGAAAGGAACCCCGCATAACCGCCGCCATATTTGTGTGCGAAATGGCTGAACGACCCTGCGACCGGCTCCTCGACGATCATCTCCCCCAGCTGGCGCATGATCAGAAAAGCGATGAAGCCACCGATCGCATAACCCAGGATCATCGACGGGCCGGCACTTCTCAGAACTCCGGCCGAGCCCAGGAACAGTCCCGTTCCNATCGCTCCGCCCAGGGCGATCAGCTGGATATGGCGATTCTTCAGACCNCGCTGGAGCGGTCCGGTGTGCAGCGTTTCAGCGGTCATACGCCACCTTGTGGATCTTCAGGGCAAGAAAAGCGCCGCTCGTGTCGGCGAGAAAGAAGGCAGCGCACCGGACGTGCTGGAAAGCACCAATCCTGGGCGACGGCGACGTCAGCTGCGCACCCTGGCCAGCGGGAACAGTGTCTTGAAATTGGCAGTGGTTTGCTCAGCCAGCGCCTCGAACGGAACGCCACGCAACTCCGCAACAAACTCGGCGACCTCCCGCACATACTGCGGCAGGTTGGCTTTGCCACGGTGGGGAACCGGCGCCAGATACGGCGAATCGGTTTCGACCAGCAAGCGATCAGCCGGCACTCTGCGAGCCACATCGCGCAGCGCATCGGCATTGCGGAACGTGACGATCCCCGACAGCGAGATATAGAAACCGAGATCAAGCGCAGCCTTGGCCATGTCCCAGTCCTCGGTAAAGCAATGCAATACACCCGCCTGCGGCAGCGCCGCTTCACGCAGCAGATCTAGCGTATCGGCGCGGGCAGCCCGGGTGTGCACGATGACCGGTTTGCCGGTCAGCCTGGCTGCTTCAAGATGCAGCCGGAAGGACTGCTGCTGCATCTGCGCAGCTTCGGGCTCGTAGTGGTAATCCAGACCGGTTTCACCAATGGCAACCACATGCGGGTGCTGGAGCTCGCCAAGCAACCAGTCCAGCACCGGCTGGCTCGTCGGCTCGAGATCCAGAGGATGAACACCGATCGAGCAATCCACGTCGGCATAGCGCTCGGACAGCGATCTGACCGCCGCTGCGTTGTCGGCGCTAACGCCGATGCAGAGGAAATGCCCGACACCGCGCGAGCGCGCAGCGTCCAACGCGGCATCCAGTGAACCGTCATGTGCGGTCAGGTCGAGTCGGTCAAGGTGACAGTGGGAATCTACCAGCATGAAATGCACTACTTGCTATCGCGAAAAAGGGGCGATTGTAGAGCAAATGGCCGGTTGTCAGGAAAGGCCAACGAANACCCTGCCGTCTGGCGAGGGATGNCGTTCAGTGACTCAGAGCGTTACATCGTGTGGGTCGGNCGGTCGGATTTGAGCGCACCGGCCAGATAGGTTTCGATCTTGTTGCGTGCAGTACTGTCGCCTTCGTTGAACTGCACGCCAATTCCCGCGGCGCGACTGCCCTGGGCACCCTTTGGGGTGATCCAGACGACCTTGCCGGCGACGGGAATCTTTTCCGGCTCGTCCATCAGGTTGAGCAGCATGAACACTTCGTCGCCAAGCTTGTAGCTCTTGTTGGTCGGGATGAACAGACCACCATGCTTGATGAAGGGCATGAACGCGGCATAGAGCACCGACTTGTCCTTGATGGTCAGGGACAGGATGCCATTACGCGGACCAAGATTTGCTGGCAGGCTCATGCGGTGTTCCTAACGAAAATTCCAGTCGATTCTAGCCCGCGCCGGGCAGCGTTGCCCACTGCACCAGCAGCGCTTCGAGAAGCAACACACGGTTGAGGTTGGCTTTGCCTAGCACTTTTTGCCGATGTTCGAGCAGCCAGTCCTGCAGCGCCATCACTTTGTGTTGCGCTGACTTCTGCGCAAGGTACTGCAACACCTTCTGCATATCGGCTGCACCGAGCTCAGCATCATCACCGGCCATCTGATACCGCAGGATCAGATGCGTCCACTCGCAAAACCAGTCGAACAGCAGGATCAGCGGCAGCGCATTCCAGCCCTCAGCCAGCTGACTGGGTGACTGTTGCTGCTTGAGCAGCTTCTTCACGCTGTCGACAACCTGCGCGCGCAAGTCCAGTACTTTCTGCTCATGCAACTTCAAGGCGGCCAGAGGTGACCCCGCCGCCAGTGTCAGTAGCTGCTCACGCAGCTCCGCTGCCAGCTCGGGGAGCTGCCCAGCCAGCCAGTCGAGACTCTGTTGCCGTCCCGGCAGAGGGCAGGCCTGCTGCACGCAACGGCTCTTGATGGTCGGCAACAGGCGACTCGGCTGGTGGCTGATGAGCAGCAGTACCGTATCACCGGAGGGCTCCTCAAGGCTCTTGAGCAATGCGTTGGCCGCATTGAGATTCATCGCCTCAGCGGGCTCCAGCAGTATCACCTTGCGCCCACCCAGCTGCGCAGTCTGGGTGACGAAGCCGACCAGATCACGCACCTGGTCGACCCGTATGGCCTTGTCGACCTCTTCCGGCTCGAGTATGTAATGGTCCGGGTGCGTATGTGCAGCCAACAGCTGACAAGCCTTGCATTCACCACAGGCCGTGGCGTTCACGGGCCGCTGGCAAAGCAGCAGCGCCATCAATTGCTCGGCGAGCTGCCGCTTGCCGATGCCGCCAGGACCGTGCAGCAGGTAAGCGTGAGCATGCTGCGTACGACCTGCCAGCTGCCGCCAGAGCTCCGCCTGCCAGGGGAGGACGTCAGCCATCGAGGCGCCCCATCAGGTCGGGAATCAGGGCCTGTACATCCTGCTGCACGACATTCAATGGCTGCCCTGCATCGATGATTCGATAGCGCGACGGCGCAGCCTTGGCGCGNTCCAGATAGGCGCGCCGTACCGATTCGAAAAAGCGGAGGCCTTCCTGTTCGAAGCGATCCAGACGACCGCGCGCCGCCGCACGGGCCAGCCCCACCTCGACCGGCAGATCGAAGATCAAGGTCAGATCAGGTCGCAGCTCGCCCTGCACGAAGACTTCCAGCTGGGCGATCCGCTCGATAGAGAGCCCTCGACCCCCGCCCTGATAGGCATAGGTGGCATCGGTGAAACGATCGCAGAGCACCACCGCCCCGCGCTCCAGTGCCGGGCGTATGACCTGCGCGAGATGCTGAGCACGTGCGGCGAAGACCAGCAGCAACTCGGTATCCACCGCCATCGGCTCGTCGGCCGGGGTGAGAAGCAGCTCGCGGATACGCTCGGCCAGCGGCGTCCCGCCGGGCTCACGGGTCAGCACGACATCCACGCCACATGCGCGCAGGCGCTCGGCGAGATATTCACGATTGGTGCTCTTACCGGCCCCTTCAGGGCCTTCGAGGGTCACGAAGAGNCCTTTCATTGTACGTTTCCGTTGTCCGCCGGTGCCTGCCGTGGCGGCGGGCTGGAGCGGTAGTCGGCACGGCGCTTGAGCTGATACTCGCGCACCGCACGGTTGTGCTGATTGAGCGTATCGCTGAAAACATGGCTGCCATCGCCACGGGCGACGAAGTAGAGACTGGTGCCATCCGCCGGATGCAGCGCGGCGTGGATCGCCTCGCGCCCGACCATCGCGATGGGGGTCGGCGGCAGGCCGGCATTGGTGTAGGTATTGTAGGGTGTCGGCGTGCGCAGATCGGTGCGGGTGATCCGGCCCTTGTACTTCTCACCCATGCCGTAGATAACGGTTGGGTCGGTCTGCAGCAGCATGCCCCGCGCCAGCCTGCGCACAAAGACGCCGGCAATCTCTCCACGCTCGCCGGGCACGCCGGTTTCCTTCTCGATGATCGAGGCCATGATCAGCGCCTGATAGGCGTCCTTGTACGGCAGCTCCCTGGCACGCTGCTGCCATTCCTCTTCGAGAACCTGCTCCAGGCGGGCGAAGGCACGGCGCAGCAGGTCCTCATCAGATGTGCCGCGGGTGAAACGATAGGTATCTGGGAAGAAGCGCCCTTCCGGGTGCTGGCCAGATGCACCTATGCGCGACATGATTTCGGCATCAGTCAAACCATCCAGGGTTTGCTCCAGCTTGGGCTGATTCTGCAGGGCGCTACGCAACTGGCGGAAGTTCCAGCCCTCGACCAGGGTCAGACTGTATTGCACCACTTCGCCACGCTGCCAAAGCCCGATCATGTCCCGCGCCGTCATAGTGGGGGACAGGCGATACTCGCCGGTGTGCAAGCTCTGCCCGGACAGGTTCAAACGCCAATACAAACGCAACCAGAAGGCATCCTCCAGTACGCCTTCGGCCTCCAATCGCTGAAGCACGCCACTGGGCGTATCGCCCGGACGCACGTCGAGCAGCAGGGCCTCGTTGGTAACGGCCAGAGGCTGCTCGAGCGCAGCATGCTGTTTCCAGGTGAACAGCCCGAGCGCAATCGCCGCCAACAGCAACCCTGTCAGCAGCAGAACAAGAATTTTACGGATCACGAATCACTCAACAGGTCGGCGACAACGGACTGCAGTTTACGGGTCAGCGGACCGACGGGCCAGACGCACTCGGCCAAAGCTGTCACGGGCCAGATGCCGTAAAGGCTGTTGCAGAGGAATACCTCATCGGCCTGCACAAGCTCGGCATAGCTGATGTCGTCGATCACGACCGGGAGCCCGTGCTGTGCTGCGCGCGCAATGATCTCCGCACGCATGACCCCAGCGACTCCGCAACGAGTCAGCGGCGCGGTACGCAGTTTGCCGGCTTCCACGATGAACAGATTGCTGAAAACGCCCTCCACCACCCGGCCGGACATATCGCGCATCAACCCTTCCGCGTAGACCGGATCATGCCACTCGGCACGCGCCAACACCTGCTCCAGGCGATTCAGATGCTTGATGCCGGCGAGTCGCGGTTGCTCGGCAAGCCGGGTCTCGCACGGAAACAGCCTGATGCCGTTTTCAGCATGCTGTGGCGGATAAGCTGGAGAGGGCGAGCCTAACAGCAGACGCTGCGGCTGACACGGCTGTGGCGTTGCATAACCACGCTTTCCGGCGCCACGCGTGACGATGAGCTTGGCGACGCCCTGCCCCAGTGCCCGGCAGAAGCGCATCAGCTCATTGCGCAGCAGATTTGCATCAACGGGAATGGCAAGGCGCTCACAGCCATCTTGCAGCCGCTGCAGATGGCGTTCGACCAACCGCGCCTGGCCACCTGCGACGCGAATAGTCTCGAACAGCCCATCGCCGTAGGCCAGTCCTCGATCATGAATGGGCAGCCCATCACAGGGCTCCCCGTTCAGCCAGCTCAATGTCACTCGGCGAACCGGCGGAATACCAGCGAACCGTTGGTTCCGCCAAAACCGAACGAGTTGGACACCGCCACTTCGATCGGTCGGGGCTTGGCCTCGTGCGGAACGAAATCGAGGTCGCAGCCTTCATCCGGCTCATGCAGATTGATGGTCGGCGGAGCGACCTGATCACGAATAGCCAGAACACTGAAGATCGCTTCCACCGCACCGGCAGCACCCAGCAGGTGGCCGACCATGGATTTGGTCGAACTGACCGACAGCTCATAGGCGTGATCACCGAATACGCTGCGAATAGCAGCAGCCTCGGCCTTGTCACCTGCGGGAGTCGAGGTGCCGTGTGCATTGATGTAATGCACCTGATCGACATTCAACTGGGAGTCCTTCAGCGCATTGCGGATGCAGCGCGCAGCACCGGCGCCGTCGTCGGGCGGCGAGGTCATGTGGTACGCATCGGCGCTCATGCCGAAACCGATCAGTTCGGCGTAGATGTGCGCCCCCCGGGCCTTGGCATGCTCTAGCTCCTCCAGCACCAGCGCACCGGCACCATCGGAGAGGACAAAACCGTCGCGCCCCTTGTCCCAGGGCCGGCTCGCAGCCGCCGGGTCATCGTTGCGGGTGGACAGTGCGCGTGCTGCCGCAAAGCCTCCGATACCAAGCCCACTGGCAGCCATCTCGGAACCGCCGGCCACCATGACATCCGCCTCGCCATAGGCGATGTTNCGGGCGGCCATGCCAATGCAGTGGGTGCCCGTGGTACAGGCGGTAGCGATCGCATAGTTGGGGCCCTGCAATCCCAGATGGATCGACAGGAAACCAGACACCATGTTGATGATGGAGCCCGGCACGAAGAAGGGAGATATACGCCGCGGACCTTGCTCGATAAGTGCCTTGCAGCTGTTTTCGATATTGGTCAGGCCGCCGATACCGGACCCCATCGCGACGCCGATGCGCTCCCGATTGGCGTCAGTGACCTCCAGCCCGGAATCACGCACCGCCTGGAAACTCGCGGCAAGGCCGTACTGAATGAAGAGGTCGAGCTTGCGTGCCTCTNTTGCCGGCANATACTGCTCGACATCGAAGCTTTTGATCGACCCGCCAAAACGAGTGGAATAGGCAGAAAGATCCATGTGCTCGATCAGGCCGATACCACTGCGGCCGGCGAGAATTCCCTGCCAGCTGCTTGGCACATCGTTACCCAGTGGCGATAGCATGCCCATCCCGGTGACTACGACGCGTCTACGCGACACAGCGATTACTCCTATACCTAAACGTACTTGGCTCGGTTCCCGCCAAGACAGGAACCATCCCCGGTTGGGTGCAATGGAGCCCCCGCGACCTGGATGAATCCCTNTCAAAGAAAAGCCGCACTACCTCGTTCAAAGGCAGTGCGGCTGTTNCTGTTTCTGAAGCAGATTACAACTTACTGCGCGTGCGCGTTGATGTAATCGATGGCTTCCTGAACGGTGGTGATCTTCTCAGCTTGCTCGTCCGGGATCTCGGTCTCGAATTCCTCTTCCAGAGCCATCACCAGCTCAACGGTGTCAAGAGAGTCGGCACCCAGGTCTTCGACGAAGGAAGCGCTGTTGGTTACTTCCTCTTCTTTAACGCCAAGTTGCTCGGCAACGATTTTCTTGACGCGTTCTTCGATGGTGCTCATACCTTGTTTTCACTCCTATGGAAAAATCAGGCAGCTGGTTTGCGCGGTAGTGTATAGAAAGCGTTTTCCGCATTTCAAGCTGGAAGCAGGCAAGCATGACGCCGCCTTCAACCTTCTGTCTATAAACCAGCTGCGGTTTTATAGCTAATTTAAAGACAGCCTCTAAGACTGTCCTCCTGCGTAGGGCGTCACACTCAGCTCATGTACATGCCGCCATTCACCGGAACGGTAGCACCGGTGACGTAGGCAGCGCCGTCCGAAGCGAGAAACGCAACGACCTTTGCAATTTCTTCGGCCTGACCGAGACGTCCCAGGGGAATCTGCCCCACGAGCGCATCACGCTGGGCTTCCGGCAACTCGCGAGTCATGTCGGTATCAATGAAACCAGGCGCCACGGAATTCACCGTGATACCACGAGAACCGACCTCACGAGCCAATGCACGGCTGAAACCCTCCAGACCGGCCTTGGCTGCCGCGTAGTTTACCTGTCCGGCGTTGCCCATGGCACCAACCACCGAACCGATATTGATGATTCGACCCCAGCGAGCCTTGGTCATGCCGCGCAGCACGGCCTTGGAGAGGCGATACAGGCTATTCAGGTTGGTGTTGATGACGTCATGCCACTCATCATCCTTCATGCGCAGCATCAAGTTATCGCGGGTAATACCGGCATTGTTGACCAGGATTGCCGGCTGTCCGAGATGCTGCTGAATGTGCTCAAGAGTGCTGCTGACAGATTCATCGTTGCCAACATCGAGCACCAGCCCAGCGCCTTCGATACCGTTTTCCCTCAGTGTCTCGGCGATGCGCTCGGCGCCGGTTGGCGTGGTCGCAGTACCAATTACGATCGCGCCCTGGCGGCCCAACTCAAGGGCAATGGCCTGGCCAATACCGCGGCTCGCGCCGGTTACCAACGCCACCTTACCTTGCAGATTCATAGCATTCTCCTTGTTCAAGCCAATGCGGCACGAGCGGCCGCGAAGGCCTCGGGGGTATCCAGATTGTAGGTGCTGACGCCCTTGACGCAGCGTTTGTTGAGGCCCGACAGAACCTTGCCGGGTCCGCACTCGACCAGCGAGGTGACGCCACGGTCTCCCAGAGCAACCATGGACTCGACCCAGCGCACCGGACTGTAGAGCTGTGCCAGCAGATCACGCTTGAGCACTTCCAGATCCGCGACGACTGCTGCGCTGACGTTCTGCACCAACGGAATCTGCGGCGCTTGCCATTCGATCGACTCCACCGAGGAAGCGAAGCGTTCGGCAGCCGGACGCATCAGATCGCAATGAGAGGGGACACTCACCGGCAAAGCCATCGCACGCTTGGCACCTTTGGCCTTGCACGCTTCGATCGCGCGCTCTACCGCCGCCGCACTGCCGGCAATCACCACCTGACCCGGAGCGTTGAAGTTGACCGCACTGACCACCTCACCTTGCGCGGCCTCGGCACAGGCGGCCAATACATCGGCATCTTCCAGCCCGAGAATGGCGGCCATGCCGCCCTGCCCGGCCGGCACTGCCTGCTGCATCAATTGACCGCGCAATTCAACCAGCTTGATGGCGTCAGCGAACGGCAGGCTGCCCGCCGCCACCAGAGCGGAGTACTCACCGAGGCTGTGTCCGGCAACGAATGCGGGCTGCGCGCCGCCTTCTGTCTGCCACAAACGCCAGATTGCGATGGAGGCGGCAAGAATCGTCGGCTGGGTCTTGTCGGTCTGATTCAGCTGTTCTTCCGGACCGGTCTGGGTCAACGCCCAAAGGTCGTACCCGAGCGCCGAAGATGCCTCGGCAAGAGTATCGACGACCACGCTTTGCTGGGCACCCAGCTCGGCCAGCATGCCAAGGGACTGAGACCCCTGACCGGGAAAGACGAAAGCAAGTGATGCGGACATGAAACGACTCTCTTGTGGTTCTGTTCGTCTGAAGAATACGCCAGGGACCGGCGTCGCGAATTTCAGTTGGATGGCTGGCCACCACCTGCGGTCACATCATCCACATCATCGTACAGATGAGGCGGCCGCAGAAAATGCCCCAGCCTGCTCCTCAGTTGCCCAGGGAGATCATGCTCGACATCCTGCGCCGCGCGCCGGATCGCTGCTTTGAAGCCGTCCGCACCAGCACTACCATGACTCTTGACGACAATTCCCTGCAGCCCGAGAAAGCTCGCACCGTTGTACTGAGCCGGATTGAGATCCGCCCGCAGACGGCGCAACAACGGCAATACGACAGCACCGACAATGCGCGCGCCAAGCGAACGCTTGAAAAGCGCCTCGACTCTGGCGACCAGCATCCCAGCCAAGCCCTCGCTGGATTTGAGCAATATGTTGCCGACAAAGCCATCGCATACGACCACGTCGGCTTCACCGCGATACAGCCCATCCCCCTCGATGAAGCCCTGATAGTTGAGATCAGCGGCCTGCTGCAACAGCAGCGCGGCTTGCTTGACCTGCTGATTGCCCTTGATCTCTTCGGTACCGACATTCAGCAGCGCGACCCTAGGCTGCTGTCGTCCCAGCGATTCGGCCGCCACAGCCCCCATGACAGCAAACTGGAAAAGCTGCTCGGGCGGGCAATCGACATTTGCGCCCAGGTCCAGCAGCAGGCATGGGTCAGCCTGCGTAGGGAGCGCTGTCACCATCGCCGGCCGATCGATACCTGGCAGCGTTCTCAGAACCTGGCGCGCCAATGCCATCAGCGCGCCGGTGTTACCGGCGCTTACACAAGCATTGGCTTTACCGTCGCGAACCTGCTCGAGGGCAATACGCATGGAAGAGCGTGGCTTGCCACGCAAAGCCTGAGCCGGGCGTTCAGCCATACCAATGATTTCAGACGCATCGACGATTTTCAGGCGCGAACGATCGACCCCAGGATGCTGGGCGACAAGCTGTTCGAGAAGGGAAGATTGGCCGACAAGGACCAGATGCAGCGAGGGGCTTTCAGCCAGACAGGACAGACTGGCCGGAACAATGCAGTGGGGACCGAAGTCCCCACCCATTGCATCGATCGCGATGACCGGAGCGGACAAGGATTACTCGTCAGCGCCCTTGTCGATCACCTTGCGACCACGGTAGAAACCGTCCGGGGACACGTGGTGACGCAGGTGAACTTCACCGGTGCTCTTTTCCACGGACAGAGCGTTCGGCTCGAGAGCGTCATGGGAACGACGCATGTCACGGGCGGAACGGGATTTTTTGTTCTGCTGAACAGCCATTTGGATCAACTCCTAAACGTTTGGGTCACGCTTTAACTGCGCCAGTACGCTGAACGGGTTGGACCGCGTTACCTCGTCCTCACTCGGTTCAGGCTCATCTGGCCCAACCGGCGGCTGGCAAATTTCAGGGTCATGGAGTGGAACAATCGGCAGAGCGAGCAACAGCTCGTCTTCGACCAGCGCCAGCAGATCCAGAGGATCCTCTCCCACTTCCAGCACGTCATACCCTTTGGGCAGGTGCTGGCTGCTCGCCCCTTCATTCACAACCGCGTAATCGCACTCGCTGTGAATCGGCAGAACAACCGGCTCCAGACAACGCTGGCAAATCATTTTGACTTCAACGTCGAGCTGACTACGGATAACCGCAGTACGCTGCTCGTCGCGCCCAAAGGCAAAACTGGCGCGCACCACACCCTGATCATCCTCAAGAGGATCGGCGAGCCGCTTCAGCTGCGACAATTGCAGCTCACCGGCTAGGGTGGCCGCTCGGTCGGCGAGCTTGCGCGGATCAACGTGCGGTGGTATCGGTCCTTTCAACATAAGCGCGGCATTCTAGGGACGCTCCCGCAGCCTGTCAAAGGAATTCCGCCCAGCTTCACGACGCAACGCATACAATCTCGCACCTATATATAAAGGAGGAATCATGCGCCGCCTGCTGCTTGCATCCAGCTCACCCTATCGACAGGAATTGCTCTCCCGGCTGGGACTGCCGTTCGAAAGCTGCACCCCGGATATCGATGAAACCCATCTACCCGGAGAAAGCGCCGAACAACTCGTAAACCGACTCGCCGAGCAGAAGGCCAGAGCGCTTGCCGAGCGGTATCCGAATCACCTGATTATCGGCTCCGATCAGGCTGCAGTATTGGACTCGAAGATTATCGGCAAACCGCACACGTTCGAGCGGGCAAAACAGCAACTGCAATCCGCCAGCGGCAACAGCGTCCGATTTCTGACCGGACTGGCGCTCCTCGACAGCGCGACAGGCAGAATTCAGACCGACTGCATACCGTTCACCGTACACTTCAGAGAACTAGATGAAGCCCGAATCGAGCGCTATCTGAGAATNGAAAAGCCCTACGATTGCGCGGGCAGTTTCAAGGCTGAAGGATTAGGCATCAGTCTTTTCCGCGCCACCGAAGGCGAGGACGTNACCAGCCTGGTAGGCCTTCCGCTCATCCGCCTGGTGGACATGCTACTGANCGCAGGCTACGACGTTCCGTGAGCGCGAGCCGGCTGCTATCGCAACACCGGCCCCTGCACCCCAACCAGAACAGCCAAGCGTTCGGCGACGCCAGCACCAAGTTTCTTGGTAAAACGATCCAGCGGCGACTCTTTGACAGTGAAGTCCACCAGCTCGGGCTCACCGATCACCTCGCGCGCGACATGCGCCGTACTTCCCAAACCATCGATCAGCCCGAGCTCCAATGCCTGCTCCCCAGACCAGATCAAACCTGAGAACAACTCCGGATGCTGCTCCTCCTGAAGGCGATCGCCGCGACCACGCTTGACGCTGTCGATGAACTGCTGATGGGTGGTAGCCAGCACGCCTCGCCAGAACTGGGTCTCCTCAGGCTTTTCCGGCTGGAACGGATCCAGAAAAGCCTTGTGCTCACCCGCCGTATAGACACGCCGCTCGACGCCGAGCTTTTCCATGGTTTCAACGAAGCCAAAGGTGGCCGCGGTTACACCGATCGACCCCACCAGACTGGACTTGTCAGCATAAATTTCGTCCGCGGCGCTAGCGATGTAGTACGCACCCGACGCCCCCAGGTCGGTAATCACCGCATAGACCTTGATGGTCGGATATTCGCCGCGCAAAAGCCGGATTTCGTCATATATATAGCCCGACTGCACCGGACTGCCCCCCGGGCTATTGATTCGCAGCACCACACCCTTGGTATTGGCGTCCTCGAAGGCCGCCCGCAAGGCACCGACGACGTTATCGGCGCTGGCAGGCTCTTCATCCGCGATCATGCCGCGCACATTGATGACCGCCGTATGACTACCCTCCGCGCCCTTGCTGGAACCAAACTGCAGCGCCGGGGAAAACAGGGCCAGCGCGCCGAACAGGTAAATGAAGGTCAATAACTTGAAGAAGATACCCCAGCGCCTAGCGCGCCGCTGCTCCTGAACCCCTGCAAGCAGCGTCTTCTCCAGCAGCTTCCAGCTGTTACGATCACCCTTGGACTCGTCTACCGGAGCCTTCCACTCATCCGACATTTGCATTCACCTCAGAAACCGCCAAGGAGCGCAGCCAATCACCAAGCTCCGAAAAATGATTGATCACAGTGCGCGGCTTGCACTGCTGCAGGATGTGCAGTGGTTGTGCGCCATAAGCGACAGCTACGCCATCCACACCCGCGCGATGAGCCATCTGCAGGTCAAACACCGAATCACCGACCATCAGCGCCTGCTCCGGACGAGCACCGCAGTGAGAAAGAATCTGGTGNATCATCAGNGGATCGGGCTTGCTTGCCGTCTCGTCCGAACAACGGGTGATATCGAAGAAGTCCTCCCACCCCTGCCCAGCCAAAACGCGATCAAGGCCGCGACGCCCCTTTCCAGTCGCGACAGCGAGCATATACCCGGCGTCACGGAACTCGGATAGCGCCTTGGCGACTCCCGGATAAAGAGCTGAAGGCTGGGTCTCCAGGGACAGATAATACTCGCTATAGCAGTGACGAAAATCCTCGATCAGCGCGACATCCGCCTGATCCGGATACAACACGCCAATCGCTTCCGGCAAGGCCAACCCGATGATGCCTTTGACCGAGGCATCATCGACCTGCGGCAAACCACAATTTTGCGCCGCAACATGTATCGACTCGACAATACGCCCGATCGAGTCGACCAGCGTGCCATCCCAATCAAATATCAGAACCCGGTACTCACTCACCGAGACGCTCCAGCGTTCGCGCCCACATTTCGTCGACGGGCGCCTCCAGGGATAACTCACCGCCATCAGGCAGCGGAACCTTCAGCGCGTATGCGTGCAGGAACAATCGCTTGCCGCCTAGTTCGCGAATCTCGCGAGTGAACTCCTCATCACCGTACTTGCTGTCGCCAGCGATGCTGTGCCCGGCATGGCGCGCGTGCACACGAATCTGGTGCGTGCGACCGGTAACCGGCTTGGCCTCCACTAGCGTTGCGAAGTCACCGAAGCGACGAAGCACGCGAAACAATGTCAGCGCTTCCTTGCCGTCCTCGGTCACCTCGACCATTCGCTCACCAGAGCGCAGCGTGTTCTTCAGCAACGGCGCATTGACCTGCTTCTTCGAGGTTTCCCAGCGACCACGCACCAGAGCCATATAACGCTTGTCTACACCATCACCGCGCAACGCCTGATGCAGGTGGCGCAACATGCTGCGCTTCTTGGCGACCATCAGCAGACCGGAGGTATCGCGATCCAGTCGATGCACCAATTCAAGCTCCTTGGCATCAGGGCGCAGCTGCCGCAAAGCCTCGATCACCCCGTAGCTGAGNCCGCTACCACCATGCACAGCTATGCCGGCCGGTTTATTCAGTACGATGAGCGCCTTGTCCTCGTGCACGATGGCCTTTTCCAGCCTTTCCAACAGNCCTTGAGCAAGCGGCTCAGGCTCNTCGCGCTCGGCCAGGCGCAGCGGCGGCACGCGCACCAGATCACCGGCTTGCAACTTGTACTCAGGCTTGATGCGCCCTTTGTTCACACGCACCTCGCCCTTGCGCAAGATGCGGTAGATCAACGTCTTGGGCACGCCTTTGAGCTGGTTGCGGAGAAAGTTATCAATGCGCTGGCCGGCAAGTTCCGGCGCGACCTCGAGTATTTGCACACCGGAGGTCTGGGAGGGGGTATTGGTCATCGCGGCATCATATCAATTTTCATGGAATTGAAGCACTTAAACATTGCTGTTATAGTCGCGAACGCCGCCAAAAGCGGTCAGGTCCAGGGATGCCAGCGATACCGCCAACCCAGACCGGCAAAAAAA
>JGI25319J35699_1000873_pt1 | contig 14235 bp, 15 predicted proteins | sample AutmiccommuBRH17_FD_35699 | JGI IMG/M metagenome (IMG submission 35699) | reverse complement strand
AATCGTTCCAGCACGCCTGCGCCACCCGCCGCGGTGCCGCCGCGCAAAGCGCGCCTGCCCTTTGCCAATGCCTGGTTCTTCCCGGCTGCCGCGCTCTACGCGGCACTGATTCTGCCGTATTCGGTACTGGCACTACTTGGCCTGCTTCCCGCGTTGCCCGGGCTCGCCACATCCGCCGGTCACGCCCACGAAATGCTCTTCGGCTTCGCCCTGGCGGTGATCGCCGGCTACCTGCTCGGACCGCAGCCACTGCGCTTTACCCTGACGCTGCTCGGCTGCTGGGCGCTCGCACGACTGAGCTTCCTGCAGTGGCCGGGTTCATGGCTGGCACTGGCCAGCGCCGCGATCTTTGCCACCGGCCTTGCCTGGAAAGTGCTGCCGCGCTTTCTCGGCGCCGCGAAGAAATGGCGTAACCAGAGCGTCGCACCCGTGGTCGCCGGGCTGAGTCTGCTCAGCGCCATCGCCAGCGGCGGCTTTGGAGCTGGCTTCGACCGCCTCATGCTGGAGGAGGCGCTGCTATTGCTCGCCACCCTGATGTTCTTCATGGGCGGACGGATCATCGCGCCAGCCGTCGCCGGTTACGCGCAGAGCCGGGGATGGCGACTGGATGCGCGGGTGCAGCCGCATATCGAAGGCGCCGTGCTGATCCTGCTCGGNCTCGCCCTGCTGTTGAATCTCCTGCCCTGGCCGCTCACCCGGCANCTNACCGGCGCCGTACTGGTCGCCGCTGCCGTACTCACGACCATCCGCCTGCTGCGCTGGCAACCCTGGCGCTGCGCGCGGCCGGAGTTGCTGACGCTGCTGCTCGGCTATGCCTGGCTCGCCATTGGCCTGCTATTGCTTGGCCTGGGTACGCTGCTACCGGCGCTGCCATTGAACGCAACGCTGCACGCCNTGACCGTCGGCGCGCTGGGCAGCCNGACTTTCGCAGTCATGGCCCGCACGCGGCTGATCTACCGTTTCCGCGATCCCGCGGCGCAGCGNTGGATACAGGGCGTGGCGTTGCTGATCAGCCTGGCGGCGCTGGCTCGCGTGCTGCCCGCCGTGCTGAGTCAGCCTCACCCGGCCTGGCTGCTGCTCGCCGCCGGTTGCTGGTCGCTGGCCTTTATGGCGCTGACCTTGCTGCTCTGGCGTTGTCGCGACGCCCATTCGGATAGTCCTCGCGGCAACGCTAATCACTGAGTCATCGACCGGAACTCTCGCGCATTACGCTTGACCTACATGCAACCGCCGGCGATTCCTCCCATGTCCGCCGTCGCACTCGCCGAGGCCTGCATGACCGATCTGCGCACCCTGCTGCTGAATCAGGACACCCAGGGCGCCGAGCTCTTCGACTCGCCCAAGGAACGCCTGATCTTCTACCGCTCCGAAATCCATTTCGAATCTTCCCTGCTGGCCGAACGCACCAGCGCCTACCTGTCGTCACAATCGTTCCTGATGATTGCCTTTGCCTCGTCGATGGCCAACAGCAACCCTGAATGGGGCGAGCTGTTCCGCCTGGTGGTGCCGGCGATTCTCTCGGTACTCGGCCTGATCACATCGCTGCACGCGATGCCCGGCATCAAGTCCAATTTCGACGTTATCGAGCGCTGGCACCAGAAACAGTCCGAACTGCTACAGCTCGAAGGCCGCGTCGGTATGCTGCCCAACAACGAATCGGCGCTGTTCGGCGAAGGCAGCAGCCCGGTCGGCGGGCATCGCTACAAGCGCACCCTGCTGTTCTCGCTGCGCACGCCGATCATCTTCTCGCTGGTCTGGAGCGCATTCGGCCTGCTCTGCCTGGCCCTGAGCCTGATGGACTGACGCACCGCACACCGCCGCATTGCCCCACGCGGCAGCAGGTGCTTAGCTGGACGCATCCGTATGGAGGAACCCCATGTCCGATTCAGACCGCCCCCGCTATCGCGTCGATGCTGATCGCCAGGCCGCCCAGCGACGGGTACGCTACGTCGAAACCAACCGGCCGGATGACGGCAGCTGCACGATCTGCCAGCTGGACGAAGAAAACCCGGCACCGCTCGACGAGACCCTCGCCATGGCGCAAGACAACCCCAGCAACGATGAAGATGAAGCCTTCGCCGAGTCGACCCTGATCCAGGCAATCGAGAACCAACTTGAAGCCGGCGAGCCCGCGGCTACCCAGGCCACGCTGAACAAGCTCACCCTGGTCGGCTACGAGCGGGACGAATGCTTGCAGATGATGGCCCTGGTTCTGGCCCATGAGATCCGCACGATGCTCAATGAAGACCGCCCTTTCGACGGTGCCGCCTACGAGGCCATGCTGCGCAAGCTGCCGGAACTGCCGGAAGCATCCGAATAGGATCTGGATCAAGGCAGGGCCACCGACAGCATCTACACTCAGCAAACAGGGCATGAGCCCACCATCCGAGGAGCGAGCATGTCGTACACCCCTGAGCTGGTTGCCGAACTGGACGTACTCCGACAGTTCAATCTGGAAAATCTGCAGGAAGGGCTGAAGGTGCATCACGAAGCCAGCCCCGCCACCATCGCCGCTTTTGGCCGCCTCCACGCCAAGGGCCTGATCACCCAGGCCGACGGCGGTTACCTCACCAGCCTTGGCCGCGACGCGGCCGAACAGGCGCAAACGCTGCATACCATCCTCTCGGAAACCGTCACGGCCTGACATCGCCATGCCGTTCCGCTTCACCAGTCCAGGGCACGGATGACGCCGGCCCTGGCCGTTGGTCGCTCACTGCAGGCAAACTTGCGCCGCGCCTCAAGCCGCACGCCGATTGGCCGATGAACAGGGGTTAGCCTCGCCTGCACGAACCACAATGACCCGCACCCAGCACATCCACCCGATTCTCGAAGAAGGCATTGACCGCAAGGTGCTCACCACGCTGCGGGCGCGCTTTCTCGCAGTCAACTCCGCACGCCTGGAGCGGGCCCTGCAGGCCATGTCGACGCGCCAGCAGCAGGTACTCAAGCTGCTGCCGCTGCTGTTTCACGTCAACCATCCGATTCTCCCCGGCTATGTCTCGGCGACTACCCCTGCCGGACTCGCGCACTTCGTGCCGGACGCCGAACAGCTCGCCGAAGCACAGCGCCTGAGCCGCTCATTCGCCTACAAGCCGGCGCGCGGAAAACTGCCGCAGCCGATACTCGGCCTGTTCCTCATGGGCAGCCTCGGCACCGTGGCGCAGGACGAACACAGCGATCTGGACGTGTGGGTCTGCCACGACCCCGCCCTGGACGCCGGCCAGATCGAGGAACTGCGCCGCAAGTGCGAACTGCTGCAAGCCTGGGCGGCGAGCCAGGGCAGCGAAGCGCACTTCTTTCTGGTCGATCCGCAACGATTCACCCATGGCCAGCGCGAAGCCAGGCTGACCTCCGATGACTGTGGCACCACCCAGCACTACCTGCTGCTCGACGAGTTCTACCGTACGGCGCTCTGGCTCGGCGGGCGCACCCCGCTCTGGTGGCTGGTGCCGGACTACGAGGAGCACCGCTACGACGAGTATGTGGCGACGCTGCTGGCCAAGCGTTTCGTGCGCGCCGACGAAGTACTCAACCTCGGCCACCTGGGCCAGGTGCCGCCCGGCGAGTTCGTCGGCGCCGGACTCTGGCAGCTCTATAAGGCCATAGCCTCGCCCTACAAATCGCTGTTCAAGCTGCTGCTGGTGGAGGTCTACGCCAGTCAGTATCCGCAGCTGCGCTGCCTGGCGCTGGACTTCAAACAGGCCATCTATCAAGGGCGGTTCGATCTGAACGAGCTCGACCCGTATATCGCTGCCTACCTTGCCATCGAGCGTTACCTCGGCGCGCGCAGCGACCACGAACGCCTGGAGCTGGCTCGGCGCTGCCTGTACCTGAAGATCAATCGACCGCTGAGCCGGCCGCCGGTCAACCGCAACAAGAGCTGGCAGCGCAGCCTGCTCGAGCGGCTGACCCACGACTGGCATTGGGACGAGCGGCAGTTCGCACTGCTCGACAACCGTGGCCACTGGAAAGTGCGTCAGGTCAGCCAGGAACGTCGCGTGCTGGTCAACGAACTGACCTACGGCTATCGCTTTCTCAGCGACTTCACCCGACGCCTTCAGGCCACCAGTCCGCTCACCAGTCGCGACCTCGGCGTGCTGGGTCGTCGCCTGTACGCCGCGATCGAACGCAAGGCCGGCAAGGTCGAGGTGGTCAATCTGGGTATCTCGCCGGATATGGCTGAACACAGCCTGACCCTGGTGCATGATTACGACGCAGCGGGCGACGTGCGCTGGTCGCTCTATCAGGGCCAGCTCACCGCGCCGGAACTGAGCAATTTTGCCCCATTGAAGCGCTCTCGCGAGCTGGTCGCGCTGCTGGCCTGGAGTCACCGCAACGGTGTGGTGGATGTCAGCACCCACCTGTCCCTGTTCCCTGGCGACAGCGGCCTGAGCGAAGCGGAACTGTTCGCCCTGTTCAGCGACCTGCGCCGTGCGCTGCCGATGCCGCTATGCCCGGTGGACGAAGAAGCGCTACTGGCCGCGAGCAAACCCAGCCGGGTGCTGCTGCTGATCAACATCGGCCTGGACCCCACCCAGCAAGTCGCGGCATCTGCCATCGGCGAGCAGTCGATGCTGANCGCGGCGCCGGAAAGCCTGGTGCTGAGCGTGGATCAGGTCACGCTCAACAGCTGGAACGAGATGCTGGTGACCCGCTACGAAGGGCCGAAGGCGCTGCCACTGTGCCTGCGCGATTATCTGGATAGCCTCGAGCGGGTCGTGCAGGCACCGCAGCTGCAGGTNTTCTGCTTCGCCCGCAATCGCGGACAGGCCATCGCGCGGCGAGTCGAGCAGATATTCGAGGATGCCCGCCAGAGCCTTGCCAGCNTCGCTCATGGACGCTACCTGCTTCAGGTTCGCCAGCATTTCCACATGCTGCAGCGCGAGGCGAANGCGCTGCGTCTCACCCACCTGAGCGATCGCGCCGCACTGCTCGAACACCTTGGCGAGGCTCACCACGCCTACAGCCCGCTCCGGCTCGATCGCTGCGGCNNTGGANGGTGACGATCTGGCGCTGATTCTTGCGCAAGGCCGCCCNGGATGCCTGCAGGTGTTCTACCGCACGGCCGGGGAAATCGCCGAACTCAGCGTGCTCGATGAATGCAATGCCCTCTGGCGCCAGCAGNTGCCCTATCGCGACGAGCGCACCCTGCTGCGCCCGCTNATGCGCTTTCTCGAGTCGATGCTGTATCGGCGTAACGCGCAGCAGCCCGACCAAAGCCATGAGCTGGTCGACCCGGCGATCCTCTTCTACCGCATTCAGCCGGGACAAGGCGCGCATCCGGCGCAACTGGAACGAAGACCGGCGCCCCAGGGCGAGGTCAACGATCCGTTCTACGACGTGCAGGCGATTGTCGAAGCGGGCGAAAACGGTCGCTCGCAGGTCACCCTGTACTGTAACCATCAGGAGTTTTCCGGCCTGGAATATGGTGCCGAGCTGTTCGCCGCCGTGACACGCACGATCATTTCCCGGCGCCGCGACGGTGAACGCTACCCCTGCTACATCACCGACCTCGACCTCACTGGCCTGCACGGCAGCGGGCGCAGCCAGACTGTGCAGTACCTGCGCTACAAGGCGCGCCTGGAGGCGGCACTGAATGCGGCAATGGAGTCATAAGAGGGCGCTGACGGGGCTTCAGTCAGCGTCTCGACGAGGTTCCGGCCTGACGAACCAGCTGCATTGCGCAGTGGTTATCCAACGCTTTTCGCACCAACAAAGGCAGAGCTGCCGAAAGCTGCTACCAGCCCGATCGCAGCGGCGGCCAGGCTGATCATCTCGCAAGCATCGCCCGTCAGAACGGATCGCCTGCCGCTTCGGGCTGGTATTCGATCGCGAGCAGGGTGAGCTTGATCATCTTGCCGGATGGAGTCGGCCAGTCGATGTGCTGGCCGACACTCATGCCCAGCAGCGCCGTACCGACCGGAGCGAGGACGGACACGGTGCCTTCCTTGCCGGCATCGTGGGGATAGACCAGCGTCAGGTGGTAGTCCTTGCCCGTGCCTTCGTCGCGGCAGTGCACGCGCGAATTCATGGTCACGACGCCCGCAGGCATCTCGCTGCGTTCCACGATCTGCGCCCGCGACAGTTCCTGCTCGAGCGCTTCGGCGGCCGGACCGTAGTCGTCCAGACTGTCGAGCAGCCGCTCAAGGCGCTGCAGATCGAGTTGGGTAAGGATGATCGGCGGTGCACTGGTCATGGGTTCTGGCAAGCTCCTGCGAAAAAATAAAACACGAAAAAAGCAAAACCCCGCCCGAAGGCGGGGTTTTGTTGACCTGCGAAGACACTATCACAGCAGCCCGAATAAGCAAGGGCCCCACCGGCAGCGCCCGGCTCGCGGGGGCTGCACGCAGATTGCGTCAGATATCCTCGAATTCCAGCGCTTCGCCGCCCTGCTCCAGCGTCACCCGCGAGAGCAGCTCTCCGAGGCGCTCGCCGCTTGCATCGCACAGCCACAGCTGGCTGCCTTCGTCGTAGTCGAAATGAAAGCCGCCGGAGCGCGCCGCGACCCACAGCTGGCGCAACGCGGGCTGGCGGCTGAGGATCAGCTGACTGCCGTTATCGAAGCGCACGGTCAGCACACCACCGGAGTTCTCCAGGTCGACGTCCAGACTGGTGTCATCGAATACGTCCTCGACGCTCTCCTGCACAGCATCGACCAGATCGTGATAACGGGCTTCGCTCAGGCTCATGCAACACTTCCTCGAATTGTTCTGCACGCGACGCGGGCCGCATGCGATGGCGGCGAGCTTAGCAGGGCGCAGCCGGATCAAGCGAGCCGCCCGCCAGCACGGCCGCCGTGTGACGTGCTGCTCGCATAGGCAATCCGCCGGGTGCTGGGTATACTCCGGCGATTAGATTTTTCAAGGATTCCAGTCCCCATGAAGCGCCTTCTGCTTCCCTTCATCGCACTCGCCGTCTTCGCCGCCGCGCTCAGCGGTTGTGGCCAGAAAGGTCCGCTGTACCTGCCGGATGACGAGAAAACCGTCAAAGAACGTTCCAAAGACCGTTTCGAACTCTAAAGGAGGCTGTTCATGGAGGCCTTCTCGTACCGCGACGGTCAACTCTTCGCGGAAGGCGTGGCACTGCCCGCACTTGCGCAACGCTTCGGCACCCCGACCTACGTCTATTCCCGCGCGCACATCGAAGCCCAGTACCGGGCCTATGCCGATGCGCTGGATGGCATGCCGCATCTGGTCTGCTTCGCCGTCAAAGCCAATTCGAACCTGGGCGTGCTGAACGTCCTGGCACGTCTCGGCGCCGGCTTCGACATCGTCTCGCGCGGTGAGCTGGAGCGCGTACTGGCCGCCGGCGGACAGCCGGACCGTATCGTCTTCTCTGGCGTCGGCAAGACCCGTGACGACATGCGCCGGGCGCTGGAAGTCGGCGTGCACTGCTTCAACGTGGAATCCACCGATGAGCTGGAGCGCCTGCAGCAGGTCGCCGCCGAGCTCGGCAAAAAGGCGCCGGTGTCGCTACGGGTCAATCCGGACGTCGATGCCGGCACCCACCCGTACATTTCCACAGGTCTGAAAGAGAACAAGTTCGGCATCGATATCGACAATGCCGAGGCGGTCTACGCCCGTGCCGCCGAGCTGCCGAACCTGGAAGTGGTCGGTGTCGACTGCCATATCGGTTCGCAGCTGACCAGCCTGCCGCCTTTCCTCGATGCGCTCGACCGCCTGCTCGCACTGACCGAGCGCCTCGCCGCACGCGGCATCCAGATTCGTCACCTTGACCTCGGTGGCGGCCTCGGCGTGCGTTACCGCGACGAGCAGCCACCTTTGGCCGGTGACTACATCCAGGCCGTGCGCCAGCGCATCGAAGGCCGCGGGCTGGCGCTGGTGTTCGAGCCAGGCCGCTCCATCGTCGCCAACGCCGGCGTGCTGCTGACCCGCGTGGAATACCTCAAGCACACCGCGCACAAGGATTTCGCCATCGTCGATGCGGCGATGAACGACCTGATCCGTCCGGCGCTGTACCAGGCGTGGATGAACGTCATCGCGGTGCAGCCGCACGAAGGCGATACGCGTCGCTACGACATCGTCGGACCGATCTGCGAAACCGGCGACTTCCTCGCCAAGGATCGTGAGCTGGCGCTGGTCGAGGGCGACCTGCTGGCGGTGTGTTCGGCCGGTGCCTACGGCTTCGTCATGAGCTCCAACTACAACACCCGCGGCCGCGCCGCCGAGGTGCTGGTGGACGGTGACCAGGCCTTCGAAGTGCGCCGTCGCGAGAGCGTTCAGGAGCTATACGCCGGCGAAAGCCTGCTGCCCACTTGAGGCCAAGATCATGCTTCTGCGCTTTACCAAGATGCACGGTCTGGGCAACGACTTCATGGTCATCGACCTGGTCAGCCAGCACGCGCACATCCAGCCCAAGCACGCCAAGCAGTGGGGCGATCGCCACACCGGAGTCGGTTTCGATCAGCTGCTGATCGTCGAGCCGCCGCAGAACCCGGACGTGGATTTCCGCTACCGCATCTTCAATTCCGACGGTTCGGAAGTGGAGCAGTGCGGCAACGGCGCGCGCTGCTTCGCCCGCTTCGTGGTCGACAAGCGCCTGACCGTGAAACGCAAGATCAAGGTCGAAACCAAGGGCGGCATCATCGAGCTGGATATCCGTCCCGATGGGCAGATCCGCGTCGACATGGGTCCGCCGCGACTGGTGCCGTCCGAGATTCCGTTCCAGGCCGACCAGGAAGCCCTGAGCTATCCGCTCGAAGTCGATGGTCAGCGCGTCGAGTTGGCCGCCGTGTCCATGGGCAACCCCCATGCGGTGCTGCGCGTCGACAGCGTCGAGCAGGCACCTGTGCATGAACTCGGACCGAAGATCGAACATCACCCGCGCTTTCCGCAGCGGGTCAATGTCGGCTTCCTGCAGGTCGTCGATCGCCGCCATGCGCGGCTGCGCGTGTGGGAACGCGGCGCCGGGGAAACCCAGGCCTGCGGTACCGGCGCCTGCGCGGCTGCGGTCGCGGCAATACGCCAGGGCTGGATGGATTCGCCGGTACAGATCGAGCTGCCGGGTGGCCGCCTGTCCATCGAATGGGCAGGTCCCGGGCAGCCGGTTATGATGACCGGCCCCGCCGTTCGTGTATTTGAAGGACAGGTTCGCCTATGACCGACCAGACTCAGGGCAGCACCCCGCTACCCGACGCCGAAGCAGTCGCCGCCTACCTGCGCGCCCACCCGGAATTCTTCGTCGACCACGACGAGCTGATCCCTGAGCTGCGCATTCCCCATCAGCCGGGCACCGCGGTGTCGCTGGTGGAGCGTCAGGTCAAGCTGCTGCGTGAGCGCAACATCGAGATGCGCCATCGGCTGTCGCAACTGATGGACGTGGCGCGCGACAACGACCGTCTGTTCGACAAGACCCGCCGCCTGGTGCTCGACCTGCTCGACGCCAGCAGCCTGGAAGAAGTGGTCAGCGCGGTGGAAGACAGCCTGCGCCACGAGTTCCAAGTGCCCTACGTCAGCCTGATCCTGTTCAGCGACGCGACACTGCCGGTGGGCCGCTGCGTCAGCACCGGCGAGGCGCAGCAGAGCATCGGCGGTCTGCTCGACGGCGGCAAGACCATCTGCGGCGTGCTCCGCCCGCACGAGCTGAGCTTTCTGTTCGGCGCCGAAGACAGCAGCAGCGTGGGCTCCGCGGCGGTAGTCAGCCTGAACAATCAGCTGGGCGTACTGGCGATCGGCAGCCCGGATCCACAGCACTACAAGAGCTCGCTGGGCACGCTGTTCCTCGGTTATATCGCCGAAGTGCTGACCCGCGTGCTGCCGCGCTTCGGTACGCCGCTGCGCTCGGTACGCTGAGCGCAATTGCCGACCAACGCCACGCACCACACGCGCCTGCTCGCGGCCTGAGGCTGGAGCCTGTTCATGCAGAACGAACTCGACGCCTACTTCGAACACCTGCGCAGCGCCCGGCAGCTGTCGGGCCACTCGCTGGACGGCTACCGCCGCGACCTGAACAAGCTGCTGACTTACTGCGAGCGCGAAAACATCGCCGAGTGGAATGCACTGCAAGGCCGACACCTGCGCCAGCTGGTCGGCGAGCTGCATCGCCAGGGCCAGTCCAGCCGCAGCGTGGCGCGCCTGCTCTCATCGGTGCGCGGCCTCTACCGCTACCTGAATCAGGAAGGCCTCTGCCAGCACGATCCGGCTACCGGCCTGTCCGCGCCGAAAGGTGAACGACGTCTTCCGAAGCTGCTGGATACCGATCGCGCCATGCAGCTGCTCGATGGTGGCGTCGAGGACGATTTCATCGGCCTGCGCGATCAGGCGATGCTCGAGCTGTTCTATTCATCCGGCCTGCGGCTTTCGGAACTGGTCAGCCTGAACCTCGACCAGCTCGACCTGCCGGCAGGCATGGTGCGAGTGCTCGGCAAGGGCAACAAGGTGCGCGAGCTGCCGGTAGGGCGCAAGGCGCGCGAGGCCTTGCAAGCCTGGTTGCCTGTACGTGCGCTCGCCAACCCGGCCGATGGCGCGGTATTCATCGGCCAGCAGGGTCGCCGTCTCGGCGCGCGGGCCGTGCAAGTGCGAGTGCGCCAGGCCGGCGTGCGCGAGCTTGGCCAGCACCTGCATCCACACATGTTGCGCCACAGCTTCGCCAGCCATCTACTGGAGTCGTCGCAGGACCTGCGCTCGGTGCAGGAGCTGCTCGGCCATGCCGACATCGGCACCACGCAGATCTACACCCATCTGGACTTTCAGCACCTGGCCAAGGTCTACGATCAGGCGCATCCGCGCGCCAAGCGCAAGCAGGACACCGACACATGAGCATTCGCCTGATCACCTTCGACCTGGACGATACCTTCTGGGAAACCACGCCGGCCATCCAGAGCGCCGAGACCGCCCTGCGCGACTGGCTCGGCGTGCATGCACCGCGCCTGGGCGAATTTCCCGTCGAAGCCCTCGGCGCGATCCGCCGCATGCTGGTGGAGCAGGACTCGGCGCTGCGCCACCGTATCAGCGAGCTGCGCCGGCGCATCCTGCAGCACGCGCTGCACGATGCCGGCTATCCCGCCGACGAAGCGGACCAGCTGGCCGAACAGGCCTTCCAGGTGTTTCTCGATGCGCGCCACCAGGTGCAGATTTTCCCGGACGTGCAGCCCACCCTGGAATTTCTCGCCAATCACTACACCCTCGGCGTGATCACCAACGGCAATGCCGACGTGCGCCGCCTGGGCCTGGCCGACTATTTCCAGTTCACCCTGTGCGCCGAGGAGCTGGGCGTCGGCAAGCCCGACCCGCATCCGTTCCAACAAGCCCTGCGCCTGGGCGATGCGCGCCCGGAACAGGCCGTGCACGTCGGCGACCACGCGCTGGATGACATCGCCGGAGCGCAACAGGCGGGCATGCGGGCGATCTGGTTCAACCCCAAGCGCGCCGCCTGGCCGCACGATTACCATCCCGATGCGCAGATCCAGAGCCTGGCCGAATTGCCCAAGCTGCTGCTCGGCTGGCGCGGCGACTGAGCGAGAAGCCAGACGCCAGACGCCAGACGCCAGATGCGCAAAGCCCGCCTTGGAGGCGGGCTTTGCGCAATTCTTTTTGGTGCTCAGATAGGGCGACTGCCGTACTTGCTATCCGGCTTCTTCGGCGGGTCGGCGACCACATTGGGCTCGACTTCCTGCACNTGNCCGCCACGCGCNAGAAATTCTTCCATGGCNCGCGCCAGTGCATCGCGCTCNTTCTGCTTGGCTTCCANGCTCGGCAGTTCGTCCGGNTCCACGGCCTTCGCCTTGGCCTTCTTGGCCGGCGTAGCGCGCTCGCTGTCGGTCCCTTCGTCGTCGAGACTGTCGTCGCCATCATCGGCAGCGTTCAGCTCTTCCCCTTCCTCCTCGTCGCTAACGTCCAGATCGTCTTGTTCTAGTTCTTCGTCGCTCATGTTCAACCTCATGGCCTTGCCAAAGCGGAGTAAGTTATAGCCCAGCGATGCGGAAAGACCGACACCGCCAAAAAAAATTCAACTTGCCGTCCCGTGCAGCGTTGCCACAATCTGCCGCGCGCCACCCTGGTCGCGGTGCTCTCCGAGATAGATGCCCTGCCAGGTACCGAGTGCCAGNCCCCCATCGCTGACCGGCAGGCTCAACTGGCAGCCGAGCAGGCTGGCCTTGAAATGCGCCGGCAGATCGTCCGGCCCTTCGTAGTCGTGCTCGTAGCCTCCCTCACNCTGCGGCACCANGCAATTGAAGAAGCGCTCGAAATCTCGTCGAACCGCTGCATCGGCATTCTCGTTGATCGTCAGCGAGGCCGAGGTATGCCGCAGCCACAGGTGTAACAGACCGACCCGGCATTGCCGCAGTTCCGGCAGTGCGTCGAGCAGCTCATCGGTGACGAGATGAAAGCCGCGTGGCCGCGCGCGCAAGGTGATCANGGTCTGTTGCCACATGTTCGAAGACTCATGTTCAACGGCTGGTCGCGCGCATTCTAGCGTGGCGCCAAAAAAAACAAAGGGCGCCAAAAGGCGCCCTTGTCATGAACCAGCGAATCGTTACTGGCGAGTGAACTCCGGATAGGCTTCCAGACCGCACTCGACGACGTCCACGCCCTCGTATTCCTCTTCCTCGCTGACACGCAGGCCCATCACCGCCTTGATGATGCCCCAGACGATCAGGCTGGCGATGAACACCCAGAGGAAGATCGACACCAGACCCAGCAGCTGGGCACCGAAGGTGGCATCGGCGTTGGTCAGCGGCACGGCCANCAGGCCCCACATGCCGGCNACACCNTGCACGGAGATGGCACCGACCGGGTCATCGAGCTTGAGCTTGTCCAGGCCAAGGATGCTGAACACCACCAGCACACCACCCACGCCGCCGATCAGNGTCGCCTGCAGNGCGCTCGGGGTCAGCGGTTCGGCNGTGATCGCCACCAGACCGGCCAGCGCGCCGTTGAGCACCATGGTCAGGTCGGACTTGCCGAACAGCAGACGCGCGGTGATCAGCGCGGCGATCAGGCCGCCTGCAGCGCCCATGTTGGTGTTGACGAAGACCTGAGCGACGGCATTGGCGTCTTCGATGGTGCTCATCTTCAGCTGCGAGCCACCGTTGAAGCCGAACCAGCCCATCCACAGGATGAAGGCACCGAGGGTCGCCAGCGGCATGTTGGCACCGGGGATGGCGTTGATCTGACCGTTCGCACCGTACTTGCCCTTACGCGGACCNAGCAGCAGCACACCCGCCAGAGCAGCCGCCGCACCGGCCATGTGTACGATGCCCGAGCCGGCGAAGTCGAGGAAACCCGCCGCGTCGAGGAAACCACCGCCCCACTTCCAGAAGCCCTGAACCGGGTAGATGAAGCCGGTCATCACCACGGCGAAGGCGATGAACGCCCACAGCTTCATGCGTTCGGCCACCGCACCGGAAACCACCGACATGCAGGTCGCGGCGAACACGATCTGGAAGAAGAAGTCNGCACGNGCGGANTAGTAAGGCGCGTCCTCACCACCGGCGGCGACCACGTCGACGGCGTTCTCGTCGCCNATCAGGAAGCCCAGGCTCGGCAGGATGCCGCCGTCCGGGCTGGAGTACATGATGTAGTAGCCGACCAGCAGATACATGATCGACGCCAGCGCGTAGAGCACGATGTTCTTGGTGAGGATCTCGGCGGTGTTCTTCGCCCGGACCAGACCGGCTTCGAGCATGGCGAAACCTGCCGCCATCCACATCACCAGCGCTCCGCAGATCACGAAGTAGAAGGTATCGAGTCCGTACTGGACGGGTATCAATGCAGTGCTATCCATGTTTCACCTCTTGCTGTCGCGCTTTGTGCGCTGTTCGGTCCACAGGCCATCGCATGCCGCGTCGATGGCCGGTGCCGCTTTTCGGATTGGCCCCGGGGTTGGCTCCGGGGTGCCCTGAATGGATTACAGGTTGTAGCCACGCTCGTTATGCAGGCTGAGGTCGAGGCCGATGGTCTCCTGCTCCTCGTTCACCCGCAGGCCCATCACCAGATCGATCGCCTTGAGGATCAGGTAGGTGACGATGCCGGTGTACACCACGGTGAACAGCACGCCCTTGAACTGGATCCACAGCTGCAGGCCGATGTTCTCCACTGCGCCGAAGCCACCCAGCATGGGTGCCGCGAAGATGCCGGTGAGCAGCGCACCGACGATGCCGCCGATGCCGTGCACACCGAAGGCGTCCAGCGAATCGTCNTAGCCGAGCTTGCGTTTCAGGCTGGTGGCGCAGAAGAAGCAGACCACTCCGGAAACCAAGCCGATGACCAGCGC
>JGI25319J35699_1000869_pt1 | contig 14281 bp, 13 predicted proteins | sample AutmiccommuBRH17_FD_35699 | JGI IMG/M metagenome (IMG submission 35699) | reverse complement strand
TCAATTATTCCAATGGTACCTACTCCGGCTGCTGCTAAATAATAAGTAACCGGCGAGCCTAAACCACCGGCACCTACTACTAATACCTTAGAATTCAGTAAAGTCTTTTGCCCCTTTCCCCCTACTTCCGGCAATATTATTTGTCTGGAATACCTTCTAATTTGATCTTCATTTAATTTCAAAAATATACCCTCCATATTTCTTTAGTTCTATTGTAATATTATTGCAAAAATTTGTTAAGATGTTTTCTCTATTTTAACCTTTTTAACAATTCTTGCCGCAGATTAACTATCCCTTCACCTGTAATCGTTGAACATGGTATCGGTTCTTCGACAACTTTTTTTATATTAATCAAACCAATGTTTGCTTTTACATTGTCAATCTTACTTGCTACAGGAATATAATTAACTTTCGTATGTAAACCTGCTAATGCATCATCTATCTCATAAAAACTACCTTCGGTATATTGGACTGTATCCAATAAGTGGATTATACAATCACATTTTTGCAATATCTCAATTGTCATGGCCATCCCTATCCTTAAATCTTCGCATGGAGCTATTACATTACTTAGTCCTGTTGTGTCAATTAGTTTCCATTTAATCGATTTAGAAATATCAATAAGAAAAATGTTAATACCACGAGTAAAATAATGTTGGGAACTTACAAATCGTTGCTGTGCCGTGGTAAAATTACATTTTAGATGTTTCCGTTTTCTATCTGAACTTTGGGTCTCAACTTGGAATTTATTAGTACCCAAAAATCTGGCCAACGTTAATGTTAAAGAACTCTTTCCCGAATTTGTTTGACCCGTTAGTATAATACTTTTAATCACCATCCTCAACAGCCTCCAGTAAATCGTCAATGCGAATATTTAACAAATCTTCTCTAGAGAGGTGCTCTTTTTTTATAAGTCGTACTGCCTGCCTTCTAATAGCCTTTTCTATAACATTGCGAACTAATCTGGCATTACCGCCATGTTGGTGTCCCGATAAGCATTGTTTGGTTATTATTCGTTTAAATTCTTCCCGAGCTGAATCTGACATGGTATACTGTCTCAGTTCCAGCATCATATCCCCAATTCTCAATAGTTCTTCCACCGTATAATCTGGAAACTCCATATGTATTGGAAGTCTAGAGCGTAAGCCCGGGTTAGTTAGGAGAAACCATTCCATCTCGTCCTTATACCCGGCTAGAATAAGGATAAAGTCGTCTTTATGATCTTCCATTGCCTTAACTAATACATCTATTGCTTCTTTACCGAAATCCTTTTCACCACCTCTTGCCAATGAGTAGGCCTCGTCAATAAACAATATCCCGCCGAGCGCTTTCTTTACATGCTCTCTAGTTCTTTGGGCAGTGTGCCCGATATATTCGCCTACCAAGTCGGCGCGCTCAACTTCAATTAAGTGTCCTTTTGGTAATACTTCCAGTTCATTAAGAAGCTTACCAATAACCCTAGCCACAGTGGTTTTGCCAGTACCAGGATTTCCTTTGAAAATCATATGCAGGACTAACGGTTGAGTTAACAGTTGTTGTTTAGTACGATGACGTTGTATTGTGATAAATGCCTGTAATTCCTTTACCAAAACTTTAATTGTATCTAAACCAATTAAATCATCTAATTCTTTTAAAACAGTATCAATGGAACTTTGTAATTGAACACTTCCAGAAACGTCCTTAGAATTATTATTGACCGAAATCTTTTCTTTATCACTCCAAAGTTGTAGCGCCCTAGACGGGCTTATTTCTCCAGTTTCGACAAGACTTACAAGGTTAGTATTGTGCGCTGCAGTATCGCTAGTACCATTGATATTCTTTTTGCGCAGAGAATATTTATTAAACCCGTAGCGTAAGTTAATCTCCATGGAATATGCTCACCTCGTTTTTTAATTATACGCATCTCCCCTTTAATGTTTTCGTAAAAAATAACGGGAGTAAGTAATTTACTCCCGTTTATAATCTTTGCCATTTACATAAACGATTTTCTAGAGTTTCTAATAACAGATATATGGTCAAGCCTAGAACCCCCATAGATATAATACCTGCAAACATTTCATTATATTCTCTTCTATACATTGCGGACAGTATATAGTATCCCAGTCCACTCGAACCGGCAACCGTTTCAGCTAAAAATAAGACGGCGATGGCAGTGCCCAAACTAATTCGAACAGCAGTTAAAAGTTTTGGTAGACTTGAAGGAATAATAACATGGAAGTAAATTTGCCATCCCCTAGCCCCTAAAGAACGCGCAGAGTATATTGAATCCGGAGATACTTCCCTGACCGCATCACGAGTGGTCACTAATACTTGGAAAAAAACAATTAAGGTGATAATAAATATTTTAGAAGCATCACCAATACCTAGTAAGATCATTATTAAAGGAAAAAAAACAATTTTGGGGATTGGATATATTACATATACCATTGGCGAAATTAAACGATCAAGCGTGAGGTTACGACCAAGAATTAAACCAAGAGGGACTGCAAAAAAAAGGGCAGCTAATAAGCTCGAAATTACTCGATAACTACTAATTAAAAAATGAAAAGGCAGTTCTCCCTGCCGAGAATCAAACAACGCTAAAATCGCAGGAACCGGGCCGGGAAATACTGCATTAGATATAGAGATTGCGGCCAATTCCCATATTACAACAAGTACTATTAATGATAAAAGGTATTGCCACCAGACAAATCGTTGATTCATTATTGTTCCTCCAAAATTTTTCTAACTTTATTACAATAGTGATGATACTGGGGAGAAGTACGATAGTTTGTTGTACCTGCGCCGCAGTTATCCAACACCGATTTAATTTTTCCTGGGTGAGGTGTCATAATTGCGATTTTTTGTCCAAGATAGACTGCTTCTTCGATGTTATGCGTAACAAATACTAAAGTCGCTTTTTGCTTATTCCAAATTTCCAGTACCATTTCTTGGAGGTTTTCTCTAGTTAATGCATCCAATGCAGAAAAAGGCTCATCCATCAACAGTAAATTTGCATCAATGGCTAAAGCCCTACCTATAGCAACTCGTTGACGCTGCCCTCCGCTAAGTTGATTGGGATATTTATCTTTAAACTCAATTAATCCTAAAGAATCTAAAACAGTTTCGACTTTTTGTTTAATAAAAGTGCTAGGATAATTCCGGAATTTCAACCCTAATGCCACATTTGCCCAAACGGTTTTCCAAGGGAATAATCCATAATCTTGAAGTATAAGAGCTACATCCGAAGTGGGCGTGGTAACTTGATGATTATCAATACTCACAGTCCCGTGAGTGGGCACCAATAATCCGGAAATAAGAAATAAAAGGGAGCTCTTGCCGCACCCGGACGGACCAATGAGTGCCCAAGACTCTCCCCTCTTTATATCCAGATTAATATTAGAGAGCGCCTTAAAATCCGAAGGGCCTCCGTATACTAAGGAAATATTATTCAGTGATATCATAAACTCAATCCTTTAAGAACCTGCTGTCGATCAAATCGCTGTATCTAACACTGTCATCTATTAAATCCTTTTCTTTCATCCAGGAGAATAACCGATTGATATCGGCTTCCTTTGGAACCTGAGCCGGAGAAAACTTTGGCGGTTGGTAAATATCCTGAATTGGCTTGGGTACCCTGGCTTTTTCTATAAACAAATCTCTATATTGTTCAGGATTATCATTAAATTCTTGTACTGCTTTATTATAAGCTTCCAATATTTTGGCAATATTATCTGAATTGTTATTGACGCTGTTTTCGCTAAACATAAGAACAACTTGGCTTATATTCTCTTGTGTTTTTGTGTCATCTAAAATAACATGGGCACCTTCCGCCTCTGCCAGCGATGCCAGGGGATCGGGCAAAACTGCCGTATCAATTTGATCATTTAATAATAACTCAAGCCTTTCGGGAATTCGAGGAATTGCTTCTTTATTGATTCCGCTGGAATCAACACCAGCTATAGTCAAAAGTTGATCAAGTACATATTCAATAATAGTATTTTCTGAAATACCCACAGAAGCACCCTTTACCTGCTCTGGTGTTAATATCTTCGAGTTCGGGCTGGACAGTAGAGCAAATCTTCCTTCTTTCGGACTAACACCCAGCGTCAGCGTAATTATTGATACGCCAACGTCACTTTTCTCTAATAATGCAGCCGCAAGTACATCGGCAACTTCCCCATCTATTTCACCGGCTTGTAAGGCCATATCTCTATCGCGTGCGCTGTTAAAAGAAATCAACTCTACTTCTACTCCGGATTGCTTAAAGAAATCTTCCGACTCTGCCACGTAAAGCGGCAAAGTATCTTCAATGGGTAACACCCCTATACGGATTGGTTTTTTGTTTTCAGAAGATTGACTAGAACATCCAGTACTTGTAAGAATAAGTAATAATACCAACAGCAACAAATATTTCTTCATATTTTCAGCCTCCTAATATTCTTAGATAACTAGGTAAATATTCGGCAATCAGACATAAAATCCTTTTAATTTCCTAGAAAAATTGAGCTGCATAGCCTTCTGTCGGTTAAAGCATGGCTAATATAAGGGCTTTTATTTTTAGAGAAATTAATAAAACTTGGCTTTTTCGCCAGGTCTTTAAACGCCGGCAGCCTGAGACTTGGTGCCTTAGCACTCTAGTCGGAGGGCGTGCCCTTTACGGGAAAAGCCTTTGTTGCATTTTTATGCTAATCAGAAAGCTATGTCTTCTGAAAGTATAAAAAAAGCTCCCTTTTATGGGAACTTCTTTATCACATTTATATTAATTATCAGCCATTAAGTTTATGGCTTTTGCTGGAACAATAGTAGATATGGCATGTTTATAAATCATCTGCTGCTTACCGTCTGCGTCAAGAAGAACCGTAAAATTATCAAAGCCTCTTACATTACCCTTAATTTGAAAACCATTTACCAAAAAAATTGTTACCGGAATGTTCTCTTTCCGAACCTGGTTCAAAAATGTGTCCTGTAAATTAATTTGCGACTTTGTCATTTAATACCGACCTCCATATTTTTCTAATAACTTTATTCTACAATTAATTCTAGTCTCCTGCAAATTATGTCTGCTATTTCTTCGGCTAATAATACCTTGTTTTTATGATCAACATCAAGCCATTCAATCCGTTTATCCCTTTTGAACCATGTCAATTGACGCTTCGCAAACCGCCTGGTATCGCGTTTTAATTGCCGAACCGCCTCATCATAGCTAAGTCTACCCAAGCAAAACTCAGCAATTTGCTTATAACCTAAACCTTGCATGGAGGTCGCTTCCACTGAAACACCTTGATTTAACAGATTCTTCACTTCATCAACCAATCCTGAAGATAACATGTCATCTACCCGAAAGTTTATTCTTTCATACAATAACTTTCGGTCCAGGGTCAGGCCAATCAAAGCCAATTTGTACAAACTATCAAATTTATTTACTACCTTATCAGAAAACTTTTTCCTTGTACTATAATAATACTCTAATGCTCTAATTATTCTCTTTTTATCATTAGGATGGATTTTATCTGACGCTTTTTCATCAACAGCTTTAAGTTCATCATGAAGTGCTTCATATCCTAATGTTTCTCCACGATTAATTAGCTGCCGACGCAGTTCATTTTCTTTTTCATGATCACTAAATTCATACTGATCGACTACAGCTTGGACATATAATCCGGTACCGCCAACTAATAAAGGAAGTTTGTCTCTATTATGTATTTCATCTATTAGTGCCCTTGCACGGGCTTGGAAAGTCGCTACACTAAAATTCTCCCATGGTTCTATTATATCAATTAGGTGATGTGGGACATATTTACCATCCCCAGATATCATTTCCTGGGATAATATTTTAGCTGTTCCAATATTCATCCCTTTATATATTTGCATTGAATCAACTGATATGATTTCGCAATTTAATCTACTAGCAACTTCTACTGCGGCATTAGACTTACCTACCGCTGTAGGACCTACAATAACCGCTAACGGTTTTTTCATGGGACTTTACTCCTGACGCAAAAACATTTTTTCGATTTCTCGCGATGTCAACTTAATAATAATAGGACGACCATGGGGACAAGAAAATGGATAATTGGTTTTGGCTAACCGCTTAACCAAAAAATCTAACTCTCCGAGATCCAGATACTGTCCCGCTTTAACTGCAGTTTTACAACTGCTCTGTAATAACATGTGGTGGCGTAGTTGGTTGCTTGTTACTTTTTGCTCGTTTATCAGACTATTGATTATGTCATTAAGAATTTCCTCCGCTTGTGTGCTGGTTATGAAATCTGGTACAGCTCTAATAATAAAGGAATTACCGCCAAAATGTTCTATTAAAAACCCTAATTGCTGAAGTAAAAAGATGTTGTCTATAAGAAACTCTGTTTCGACTGAAGTCAGGGTAACAGTTTGGGGCACTGACAGCTGAGAAGTATTGTTAAAGTTTCCTTGAATTATTTCTTCATAAAGAATACGTTCATGGGCACCATGCTGGTCAATCAGGTACAGGGTATTCTCATTCTCAGCTAAAATATGACTAGCCTTAAATTGTCCAATGACCCTAAGTGGCGGCAGGGCTTCAGCGGCCGTATCGTCATGTTTATAAAACTGTTCTTTGTGATTTTCATTAACGACTATATCATGCAGATCGGGGTCTAATAATGTTGGAACTTCTATATTATCTTTTGGTTCTAATTCTTTTTCACTAATAATAAATGTTTCTTGTGTTACTGTTGGTTCTATGTCGCCGCTCTTTTCTGCATTGGCATTGGTTATGTCGTAACTATCCTTCAATTTATCGTTAAATACAATACCGGGAATTAATGATTCTGAATTAAGCACTGCATCCAGAGTATTTTCAATAGCAGCTTTAAATACAGATTGGACCATAGTCGGATTACCAAATTTAACAGCCAATTTTTGTGGATGTACATTTACATCAATTATATTCGGCGGTAATGTAAAATGAATTACTGCCAGTGGAAATTTGCGACTTGGTATGCGTGCGCCATATGTATCTCTAAGAAAATTGACTAGTTGTGCATCTTTTATGTACCTGCCATTAATGTAAAAGGAAATATGGTTGGATGTTGCCCGGTTTAAAACTGGCCGAGATATATAACCCTTGATAGTTATATAGTCCATGGAATAATCGACAGGAAGCATCTGGTGGGCGATTTCAGTCCCATAGATTGATGCGATAGTACTTAATAAGGTATTGTCTCCAGGCGTTGTTAAACTTATACGGGCGCCATTATAGTACGAAAAGCGTACGTCTGTATGTGATAATGCTAAGCGATTAATTATCTCTGAAACAGCGGCAGTCTCCTTACTGTCGCCAGCTAGAAATCTCTTTCTTGCCGGTGTATTATAAAAAAGTTCATTTATGCATATTCTAGTACCTGACGAACAACCAACAGGAGCAGACTCTATTATCTTTCCTCCCTCAATTAGTAATTGAGTGCCACCTAAGCTACTATTTTGGCAGGATCTAATATCAACTTTGGAAACAGCCGCAATGCTTGCTAATGCTTCTCCCCGAAAGCCCAAAGTTACTAATGTATTTAAGTCATCGACGAAAGAGATTTTACTTGTTGCGTGACGCTCAAATGCCAATTTTAGATCCTCATGAGTCATGCCAATCCCATCGTCCTGAATTAAGATTTTACTTTTACCGCCATTTTCAATCTTAATCGAAATATTTTGAGCTTCAGCATCAATAGCGTTTTCAATCAATTCTTTTATCACTGAAGCAGGGCGTTCAATCACTTCTCCTGCAGCTATCTGATTAGCTGTCATACTATCTAGTATTTTGATACGAGTCATTAAGAAGTTTCCTCCCTAAGGGTTTTCTGAAGCTTATTTAAAAAATTTAATGCTTCTAGAGGAGTAGTATTAGAAATGTCTAATTCTAACAGCTCTTCAGATATGGTAATTAACATCTGGTTATGATAATGCTCCTCCGGCTCTGAAGCCGCAATTTCTTCATAAGAAGACTGAGTTTCGCATTCGAGATCGTGTAAAATCTGTTGTGCTCTTTTAACTACTTGTCTCGGAAGCCCTGCCAATTTTGCAACTTGAATCCCATAACTTCTATCTGTTCCGCCAGGAATAATTTTTCGTAGAAAAACAATATCTTCGCCATTTTCTTCTACTGCTACCTGACAGTTCCTTATTTCGGGATACAGATGTTCCAAGTTGGTTAAATTGTGGTAATGAGTTGCAAATAAAGTCTTTGCACCCCGTTTATACAGTGTAATATACTCAATTACGGACCATGCTATTGCCATTCCATCGTAGGTACTAGTGCCTCGTCCAATTTCATCAAGAATTATTAAGCTGTTACCGGTTGCATTATGTAGAATATTGGCAACTTCATTCATCTCAACCATAAAAGTACTTTGACCAGTAGAAAGATCATCAGCAGCACCAACTCTTGTGAAAATGCGATCAATCAAGCAGATTTCCGCCCTCTTCGCGGGAACAAAACTACCAATCTGAGCCATTAGTACTATCAATGCAACTTGCCGCATAAAAGTAGATTTGCCTGCCATATTGGGGCCCGTTATAATCATTAATTCCGTATCCCCGCCTAAAGTTACGTCGTTTGCAACAAATTCACCGATATCCGCTAATTTCTCTAATACAGGATGACGACCATCGTTAATAACCAACTTGTCATCACTACCAACAATCTTAGGGCAAACGTAGTTATTTTCCTTAGCAATAATAGAGAAAGATAATAACACATCAATAATAGCAATAATTTGAGAAGTCTGTTGTATACGCTTGGTTTCGTTTTTAATAGAGTCTCTTATTTGACAGAAACACTCGTATTCCAGTTGCATTTGCTTCTCTTCAGCACCGAGTATAGTGTTTTCGAGTTCCTTTAGCCTGGGAGTTATGAAGCGCTCCGAATTAACAAGAGTCTGTTTTCTTTGGTAGTATTCAGGAACAAGGTTTAAATTTGCTTTCGTTATTTCGATATAATATCCAAACACCTTGTTATATCTTACTTTTAAGGATCTAATACCAGTTTGTTCCTTCTCAGATTGTTCTAACTTCGCAAGCCAGTGCTTACCAGAAAGAGCCGCTTCTTTTAATTGATCTACTTCTTCGTTATAGCCTTCTTTAATAACTCCACCATCGGTAATGGATACAGGTGGATTATCTTTAATTGCTCTATTAATAATTTTAGAAACATCCTCTAGAGTGTCTAACTTACTTAAGGACTGTTTTATTAGTAAAGAGTTCATTTTTCCAAGTGTTGCTTTTAAATAAGGAAGTTTCTCTAATGACTGTCCCAAAGCTAATAAATCTCTCCCATTAGCCGATTGGAATACAATTTTACTCATTAACCTTTCTATGTCATAAACATCCTTTAATTGTTCTTTTAACTCCTCCATGATAAAAACATTATTAACCAACTCAGAGACTGAATTTTGTCTAAGCTTTATCTCCTTGGCTTGCAACAGTGGTTGATGGATAATTTTCTTTAGGAGTCTGCCCCCCATAGCTGTAACAGTGCGATCCATTACCCATAATAAACTACCACGCCTTTCTTTGCTCCTCATGGTCTCCAATAATTCCAAATTTCTACGAGTTGCTCCGTCTAGTAGCATGTAATCTGTGGAGGAATAAGATCTTATGTTGTTAATATGGGCTAAAGATTGTTTTTGAGTTTCTTCCAAATATCGAATCAAAATGGCAGAAGCTCCGACTGCTGCATTGCAGCCGGCAATACCGAAAGTGTCCAGGTTAGGTTTACCAAAGACTCTTTCTAATGTCGTATTGGCTTTAGCTGTTGAAATGGGCGTTGAGGGGTATTCGGTCAAGATGCAATCCCCCTCCAATAATGATTTCAGATTATTATTTGAAAGTAAACATTCCTTCACTTCAAACCTATTAATTTCATCAACAATTTTGTGGTCGCTGTCAGTTGGTAGTTCCGTAACAATAAACTCCCCGGTTGAAACATCTACCAATGCCAGTCCCCAACTATTATCAATACAGTGCAGAGCCGCTAAATAGTTATTATTTTTTTCCGAAAGCAGTTCTCTATCAATAACAGTTCCAGGTGTAATAACCCTTACAACTTCCCTTTTTACTATACCCTTTGTTTGAACAGGGTCTTCAACCTGTTCACAAATAGCTACTTTATAACCTTTGCTTAGTAATTTTCCAAGGTAGCTATTAACAGCGTGATAAGGTATGCCGCACATTGGCATTGGGTTTTCCTTTTTAGCATCGCGGGTAGTCAACGTAATTTCCAGTAACCTAGAAGCAATCTTTGCGTCTTCGTCAAACATTTCATAAAAATCCCCCAATCTAAAAAAAAGTATTGCATCGGGATTTTTAGCTTTAATTTTTTTGTATTGCAGCATCATTGGTGTTGTCATAATGAGTCGTTTCTCCTCTAGGTTGATATATCTCTATATAATATAACTGGCCGGATTAGAACCCCGGCCAGTTATTTAACAACAATTGCCCCCGCAACCGGGACCACAAGCATTAGCATCTTCCCCACTAAGCGCTTTAGTTATAATAAAATTTACTCCTTGTAACGTAGCGTTAAAGTCTTGTTGGGCTTTTAGATATTTACTAATAACTTCATTTTCCTGCATTTTCTGCTCTGCCTTTGCCAAAGATTCATTGTCTTCTTCCGTGACCTCGCCGGACGCTCGCTTGTTTTCAATTTTTTGTCTAATTTGCTGATACTCTAATAAAATATTCTGCGCCTCAGGGTCGTTAGCCATAACTGCTTCTTGTACACGCATACTATCCAATTCTTCACTTTCTTTTAAGGCATTGGCTAGCTCATGTGCTTTTTCCATAATTACTGACATCTCTTCACCTCCAGTTCATGAATTCTTGAAGTACGTTAAATATACTTTTATCTTTCAATAATCTTCCCAGATACACTGAACATTTGTGCATCCAGAATATTAACATCAACTATTTCTCCAACTAACTCAGCTTTTCCAGAAACATGCACAATTTTATTCGTTCTAGTCCTTCCCATCAGAACCGAATCATCATTCTTACTTGTACCCTCAAACAATACAGGCAAAGTTTGTCCAATAAGCCGTTTGTTAATATCTTCAGTAATTGAATTCTGTAAATCTAATAATTCTTGAAATCGTTTCTTTTTAAGTTCTTGAGGCACTTGTTCTGATATTTTAGCAGCAGGTGTATTAGGGCGCGGAGAATAAAGAAAAGTATAGGCACCGTCAAATCGCACTTTCCTAATAACCTCCATAGTATCGGCAAAGTCCTCATCAGTTTCGCCAGGAAAGCCAACAATTATATCCGTGGTAATACTGGCATGTGGAACCCTGTTTTTAATCTGGGAAATTAGTTCTAAATACTGTTCTTTGGTATAGCCCCGATTCATTTTCTTTAGAATACGAGAACTTCCTGCTTGTATTGGGAGATGGTAATGTTCACACACCTTATTGCTGCTTGCCAGAGTATCAATCAATTTTAAGCTAAAATCCCTTGGGTGTGAAGTCATAAAACGTATTCTATCCAATCCCTTAATTTCGTTTACTGCTTTCAAGAGGTCTGAAAAATCACCTTCTTCCTGCAAATCTTTTCCATAGGAATTAACGTTTTGCCCCAGCAGCATAACTTCCCTGTAACCACCATTAACTAAATCTTTGATTTCAACAAGTATTTCTTCTGATAGCCTACTGCGCTCTCTTCCTCTGACATAAGGAACAATGCAATAAGTGCAAAAATTGTTACATCCGTACGTTATATTGACAAAAGCTTTTAAGCCATGAGATCGCTTAATTGGTAACCCTTCCTTAACTTCTCCTTGTTCAGGCCAAACCTGAATGTGAGTAGTACGGCTTGCTTTAGCTTCATTAATCATCTGCGGAAGTTCATGAATATTATGGGTCCCAAATACTAAATCCATATGTGGCATTCTATTTTTTATTCTTTCAGCCACTGCCGGCTGCTGCATCATACAGCCGCATACTCCAAGAATAACCTCTGGATTATTTTGTTTTAATTTCTTTAAAAGACCCAGACGACCGAGCACTTTACTCTCTGCTTTTTCTCTTACACAGCAGGTATTTAATAACACTACATCTGCATCCATTTCATCATCTGTACGCTGATAGCCAAGGTCGACTAACATACCGGCCAAAACTTCAGAATCATGTTCGTTCATTTGGCATCCCCAGGTTTCGATTATATACTTCATTATTTATCACCTCTACTACTAAAGCCTTATTCCCTACAATTTGCCTTGTTCGATTACTAAAAATAATAGTCTTCGAATATTGGTTTCATTATTTATCTATATTGTTTCTTAGGCTCTCCCAAAGATACCTAATTTGGCCATATTATATGACAATAATAATTATATTAGTTAAATATGATTTAAGCAAGAACAGGTCTATACATTTAATCTTAGGTTTTACAAACCTCTACTTTTTTCTGCTCTTAAAATAGAAGTTTCGTTTTTATTTAAAACTTTATTGATTGTTGTAATGATTTTTTCCTTATCTTTATTAAGGGTTCCACCTAATACTAGGTAATTAGATGCATGATTGGTTCTAAATATAGTGCCGCTCAAATCTAAATCCTCCAGAAACCATTTTAATTCCTTAATCAACTCCATAGATTGCAACGGTTGGAAAAGACCTTTCTTTACCTGCATATGTAATGGTGTTCCAGGGTTAAGATACAAAGTTAGTACTGCCAAGTATTCCGGCTTCATTTGGTTAATAACAACCGCAGAAGCTTTTGCATGGTCATAAGAAAATGATTTACCTCCGATGCCACCAATTACCATTACCGAGAGCTTTATACCTGCTTTTTTAACCTTCTTACCTGCTTCCACCATCTCCTCAACCGTACAACCTTTATTAATAAACTTCATTGTAGGGCTATGACCAGTTTCCAATCCTAAATATATAATTTCTAAACCAGCATCAAAAAGATTGCGTAACTGTTGGTCGCTTTTATTTAAGAGGGACTTAGGTCCAGCATAGGTACCAACTCTCTTGAGGTTTGGAAATTTCTCATAAAGACCTTTTAATATAGCTAATAATTTATTTTGATTCATGGCAAGCGCATCACCGTCTGCTAAAAATACTTTCTCAACAGCTTCAGGATGAGGTTGGGATGCTGCAATTGTGATAAGTGCCTCAATTTCTCTCCAATCCCTTTCACGATACTTCTTATCACGATACATATTACAAAAAATGCATTTATTATGTGTGCAACCAATGGTAACTTGAAGTATTAAACTATTAGCCTCGCTAGGCGGCCTAAAGATGTTTCCTTCATAAAAGTCCACTCACGTCACCTCCATTTTGGCAGCTATCCAAAACATTTTCTTTAACACCCTGGACAATCAGAACTTCCACTATCTTGTTATACAAAAAAAGGGCTAGCTAAGCCCCTATTTGTGCTTCCTTTTTAATTTTTTCATAAGATACCCTTACCAATGATTTATCCTGACTATAAGTGATTCTTTCTATTGCGTCCTCTATTGGGAAAAAACCACCATCTTTAAAGCCATCTTCCTTACTTATATTTACATTGTCGTGTAAGGGTTCCATCAAGAACCAACTGATTTGATTGCATACTGGCTGCTGTCGAGAAAAAGAATAAAACTCGTAGCTGGTCTCACCTGCAGCTCCCACAATACTGCCATCAATACCAGTCTCTTTCTTAACACGATTTAAAGCAACCTCGCCGGCACTTGCATTATCTCTAATTATCCCTTTTGGAAGTACCCATTCGTTCTTATTGTTCTGAAGAATTAACACTTTGTCACCGTCAAATAGAATTCCTCCCGCACACCGCCTAAATAGCATTAATACACCTCCATAAGGTTTGTGAAATATCTAACTGTAGTTAACAAAATTCTTTTGCCCTATTAAACTAATATTTCGACAGATGAAATGTTATTCCTTCTATCATAAATATTTTATTTATTCTTTCCTATAACCTCTTGACATTTATATGTATAGCAATACAATTAATTAGAGAGAATACATAAGAGGTGATAAGAGTGATTACTAAGGACACAATTATTCAAGAGGTCGTACAGAAGCACCCTCAGGCTGTCGGCCTTTTTGAACACCATGGTTTACACTGTTTAGGTTGAGGTGGTGCCTTATTTGAAACAATCGAGCAGGGTGCTCGAATGCATGGTGTCGATTTGGACAAACTAATGAAAGATTTGAACGCTTTGGAAAAAGACAAGTAAGAGGGTTTCCTCCTACTTGTCTCTTTAATTTATGCATTTACAATTCAATTAGATTATATTGACGACTACCTAATCCCAATTCTTCTC
>JGI25319J35699_1000864_pt1 | contig 14343 bp, 9 predicted proteins | sample AutmiccommuBRH17_FD_35699 | JGI IMG/M metagenome (IMG submission 35699) | reverse complement strand
TTTCTTGGGTATCACATGTCTACGCGATGACGGTCCCTATATTGTGGAATGGCTTGCGCATCATCTGGCAGTTGGGTTCGACCGTATGATGGTCCTAAGCCATGATTGCACGGATGGAANTGACGAATTGCTGGCCGCGTTGGCACAAGATCGTCGGATTGAGCATGTACGCTTTGTACCAAAAGGTGGAAAATCTGTACAATGGCAAGCTCTACGTTATCTGCGCGACCTCGACATATACAAGATGGCGGATTGGGCGCTATTTTTTGATTGCGACGAGTTCTTGTGTAGTCCGGCCGACAGCCTGCCAAAAATACTGGACACGTTCGACAGAGACGCGGAATCGTTCGACGCATTGGCGCTGCCATGGCGTCTCTACGGATCAAGCGGTCATCGAAGACGCCTGTCAGGCATCACGCCGGAGCGCTTTATGCGAGCTGCACCGTTGGATTTGCATTTCCCGCTCGCCCATCTCTTCAAAACCCTTCATAGACCCGGTGCATTTCGCCAGCCTGGCGTTCACCGCCCTCGCGGACGTCCCCGGCATCCCGCCGTCTGGATCGGACCAGACGGCGCTCGCCTTGCTGACGGCTTTGCACGCAATGACACGGCGATCACCCTGTATGGCGCAGGAAGCGGTCCTCCGAAAATATGGCTGAACCACTATTCATTGCGTTCTGTGGAAGAATTCATGCTCAAACGCGCCCGTGGTCTGCCCAATCATATGGACCGCGACGTCGGAGTGACCTATTGGGCAGAACGCAACTGGAACACTGTTGAGGCGTCAGAGATCCTGCCTATGTTGACATCTACTCACAGGGAAATCGACACGCTTATGGCCCTGCCCGGCGTTGCGCATGCGCATGAGGCCTGTTTGGCCGCGCATGATTCGAGATATCACACCCTCACTCAAGACATAGAAGCGTTGAGACTGGAATTCCGGCTGAGCTTTCTCACCGGCAGCACGCCGCCCTCCGCTGCAGATGGTCGGGATTTTCTCAATGCGCAGTTGCGTTTGGCTCGGACAGAGACCTGACCATGAGCGGGCGGGTGATCGAACGCCGCATGGCGAGCCAAGACCTGAGCGGACTTGTGCTTCTCGATGCGGTAGAGACCCGAATAGATAACGCAAGGCTGGTCACTCTCTTCTTGGGACCAGAGGTGGAACCAAGCGCGATCATTGCCCCGCAAGGAGGCGAGTTGATCTCGCAAAAGAGCGTAGGCGGCGCGGCGGTTCTGGAGTTTTTGGTTCCCGAAGGCCGCTTGCAGTTCGGCACGCNGCAAGGCCTGATGGACGTCACGCCGGCTGAAGCAGAGGTCTCGCTTCTGGAAGGCGAAAATGTGATCGTCGCAGTGCGTAATGGCGAGGATGCAGCGACAGTGCTGACATGGCTTGCCTATCATGCCGATCAGCAAGGTATGACCGGCGCAGTGATCCTTGACCGTGCTCGTCCCACCAGCGACCCGGATTTTGCGCGGGCTCTTAGCAAAGGCATNGCCGCGCAAGGGCTCGCAAGTCTGGTCATATTGCTGAGCAGCGACCAGCCTTTGGGGCGCCTTGACAGCCCAGCCGAGGCCCATCCCTACTGTGTTCCGGAATCTCCGGGTAAAGACAGGATGGAGATCCCGCCCCCGTCTCCTTGGAATTCGCCTCTGGCTGCGCTCAGCTTCTACGAGATTGCGCGTGCCCGCTTTCTTGCCCAATCCCGCGCCGTGGCAAACATTGACGTTCATGATCTGCTGGTGACAAGCAGCGAAACGGTNTTTAACAGCGCCGTTGCCGCAAAGGATGGTCTCATCGCGCTGATCGGGCGGCATTGCTATCCGTGGCGGGTCCGGANCGGGCAGCCAACAGGCTTTGCGGATCATATTTGCGTGCAGTTTGATTCCGGGACTGGACGACAGAGGTGGTGCCTGGCCCCAGCAAAATTACCACAGGACGCCGTCTGGCGTCTCTTGCGGGTCGGAAATGCGCGACCTGACCCCACGCGCACCCAACGGTTCTATCGTCATATGGCCCTACGGCACCCAACGGAGTCGATTTCCAAGATCGTGCCAAAATCCTCACTGATCGAACATCCTCCGTTGCTTGAACAGGCACAGACGTATTTCGGTCACATGCCCGTTCGCATGCCCGAGATTGCTTCGGATGCAGCACAGGGCGGACAGGGACGCGCGGCCATTGTGACCACGATGAAGAATGAAGGCCCCTTCATCCTCGAATGGCTGGCCTATCACCGCTCAATCGGATTTGACGATATTCTGGTATATACAAATGACTGCACGGATGGCACGGACAGCATGCTGCAGTTGCTGGAACGCAAAGGGTATGTTCAACATCGCGAGAACCCATTTCGCACAATGNANATGCCCCCTCAGCACGCTGCCCTGCAATCCGCCGAGCAGGAGCCGGTGATCAAAGCCGCCAAATGGATCACCTGTATTGATGTGGATGAATACATCAACATCAAAACCGGGGATGGAACGTTGAACGCGTTGTTTGATGCAGTCCCCGACGCCAATATGATCGCGATGACTTGGCGGCTCTTTGGCAATGGTGACGTGAAGGACTATGCTGATCGCCCCATTACCGAGCAATTCCTGCGTTGTGCGCCCGAGTTCGCACGCAAACCTCATCAGGCATGGGGTTTCAAGACCCTTTTCCAGAACATCGGCCTTTTCAAGAAGTTGGGGGTGCATCGGCCCAAGGGACTTAATCCGCAGCTTTGGGAGGATATCAATTGGGTAAACGGATCTGGACAACCGTTGCCACGCGAAATGTATCGCAACGGCTGGCGCTCCACGATTGAGACCTATGGCTATGATTTGGTGCAGCTCAATCACTATGCGGTGCGCTCTGCCGAGAGTTTCCTTGTCAAACGTGACAGAGGCCGGGTGAACCACGTAGATCGAGATCAGGGTCTGGCTTATTGGTTTCGCATGAACAACAATTTTGAAGAAGAGCGCTCGATCCAGTCACGCCTCGCCATGATGCGGGCGGACCTAAATAGGTTGATGCAAGATCCCGAAATTGCGGCGGCCCATCACCATTCCGTCGCCTGTCACCGCGCCAAGATCGACGAACTACGTGCCACCGAGAATTACAGCAGTTTCTTTGCGGAGCTGACGAGCCCGCGCATGGAAAAGCTCGCGCGGCTGCATGGTCACTTTGGGTCGAATGTCTTTTTGTCGGGGCCGGGCGTGATACCCGACGAAATTGTGGCTCAGGACCCCGAAGCGGAGTGGTTCTTTACCGTAGAATTGCAGGGCGACACGGCGCATTGATCGAAGAGCGCGCAGCCTGTCCGATATTGTGTCAGGTCCGCCTGATCGCGGTAACGAGCGTGTCCATTTCCGGATCCATCCGGATCGAAGCCGCCTTGCGTTGGTGCCATTCGACACCGCGCTGATGCAGGTCTGCCAACTGAGGATCACTTTTCAGTTCAGCCAACAACTCCGAAGTCCGGGCGCTGTAGCGAGAGATTGACGTATCCGTTTCGTCATTCAAGTTGAACTTGTCCCAATACTCTTGGCCCAAGATATGGTGCGAATGGTTTGCACGCCCGCGCGCGCGCTTGATCAAAAAGCTCTCCATCGAACGCAGAGCGTAGTGGTTGACCTGCGCATGGGTGAAGAGCGGCGGGTTTTCCGTGCGCACGCCGTCCACAATGTAGTCAATTCCCCCCGGCAGGACACGCCGCGTGGTGGCGACATGCTCATCGTGGCACACGGGTCCATGCAAACCCATGCGCTGGAATTTGTGCTGGTTCGTGTAGAGCGATTTTACGAATTTGCCGGTGCTGGGGCGCTGTTCGGCATCCCACTCATACTCACCTTTGGTGAACTGCTCCGTTACGGGCCTGTCTTCGAACCGCTCGACTCCGTCCGGGCCAAACACGCGCCACGGCACAGAAATCACGTCGGTGTCCACGCCTGATCCCTCGACAAGAGCCCGGACAGACCCATCGCCAAGATGGACATTTAGGAATTCATCCACATCACAGACAAAAATCCATTTTGCCTTTAGCACAATCTCATAGCGGCGACTGGCCTGCCGCAAGGCGCTGCGATGGATGCCAGCCTTGCGCACCACGGTGTCATGTTGTGTGACCAATCCCATTTCCTGAAGGCGGCGCAGGATGTCTACCGTGGTATCGGTGCAGTCGTTGGTGCAGACCAAAATATGATCGAAGCCAAGGGCTTTGTAATGCGCAACCCATTCCAGAATATAGGGGGCTTCGTTCTTCATCGTCGACACGACGGTATAGGTCTCTGCGCTCATATCCGCCTCATCTCATCAGCCGTTCCGGCATGTTGTTTTGCCCTGAACTTTAGCGTCAGCGCACCGCACAAGACAAGCAGCATGGCGTCGGCGTCACGATTGCTGCAATTTCGTATCGGCCGGGCATTCTGCCGATACCCAAATGCTGCGCAAGTGTTTACTCTGCCACGAAACCGCGCCATTTGGCCCGCAGCGCATAATGAGAGGAGAGCTATAGGTGGCACGGCAACGTGAGGTCGGCACGCTATGGATCGGTGGGCCGCTCAGCTGGATGGAACAGCTCTGCCTCAAGTCCTTTGTGGACAAAGGCCAGAGAATTACCCTGTTCGGATATGAAGGTATTCCAAACCTGCCAGATGGCGTGATTTTTCGCGATGGGCGCGAGATCATCGACACAGATGACTTTATCAAGTACGAGCAAAAGAACAGCTATGCGCTATTTGCCGACTTGTTTCGCCTGCACATGATCCACAAATGTCCCGGCATGATCTGGGTGGATACTGATGTGTATTGCCACAGCCCAATGACCTACGACAGCGACTATGTTTTTGGCTATGAATTGCCCGGTGAGCATCGCGTCAACAATGCGGTTCTGGGTCTGCCCGCCGACAGCGAGATGCTGGCGCGGATGTTGGAATTTACATCGGACCGGTATGCGATTGCCCCATTTTTGCCCCGCAAGCGGCAAGAGATGATGCGCAAACAGGCGGACAAGGGCAAGCCTGTGCATGTGTCACAACAGCCGTGGGGCGTTTGGGGGCCGATGATGGTCACTCACTACGTTCATGCTCTTGGGCTTGAGGCGCATGTGCAGCCACTCAACGCATTTTATCCGATCACCTTTCCTGAACGGTTCAAGTTCATGCGGCGCGCCGATCTGGCCGCTGGTCTGATCACAAAGGAGACCACCGCTCTCCATCTCTGGGCCTCGAACAAGCGGCAGTTGGGCACTTTGCACAACGGCCTTCCACCAAAAGGCTCCTACCTCGAAATGCTGGTGCAAGAGCATGGCATCAATCCGGCCCTTGCCCCGATCAAAGGGCGTGGCAACACTACCTTTGACGGAGCGTTGATCGACGAACTCGATCTGGAAACCGTATCGAGCGCCGCCGATCTGACGGGACATGCGCGCAGTTTCATGCTGGCGCTGCATCACAAATTCGATTGCGACTTACAGGTGATCAATTGTAACCGGCGGGGAAAATTCAAGGCTGACGACGAAGGATGGCTTGAGGGGTATATCACGTTCCTTGTCGAAAACGATGTCAGCCGAGATCGCATTCAGATCATCCGGGATGACAAAGATCTGCGACCGGTGGATGTGCTGTGTAATCTTTCGGGGTTTGGCGATCGCTTAAGCGTTCCTTTTCTGCAAAAGTTTCTAGAACGCTGCATGCATTCCGACAGCCGCGTTTTCATGGATGTGCGCAAAGGATCAGGTGCCTTTCCTTTTCTCAAGGCGTTTGGCACCAACATCACGATTTCAAAGCGCGAAGAAGAGGGCCATGAGATCACCCGCATTCGCGTGCAGGCCAAAGCCCCGGAGGTCAATTCCGGTGGGGATACATGGGATCACATCGCTCTCCAACTCGCAGGGACGGAAGGTTGGTATCGGGCCGGACCCAACGGGCATAGCTTTCTCTACATGCCCCGCGATCCTGACATCCTGGTCGTGACTTTTGACAATCTCGATATCGCCATGACCAAGCGTGAGGACCGACGTCCATGGGGATACAATTTCATCAAGGATCAGGGTTGGTCGATGTTGGGTGTTCTGGCCGGTGGTTGGACCTGGTATCGGGAGCCTTGGGTCTGCGAGCAATTCGACGCTCTCCAGCAAGAGGGATTCTTCAAAAAATTCAAACGTGTGGTGTTTTACGGAGCCTCGATGGGAGGCTATGCGGCCTGCGCCTTTGCACCTGCCGCGCCCGGCTGCGATGTGGTCGCCATCTCACCGCAGAGCACGGTGGATAAATCCATCGTACCATGGGAAACTCGTTACAAAACGGTCTGGGATCGCGATTTTTCCGGCAAGTATGGCGATGCGGCCCAGGTCAGCGCAGCCGCGCATCGTGTGTCGATCCTATATGACCCCTATGAACCACTGGATGCTCAACATGCTGCGCGGTTCAGCAACGCGAATGTTGCGCATCTGCGCGCGCCCCTGCTGGGGCACCGCTTGGGTAGTTCTCTCAATCAGATGGGCATCCTGAGCCCGATCATTCTGGGTGCCCTGAATGGCACTCTGACGCCGCAAGAGTATTACCGGCTGCTCCGCGCCAGACGCAATCTGCCAAGGTATCAACGGGAACTTTTCAAACGCGCTGTCGAGAAGGGGCATACCAAACTCGCCAGATCACTCGCGTCCCATATTCTCGAACAGAATCCCAATCGAGCAATACGGATTGGGCTTGAGGCTCTGACAACAGACTGAGCGACGCGGCCAAAGTGGCGCGCACGGCATTCATCGCACCACGAACTCGGCGTGCAGGGCACCCGCGGCCTTGATGCTCTTGAGGATGTCAATCATGTCCCGGGGGGCCACTCCGAGCGCGTTCAATCCAGCTATCACGTCTGAGAGAGAGGTGCCTGGCTCCAATTCGGCCATCCCAATGCCCGGCTCCTTCTCGAACTCGGCCTGCGTGCGCGGGACCACAACAGTCTCGCCTTGGGCGAATGGGTTGGGCTGCACCACCAGGGGTGTTTCCTGAACTCGCAAAGTCAGGTTGCCTTGGGAAACGGCCACCCGCGAAATGCGCACGTCCTGCCCCATCACGATCGTGCCGGAGCGTTGATCGACAACCACCCGCGCCTTGCGCTCTGGCTCGACCAAGATATTCTCGATTTGGCCAAGCGCATGAGCAGGCGACGCCGCGCGCATCCTGGACAGGGTCAGGCGCACTGTTCCAGAGTCAAGCATGATGGCTGCATGGCGTCCAATCGTTCCGTTGATCGCGCTCTCAATCCGCGCGGCAGTGGTGAAGTCCGGCTCTCGCAGCGCAAGGCGGATCGTTTCAATCGTTGTAAAGTCAAAGTCGATCTCACGCTCGACCCGCGCGCCGGACGGGATGACCCCTGCNGTNGGAACGCCTTGTACGACCCCCCCGGCCTCTCCTTCGGCAGAGAAACCGCCAGCAATGATTGTGCCTTGGGCCACCGCATAAATCTGACCATCGGCCGCATTGAGGGGCGTCATCACCAAGGTTCCACCCAAAAGGCTCTTGGCGTCACCGATTGCCGAAACTGTCACATCAATTTGGCCTCCTGCACGCGCAAACGGGGGCAGTTCCGCCGTGACAAATACCGCTGCGACATTTTTTGGCCGGAACTGTTCCCCTGACACGTTGATCCCGAGACGCTCAAGGATGTTGGACATGATTTCTTCGGTGAAGGGGGCGTTGCGCAATCCGTCCCCTGTTCCGTTGAGCCCGACGACCAAACCGTAGCCCACAAGGTCATTGCCGCGCACACCATCGAATTCGACCAAGTCCTTGATCCGGATTGGGCTGGCGTCAACGGAGCCGACGGAGCCGACGCACGCGGCAACGCCAAGAACGATACACAAGATCAAGGATTGAACGTTCATGACAGGAAATTCAGAAGGTTGAGTCGAGCGGTTCGCGCCGTGAGGGTGTAGAGCGTTTCCAACTGGAACTGCACTTGCTCGAGCTCAACGGCCGCCTCGAATGGATCAGAAGAGACCAGTCCAGAACGTGCAATCTCGAACCCGCTTATTTCTGCAGAGATGCGCGAGGCGGATTGATCAATCCGAGCCTCCGCCAGACCAAGATTGGCTCGCAGGGTCGTCAATGCATCCTGATGCTCGATCAAGGCGAAACCGGCACCGGCCGCCAGATCAAGACGGTCTGCCTCCGTGAGAGGCAAGCCGGCATCATTGCTGACAGCTATCAATGCCAGATGTTTCAACGCATCTCGCAACGCGGGATCATCGGCGCGAATATCCAGAGCGACGGATTCGCCAGACCCGAGTTGATATGGGGAGATCCCAGTCGTGCCGCCCTGATAGATCGCGGTCTGAAATCCGCCCGACATTCCGTCAAAGAAGGCATCGAGCCGCACTTGGACCTCTGATCGGGTGGCGGCACCAATAAGCGTGCTGCGCAGAGTTGAGAGCAGTGTTTCGCTAGAGCCCAAAGGTGCCCGCTCAGTCCGAGCCCCAGCAAACAGCGCCCGACCAGAGACATCGCTGTTCAGCGCTCCGATCACGGACCCAAGGGTCAGATTGGCACTGACAACGACATTGGACAATTGGAGCGTCGTCCCGGCCGTGCCGAGCGTGATAGCCTGCGTGGCCAGATCGGTTGTTGCCGTCTGTACCCGGTCAAGCGCGCTCTGCATGATGCTCGTATCTGTCGCCGCCTCGCGCGCGGCTGTGCGATGTGCGGATAAGAGCACCAACTCATGTTCAACATCGGCCAAGGGTAACAAATTGCCCGCGAGGTGCTGACCGAGATCCGCCACCCGACCGCTGCTGAGCTCCAGGGTCAAGCGGTCCACCTGTTGCCGCAAGTCTACGCCCTGACGGCGGAGCGCAAAGGATTGGGCAAGGTCACCGATGGTTTGAAAGGTCATGGTCAGATCCTCAAAAGGGTGTCGAGCATATCATCAATGGTCTGGATCATGCGGGCGTTGGCACCAAACGCCTGTTCCACCAAGAGCAAGCGTTGCAGCTCCGCGTCGCTATCGACACCATTGGCCAATTCCAACGTCCGAAACTCGGTGGCCTGTCCTGTGGCAAAGCTCTGGACCTGCTCCGCCGCCACCCGTGCTTGAGAGAGACCCGAAATCAATGTCGCCGCATGCCCAGCCGCAGAGCGCGCGCCGCTGCCCAAAGCGCCCGAAGACAAGGGGCTTGTGTCAGTCAGCGCACGGGTCAATGTGACAAGCAAACTTCCGTCGCCCGGTGGCCCGGCACTTTGGGCCGCCACCCCGTCGCGGATCCTGAAGAGATCCCCCCCACGCAGAGGATCAACTGCCTGATTTACGCCAATGCGCCTCGCAATGCCTGATTCATTCTGAGCCTCAAACAGGTCGCCCGCATCAGTGAAGAGACCAGCGTCCCCCGCCCCGCGTGTGGGGTCCAAGCCGGATTGCTGAAACCGCTCAACCAGATCGCGCGCAATGGCATCGAGATCCGCAGTCGTGTCAACCGAGGTCCGATCGCGGATATCGAATAGCGCCCCAAGGCGCCCACCCTGCAAAGGCCCCCGGTCACTGCCGGTGGGAACCGCCGTACCGTCAATTGCGATTCCTGAGAGAAGACCGTTTTCAAGGGTCATATGCGCGGCAACCATGGGCGCGCCATCAAAGGAGAGTGTTACCGCCCGCCCGTCGAGCAACAGCCCTCCAGCGGTTGTTACCAGCGCCACAGCCCCATTGTCACGGGGCACCTGCCGAAGCGGAAGAATCTCAGCCAAGGAATAGATCACACTTTGCCGCTGATCCTCGAGTGTGGCCGTGTCAGTTCCGCGCGTCAGGTTGGTCGCAATTTGAATGTTGAGTGCAACCACCTGTTGGAGACCGGAGTTCAACGCAACTACAGTTTCAGCGATGTCGCGATCCGCGGCACTGCGCAAGCGCGCAATTTCGGTTGCGGCGTCATTGAGGTGAGTACCGAGCGCCTGAGCCTCGCGCAGAACCGCCTGCAAACGGTTCGGATCCTCGGGGCGTGTGCTGGCCGTCACGAGCGCGGCTTCGAGCGCGGCAAATCGACCTGTTAGGGATTGCGCCGACTCTGGCGTACCAATGACCTGCTCCACAGCTGATGCAAAGGCCACACCGACCTCGGAGGCGGCCTGCGCTGCATCCGCGATACGCCGATCAGATAGCAGACCGAGATCGATTTGTCGCGACACAGCCTCGACACGCACACCACGGCTGTCGCGGGTCGAGGTGAGTGCTATTTCTCTTGGCGCAAACCCTTCGGTGAGCGCGTTGGCGAGATTGCCAGACACAACATCTAGAGTGCGCGTATTGGCAGCCAGCCCACTGAGCGCGCTTGACAGAGCGGAACTAAGCGACATGATGCCTCCTTTGCTTGGCGGTCAAGGACGTGATCAACGGATGATGTTGGTGGTTTCTTGCAACATTTCATCAACGGTCTGAATGACCTTGGCATTCGATGAATAGGCGCGCTGCGTCTGGATCATATCCGTCAATTCACGCGCAACATCTGTGGCGGATTCTTGACGGGCAAAGGCCACGATATCACCAGTCGGCCCGTCGCCCGCGTCCCAAAGAAAGAACGATCCGCTGTCGGGCGAGGGCTGATAGGTCTGTTGATCCATCGACACCATACCGTTGGGGTTCGGCAGATCCACCAGCGGCACCTGATAGATGATCCGACTGACCCCTGTATCAAACGAGGCGCGGACAAAGCCATTCGCGTCCACTTCTGCCGAGGTCATGTTACCCACGGGGGAGCCGTCTTTGGCAATCGACAGCGGAGCAAAGCTGTCGGACAATTGGCTCAGGCCATCGGACGTGCCGGGACGCCCGATATTGATTTCGATTGGACCGCCTGCCACATCGACGATGATTGTCCCGGTTGTTGGGTCAAATGCACCCCCTGTGACGGTCTGGACGTCGAGCAGGGTGCCACCCGTCTCTCGTGCATCATCAAAGGTCAGAACATACTCTCCGATCAGCGCATTGCCCTGAGCCGAGTCCGTCAAGATTACGGTCCATTCATTCGACAGACCGACGGTTGCGACCGTCGGCACGAACTGGAGCGAGATATTCTCTGAGGTTCCGAGATTGTCGAAATACTCTATCGAAAGCTGCTGCGGATCGCCGATACTGTCAAATCTGGTGTCGGTTGCTGGCAGGTTGATGCCAAGTTTGATGGAGGTGGTCGGTTCACCAGTCAGTTGATTGACATTGATTTGAACCGGCTCCAACCCACCGCTCGTGTCGCGCGAGAACTCTGGGATCGTTCCATCCGGATTGGCGGGCCACCCCAGCAGCACAAGACCAGACTCGGTCACCAGCCGCCCCTGTGAGTCCGTCCTGAACGAGCCGGTCGTAGTCAAGAGCATCTGAGGATCGCCATTTGACACCGTGAGATCAGTCACCCGCGCAACCGGAAGGAAGCCACGGTCGCGCACTGCGAGATCGGTTGGATTCGACGAGCTGACAATTGAGCCGCCCTGATCAATCAGGCGCTGTGTGCTGGCACGGACGCCACCGGCGGAATAGCTCCCGCCGCGTCCGGATATGACCAAGGATTCGAAATCCGCCTCAACCCGGCGATATCCAAAAGTCGATGAGTTGGCGATATTGTCCGAAATCGTGGCGAGCCGCGTGGCATTCGCGTTCAAGCCGGCGACACTGGCATTCAAAGAGGAAGAAATTGTCATGGATACGCCCTTATGCTGCATCAACCAACCTTGGGACACAGGCATACGCGCGTAACTTTAACAGTCCGCTAATGGATAAAATTCTCGCTAGTTCAGGGTTGGATCGGATCGCAGCAAGATCATCTCCAGCCGATTATTTCGCAAATCCATGGGATCAAGGACAGCGGATGTACGGTCTGCATGCCCTGTTATACGACGCATCCGCTTAGCCGAAAGCCCCTCGGCTTCCAGCATCTGGCGAAACTGATTGGCACGGCTACTGGACAAATCCCAAACCGGATTTCTCGCAAGCGTAATGGGTTGCGCACGGGTATGGCCCGCCAAGGCAACATCATTCACCACCAGATTTGCGGCAGAGGCCAGAAGCGCCGTGAGGTCCTTTAGCAAGGGTGTCGCGACAACCCCATCCACTTCGAAAAGCTGTGCTTGGGGCAGATCAAAGATTTCAATCACCAATCCTTCATCCGTGAGACGTGTCACGATATGGCGCAGGGTTTCGTCTGCGACCAAACTCTCGCCACTGCCCCCCCTCAGCATGTCCTCAATGGCGGCGAATGCTTCTGCCTCGACCTGTGCCCCGGCAGAAAGACTGCCTTTCTCAATTGCCACATTCTCACCATTGGCCTGGCGGTTGGACGTTGCCAAGCGCTGCGAAGCGCCCGTGCCATTCTGCACCAGCGTATCTTCGGAGAACACGCTGTCCCCACCAAAAGCGCCATCCCCGCCACCGGAGATTCGGTTGATCGGCACGCTCGGGCTGAAGTAGTCCGAAATACCCTTGCGTTGTTGTTCCGTTGTCGCGTTCAACAGCCACATCAGCAGGAAAAAAGCCATCATTGCCGTGACGAAGTCAGCATACGCCACCTTCCAGGCACCACCATGATGCCCGCCACCGCCCACGATCTTCTTCCGTTTGATGATAACTGGCGCGGCATTGCTATGCGCGCTCATTCTCACCACCTTTGTACTCACCCGTCCCAAGGGCTAGCACACCGATGCTTAGCAGGCTGTTAACATGTCAACTTGTCGGCATTTACCGGCGTCAGACCTGCCCCGGCANCCACAGGACAATCGCCGGAAAGGCAACCAAAAGGCCAATTGTAACAGCGTCAGCGACAAAGAATGGCGTCACGCCCTTAAAGACATCTTGCACACTGATATCGTCTCGGACGCCCGCCACGACAAAGCAATTGAGACCGATCGGAGGTGTGATCAGGCAGAACTCTGCCATCTTGACCACCAGAATGCCAAACCAGATTGCGCACATCTGTCCGTTCATCCCGAAGGCACTGTCGGCAGCACTCACCCCGACCCCGCCATTCAATGCCATGACTGCGGGATAGACCACCGGCAAGGTCAAGAGCAGCATGCCGATGGCATCCATGAACATACCCAAAACCGCATAGGCCAAAAGAATGCAAATCAGGATCAACATCGGTGACATGGTCAATGACGTGATCCAATCGGCAAATGCGCTCGGCAGGTCGGCAAAACCCAGAAACCGCACATAGATCAGAACGCCCCAGATGATCGAGAAAATCATCACGCTCAGCTTGGCNGTTTCAAGCAGGGCATCCTTCAACTCAGGCCAGCGCATACCGCGGTAAAGCGCAACCAGAAAGACCAGAAAGGCCCCGATTGCCCCGCCTTCGGTGGGTGTGCCCCACGCATCACCTCCGAAGGGATTGTAGACAAAGAACACAATGGTCACGACCACGAAGACAATGGGCAGCGCAGGGGGCAGAGAAACGAACCGTTCGCGCCACGTAAACCCGCTTACGGGCGGTCCAAATCCTTTGATCGTCATCGCCAATCCGATGATCAAAACCACATAAACAATGGCCGAGAACATGCCGGGCACAAACCCGGCCAAAAGGAGTTTGCCCACGTCCTGCTCGACGATGATGGCATAAATCACAAGCAGAGCAGATGGCGGAATGAGACTGGCCAAGGTNCCAGATGCCGCGACAACGCCCGCTGCAAAGCGCTTGTCATACCCGATCTTGAGCATCTCGGGGATCGCGATGCGAGCAAAGACCGCCGCGGTCGCCACGCTCGCGCCAGAGACGGCGGCAAAACCTGCNGTCGCGAAGACGGTCGAGACAGCAAGCCCGCCAGGCACCCACGCCACCCAACGCTTTGCGGCCTCNAACAGCGCCTGTGTCAGGCCAGCGTAGTAGGCNAGNTAGCCAATCAGGATAAAGGTTGGAATGAGGCTGAGCGCCTGAGAGCTGACCTTGGAGTGGGGCACCTGCCCTGCGGTTTTGACCGCGACGGTCACCGCCCATAGGAATTGATCGCCATCGTAGCCTTTTTTGGACCAAAAGATCCAAATCAGCCCGACAACACCGGCCAGCGCCGCAGCAAANGCCACCCGCATGCCCAGNACCACGACGACCAGCATGATGCCGGTGACGGCGATTCCAATTTCGATGGGCTCCATCAGATGCGTCCCTTATGTGTCATGGCCGGTAAGTTGCGCGGCCTCTCTTGCGGCTTGGGTGGCCACATCTTCAATTAATGGCACCGCCACAGGCTGTTCGGTGCCGGAGACAAAGGCCCGACCATAACCCCAGAGTTGAAGCCCCAGCCGAATGGACAGCACCGCAAAGGCAATCGGCGCAAGGATTTTGGCAGGCCAGATCGGCAGACCGATATCAATCGTACTGTCGCGGCTCCACA
>JGI25319J35699_1000851_pt1 | contig 14512 bp, 13 predicted proteins | sample AutmiccommuBRH17_FD_35699 | JGI IMG/M metagenome (IMG submission 35699) | reverse complement strand
CGTTCAAACCCTCTTGCGCGCGCGGAACCGCTTGGGTATGACGCGCAACACGGGTGATTAGCTCAGTTGGTAGAGCGCTTCGTTTACACCGAAGATGTCGGCGGTTCGAGTCCGTCATCACCCACCAAGCCCATTTTCTCCATGTTTTCAGATAGTTGGTTCCATTCTGATCTGGCCTTCAGGTATGGACTTACTGTTACGTGTCAATTTCGTGTCAAAACTTTTCTGCCAGATACGACGGAATAGACCCCATGCAGTCAGAAGCGCCACGATGCTCACCACAAAGGTCTTCCAGATATAGTCAGGGGGCAGGTCTGTGCTGGCTGCGGAAACAAGCCAGATATTGCCACCCACACCTAGAACTATTGTGATTGGTCCGAAGACCGTAAGCCACACGTTGATCAGAATCTTCATGTCATCTCTCCTTTAGCTCGCGTCCATCATTTCACGCGCTTCATTCACCACGTCCAAGTTCTCAAGCTGCGCATACTTGGCAGTCTGAGTGATTGTGGTATGGCCCAACAGCTTCGACAGTTTGTGCAGGGACATACCCTGTTGCAGAAGCCTTGAGGCAAACGTGTCTCTGAGGGTATGGACAGTCGCCTTACCCCTCTGGTCGATCACACGCTTGCTTTGGTTACACTCTTCGCTGATCACCTTGCGAAGATGCTTGATGGCCCATTCCATTTTCTCAAATGGCGCGGGCTGGTTCGTTTTCCGAGACAGGATTTCATGGGCACGGTTTGAGATAGGCACCGTGGACACGATCCCGGTCTTGGGTCGGAAAACCTCAATGGTCCGGTTGGTCAGGTCGATGTCTGCCCAAGTGAGTTCAACAGCCTCCATAAGCCTCAACCCGGTGTCCAGAAGGATGATGCACAGGTCATATGCCTTGGCGTCAGTTACCCTGTCACCAGCCTGAAGACGTTCCAGAACGGCGTTCTCTTCCGCCTTGGACAGATACCGTGTTTTGGTGAAGCCTTTGATGTTCGGCCACGCCAGATCGTTGTTAACCTTTTGGGTCTGCTTGACCCGGCTCAAGGCTCTCCGAAGGAACTTGAACTCACACCGGATCGTGTTCCCCTTCTCTCCGGCTCTCTTACGTTTTGCCAGCAGGGTATCCAGATCACCTTGGGTCAGATTTGAGGCCAGCTTATCCGCAGAGAAGAATTTCAGAAGCTTCTTTTCCTGCGTCTTGTAGACCCTATGAGTTTGCCCCTCGACCTCATCCAAGGTCAGATCAAAAGCATCCTTCAGGGTGATTTCAGGCTTGTGCCCAAGCTGCGCGATATTGAGGGCTTTGGTGTATTCGTCATTCATTACAGCCATGGCCCCTTTCTTGTCGCTCAAGGGCCGTTTGGTGGAGTCTCTGAAGCGTTGTCCATCAATGGTGAAGACATACCACCAGTACGAACTGTCATTGCGTTTGAAGAGTTTCATCGGATGTTACCTCCTAGTAAGGTAAATTGTATTTAGTAAGTACATACTTCTGAACTTGTACGATTCATCGCTTCAGAAGGTCGTCCAGTTCGCCTTTGCGGAGTGCGTTCAGAACCTGAGTGATTTCTGCACGACCACGATGGTCGAAAAGGGCGAGATAGATTTCGGGGCTGTATTCAAGGACGCACTTGAGGACCCACTCAGACTTGTCCATCCGAAGCGTGTCAGCGATGGGTGTCCAGAGACTCGCAGGTATAGAGATATACCCAAGTTCCATTTGGCTGATCATGGTGTAGTACTCCAGACCCAGAGCATCAGCCAAAGCCTTCTGGGTGTAGCCTTCTTTCACGCGAGCATTCTTCAAAATGCTCCCAAGGTTCTCTTTGTTACGTTGTTTGCGTTTTTCTGACATCATAGCGTTCAATTGTCTCCTTAGGGTTCATGAACAGTGTATCGAACCTTTAGCTTTGCTTGATGGTCGCACCGTTCTGAGTTGTTCTTCGATGGTGATGGCCTTTTGAGACCGTGACCATCTGAATATTCATAGTCATGGCATGTATTAGGACCTCAGATTTGAGAGTTCAGGTTTATAGATGAATGGCTCCGTGCCCGTTTCAAACACGAGAATATTGCACTGAGCCCCCATTTGTCAGCATCGCATATCCACTAAGTGTAGATGCCTTTGGGTTCTTGGACACCATATGTGTCATCCACTTGATGCCACTCGATATACTGAGCGCTCAGAGACATTCAATCTCTTGGCTATTTCACGCTTTGATACGCCCTGAGCGCTCAAATCAGTGATTTCTTGGGCTTTCTCTCGGGCCGTAGGACGCCTGCCCTTGTACTTGCCCGCAGCCTTTGCCTTGGCGATACCTTCGCGCTGACGTTCCAGCATCATTTCCCGTTCAAACTGAGCTACAGACCCTAGGACATTGAGCATCAGCTTGCCCGTGGCGTTTGTGGTATCCAGCCCTAGGTCGAGAATGCGAAGACCGACATTCTTGTCGTCAAGCTCTTCGATGATTTCCCCAAGATGCCGAACAGACCGGGCCAATCGGTCCAGTTTCGTCACCACCAAAGTATCACCATCCCGACAGAAGCCCACAGCGTCCCTGAGCGACTCCCTGAGGCTGACTGAGCTAGTTTGCTCCTCCCATACCCTTTCACAGCCAATGGCACTCAGTGATTCTCTCTGAGCCTCTAAGCCTGCTTTCTGTTCTAGGGTTGATGTCCTTGCGTATCCGATGAGCATTTGATTGCCCTCCTTGTCTGCCATTGATGTTTAAGATGTTGAGGCAGGGTGTCTGCCAAAAGCCGAAACCGACTCCACTGACAGGCTATCGCGCCACCATCTGAGGGTGACACAGGGGCAAGGTGTATTGGCAAGCCTTTGGGGCGCTGGGCATACGTTTTTCATGAGTTTTAGAAGGGGTGGGGGGGTAGAGAAATCGACTTCAAAAAAGAGCGGTTATTATTGGGCTTATTATCGAGATTTGTTGTCGACGGCATTCTGAAAACCCAGCTGATAGTTTGGAGGGCTCCGGGAGAAAAACTGCCCAGTGTTTCAAAACATACCAGTACCGCGCGCGTCCTCATCACGCCTATAAAGAGACCCTTCGGGCCCAATCTGGACTTTGAACATGACGTCTGAATGTTGCGGCAGCAGCCCGCGGTCCAGCCATTCGCTCAAGTCATAATCACATGCTTGCGTCGATTGCGCTCTTCTGCCTTACTACCGTACGGTGAACCGGCCGTGACTTCTGCTCATTGGGGTAAGATTGGGAAGATTTATGACTTTGAAATTTGATGCTGAAAAGCGTGCCGAAAAAGCAACTAGCCTACCTGCATTTCCTGTAAATTTACCCGATGTCCGCCGAGTCGTTAAAGAAATACTCTCAACATTTGGATCAAATCTGATCTTCAAAGAATATACGACACATGACATTACCCATATCGATGACATGTTGTCGACAGTCGGCTGGATAATTCCCGAGAAAACAAAGGAAGTAATGTCTGAAGGGGACTGGCTGATGCTCGTCCTCAGCATTTATTTCCATGACATGGGTTTGATCGTCACAGAGCAAGAGTTCGAGAACCGTTCGAAGTCGTCATTTGAACACTTCTGCAAAGAAAAACTCTTTTCTGGGCAGGGAGGGGATGATTACAAGTCAAAGGTCGACGCGTTGGACAAGGGGCACCGTGATAGATTTTTGTATCAAGAGTTTGTGAGGCATCATCATGCAACTAGAATTAAGGTTTGGCTAAGTGGAGACGAGTGTTTTGAGCTTGGATATTGTGCTGCGCAGATAGAGCTCATCGACAAACTGCTGTCCAAGCTTTCACCCGAGTTTCGAGCCGACCTTGCACTAGTTTGTGAAAGTCACAACCTCGACGACATCGAAGACACAAAAAAATACCGCCAGAACCATCCTTATGGAAACAGTGATAGTGAAGAAGTAAATCTTCAATATATCGCAGCTTTGCTCAGAACGATCGACCTAATCCAAATAACTAAGCGCCGAGCACCTTCAGCGCTTTATCGCTTGATTGATCCAACTGACCCGATCAGCCAACAAGAATGGGCCAAGCAGAATGCAGTCACTAGGGTTCGCGCTCAACTTAGGAAAGATGAGGATGGAGCAGTTGCCCACAACCTGCAACCTGACACAATTGAAGTTTTTGCACAGTTCGAAAATGAAGCCAGCTACTTTGGCCTTAATTCCTACCTGCGATATGCAAATGAACAGGTTCGAGAAACCTACCAGTCCTTGGACAAGTCAAAGAAAACAGCCTCAAAAGAATACCATTTTCCATGGCGGCGTGTGGACGGCACCAACGTTGTTGCGTCTGGCTTCGAACAGGAGCCTTTTGGGTTCGAAATTGACCAAGAAAAGATTCTCGACCTTCTGACAGGGCACACCCTTTACAATGACAGTAGCGTAGTTGTTCGGGAGCTTTTACAGAACGCGGTAGATGCGGTCCGGCTTCAATACTTTGATACCAAGGGCGGTTCCGAAGAAAATGGTCACATCTCGGTTGAATGGAACACCGAGAAAAATGAGCTGACGATCACAGACAACGGGACAGGAATGTCTCAATATACAATCGAAAATCACCTTCTTAAGGTGGGATCGTCCAAGTATCAGGACCCTAAGTTTAGAGAGCAAAACCCAAACTTTACACCAATTAGTAGGTTTGGGATTGGGGTTTTGACTGCCTTCATGGTGGCCGACAAAGTTGAGATCACGACGGTGAGCCCAGACGATGAGAAGGCTCGTCGAATTTCCCTTCGGTCTGTGCATGGCAACTATTTGATCAAACTTCTCGACAAGGCTAATGACAAGGTCGCTAAAGCGATTGGAAAACACGGTACTCAGTTTGTTTTGAAGTTTCGTGCTTCCGCAAAATCCATGAACTTAGAACGGACTTTGGAATCTTATGTGCTTTTTCCGCGATGCGAAGTGACACTAAAAATTGATGCCGAGGACGTAATTCCTGTTGGCTACAGCCAGCCTAAAGATGCGCTGGAAGATTACCTTGCAAAAGAAACAACGATACGTCGTTACGGCGAAGAAAAAACAGTCGTTCGTCAAGTTTCCTCTGGTGGAATTACGGTGGCGTACGCTATGTCCTACAGCTCACACTATAAGGATTGGCAATTCGTTCGAGTTTCTGAACGAACCTTGCAACGCAGAGCCGACACAAGGCAAGCGCCGACTATGACATGCGTTGAAGGTATTGTGGTTCAAACCAATCTCGTGGGTGGTTTCGACCGAACCTTGCTTGCAGTGGTTAACATGACCGGAAAGGCCGCTCCAAAAACAAACGTGGCGCGTTCTGCTCTAGAAACTACTGGAGAGTTCGAAGAAGCAATCTCAACAATCAACAGACTGCTACTTGATGCTGTTGAAGAGGAATGTAGGCGGCTTGTCGAAGATGAAGATTATTCTCTAACGTGGGCGGTAGAGCAGATGCCGTTTCTCATGGGGCCAATTGCAGGAGGAAGCGGAGCCGAAGACGGGAAGGTTGTAGCCAGCCTTAAATCCAAGGAGCTGAATAAGACTCGCATGTTTCTGGCGGAAGAAAAGGGGCAGCGAACTGCGATATCCGCCGAATCTCTGAAAAAACGCGGTGAGTTCTGGATGGTGGACTCCATGTTGCTTACTTCAACCGAGCAGTTCATTCGCGAGTCTAAGAGGGAAATTGCCCGTTCCAAACTTTTGAGCCTAGTTTACGGCGATGATGACAATTCAATGGAAGACCAACTAGTCGTTCCCAATGTTGGAAATTCACCGATTTGTACGTCCGTAATACAAGAGTCTTTTGACATTGCACAATTTCGTGGCATGGTTAATGAGCGCCGACTTGATGTGAAGTGGAAAGAGAAATCTGAGCGATGGGTGCCTCAAATCGAAATTTTTAGGTTGCTGATTGAAGCTGATGACTTTCAGAATTACGAGCTCTACCGGCATATGACAGATAGCATGGAAAGAAATGTTTATGGCCGGGCACCGACAAGAAATGTCGTCTTTCCCGCGACGAGAGATCATATTTCATCTGAAGGTTTGGAGGACTTTCACGGCGTAGTGGCCTTGAGAAGCCTCTATTTGTTGCCAGGCAATCCTGTTTCGGACTGCATAATCGACGCACCCGATGATTGGAAGTTTGATGTCAAACGCCTTAGACGACTGTACTTTAATTCACTAGTAGCGGGGGCATTTTCTGAACGATATTTGAAGGATGTCTCCGAGGGCCTCGCATACCTTAGAAAGATCATTCCTGAACAACTTATTGAAAGCTCGACCGAATCGCTCGAAGCGTGTCAGCAAGATTGGGAAGCGGTAGGCAAGCTTGTAACCTACGACCCTTTCTCCTGGAAGCAGAGAAACGTTGATGGAATTTACAGGCACATGTTCCAGTGATTGCAAGGGTGAGTGGAGTGGAGCGAGGCTTTCTTCGGCGAGTAAGGTGTCGCTTCGGTCCGCTATGGGGATGAGCCAATATCTAATTGCTGCGGCAGCGAATGTCTGCTTTCCGCCCTTGCTTTGATGGCCGCAACTAAAGACGTAAACCAAAGCTCTCGCGACATATACTAGTATGATGACGACGCTTTAGGAAAAACAAAAACCTCACCCGTTGGTGGCTCTGGCACTTCTCCTCGGATCACGGGATCTACGCTAGAGTTCCAGAAGCGCTTACAATACGCGTTAGCAGCTTGACTGATCGTTGCATAACTAGCGGGGCAGTTACGGTGAAACAGCCATGGTTCATGGTATGACGCTCTTAACAGCCTTGGGTCAGTGAAGATGCTCCTAAGATTGGCATCGTATGATCGTGCGGCATCGATAAGCTTTTTCATGAACCCAAGCCTCTCATTGGGAGGCATACCGAACAGCGTTGCTGCAAGCTCGCGAGCCCTTTGGCGCTGTCTCCGGTTTATCCATTTAACAGCAGGGCTGCACTGGGCGTTCTTTGGATTCTGCTTGCGGTCCTGAGTTTGATAATTCTGCTTTCGGCAGCGTGGGGTGCAGTATTTCTGGTCGGAGCGTTTCTTGATGAAACTTTCGGAGCAGACCGGACACACGAACCCGGTCTCCGAGCCAATGGCATCGAAGGGCATAAGAGGCCTCTTTTCTGGTTTAGTTAGGGTTAGGGCTCAATGAGGCCCCCAGCGTCCTCACGGGCACGTCAGGGGCTCAGAGCGTAAGGAGTACCCCAAGGCCGCGATGCAACCTTGGGGCAAGCTGTTGAGGGCCGTCAGGCCGATTTCTTGGCCTCGCGGTATTCTCTGATGATCACAACAGGATGCGTTGTGTAGTAGTCGTTTATATCTGCGATCTTGAGAACTTGTAGCAGGTCAGTGTCGCGCATTCCCTGAAGTGCCTCCCAGAGGCGTTTGGAATTTGATCTGAGCGCGGTATCGAGCAAGAGCATGTCTGGATTTTCAGCTTTTATCCTCTGCTTTCGGAACTTTGTGCTCGGCACGGCTAGCGACAGATAGTGAAGGTATTCCCCGATAATTAGATAATCTTTGAGAGGGGGCTTTGCCGCTTTGCGGATGGTTTTTATTCCGATGATGCCTTTTTCAACGCGTTTCTGAAATGCCTCACCGGAAATGTGAGTTTCTGCGGCTTCTTTTTGACCTCGTTCATGGTCCTGCATTGAGGAGTCTCCTTGTGATAAGAGGTTTCATTTTCCCACGACCAATGGGATTTTTGTCTTGATGAGTGGGGTGAAGTAGAAATCCGAAAGGGGTTTCTAGACTTCTTGTAGGGACGTTTGCTGTCCTTCACTTAGTTCTACACCTGACATGTAAGGTTAAGCATATGTTACAAAACATAAAAATTCCGTTAGACTCGGTCTAACAGTGCTTTGGTTAGTCATGCCCGATGACCGAACTCAGATTCCCTTGGAACGACCTAGATTGACATGACTGTTGGCAGGCCCTTTTGCCAAAGCTCAAGTGCACCTTGCAGACTGTCAAATTCCGAAATCAGCATCTCAGCTTCTAAGAAGCTCAGTAATTTTTCGGCTAGAAGTTCCTTAGGCTGACCATAGACGATTTGCATCATCTAGGCTTACTATTTGCCGAGAAATCTGAGCCTTTTTTTCATCAAGCGGACTGCTCCCACTCCATGTAAGTTCTTTTGCTGTCCCTTGATCTGATGGCCGTTGATAGTTGCGTTGGTGGCTCCAAGACACCGTGCCAGTTTCGTGACACAAGATGTAGTATTGTCGATATGGACCTATTAAACACACAGGACGTAAGTAATTGATAACAAGAGGTATGGATTTGCTAGTCAGCTACATCTAGTTATCCAGATACAAACCGAAGATGTCGGGAGTTCGAGTCTCTCATCACCCACCATGCCAACCTATTGATCTTGCTAATGTATTGAATGTGATAGCTTACAAGGCTTCAACTGGTGTGTTGAGGCGGTACATCAGAGCTGTGCGATATCTTGATCCTACCAAGGTCAATGGCGGCAACAGGCTTTGGTTCAGCTTTGCTTTGGACATCTGAGATCGCGTGACGGGTAATTGAGGATGTCATTAGAATCGCGCGGTTTCAGTGCGGATTACGATCGCCGTGAGTTATCCGAGGTTCTCTTTCCAAGATGTGTCGCGCAAGGAGTGAGCGCTTGAGATACATATCGGACCAGTAGAGCGGGTGTTTGAACCGCTCGAACAGGCCTCTTGCGGGAGACATGAGCCAAGCGGCACATGCGGGATGAGCGATCATGTCTTCACTCGGGACCGTTTCGGTTTATCTCTGCTGAAGGATCTCAGGAGGACAGGCATTTCATGACCAAACCGATCATCGCGCAAAAGGCTCCGTATCCCGTAGAGGTTGAAGATGGCAAAACCTATTTCTGGTGTGCATGTGGCCAGAGCAGCAAGCAGCCGTTCTGTGACGGTAGCCACAAGGACACAGGCATCGCGCCTGTCAAATATGTGGCTACCACGAGTAAACGTGTGTTCTTCTGTGGGTGCAAGCACAGTGACACAGCACCTCTGTGTGATGGATCGCACGGCAAGCTCTGAGGCAATGGCCGGCTCTTTTGGAAGACGGCAAGCGGGAGATCACTGACCTTGGCTGTGCTTGTCCCGAGGAAGGTAGCGGACGCTGTAATTCGTTCTTGATTGCAGCAGGCGGAGGGGGGCTCTGCCGGTGACACTAGTCGGTGCATGCGCTTCTCCTTGCCCAAAGGTCCATCGCTTGGCCAGACGTCAGGCCTTTGCCTCAGCGCCCGGTACGGGAGGATGGAAAGATCATCGAGAGTGGCCCGACCTTTGGGGCTTCGTCGCCGAATTCGATTTCGCCTTCGATATGGCGCAGGTGGTAATCGACCATCTCTTGTGCTGTGACCGCGTCACGGTCGGCGACGCTCTGGACGATCCTTACATGTTCATCGTCCGAGCAGAGACTTGCGGATTTAGAGCCATAAAGCCCGATGATGAGCGACGTGCGCATGGTCAGTTCCGCTAGGTAATGTTCCAAGACGGAATTTCGCCCGATCCGGGCCAGCAACATGTGAAAGTCGCGTGAGGCGCGAATCGCCTTCGAGCGGTCATTCTGCTGCCGGATCTCATCCTCAGTCGCGAGATGCGCGCGCAGATTGGCAATATCGGCCTCGTCGGCGCGGCGCACCACATTGCGGATGATCGTGACCTCGATAGCGCGCCGCGCCTGAAACAGGTCGCGTGCCTCGTCCTCAGAAGGGGTGGATACAAACGCCCCTCGGTTGGGGATCAGATCGACTACGTGATAGGCCGCAAGAATTGCAAGTGCCCGGCGTACATGTGCGCGATTACAGGAAAAAAGGTCGCTCAGCGCCTGTTCGCCCAGTTTCGTTCCAGCCCGAAGCCGCTGATCCGAGATGGCATCCAGCACATGTTCGACCAGCACATTTTCCGGGGTGTCTGACATACGGCGCTCCATTCCTTGATTACGGGAAAACTTACATTTTCAGGCAATAAAATCGACCGGAAAAATTGGATGTTTAAATTGTTAACAATTTATGTTAATCAAGTTGCAATTCAAGTGGAGGAGCCTATGAAAATTTTTGTCATCAACCCGAATTCGACCACGAGCATGACGGACAAGATTGCGGCCTCCGCGCGGGCCGTCACAGCTGCCGGTGTCGTGATCGAGGCGCGCTCGGGCGTAGGCGCCCCTGCCAGCATCGAAGGCCATTACGACGAGGCGATGGCCGTGCCGCGCCTGCTCGATCAGGTCCGTCAAGCCGAGGCGCAGCATGCCGACGCGATTGTCGTGGCCTGTTTCGACGACCCCGGCATCGGGGCCTGCCGCGAAATTGCCAGCGGGCCCGTGATTGGCATCTGCGAGGCGGCGGTCAAGGCCGCGAGCATGGTCGCCACCTCGTTCAGCGTGGTCACGACCCTGCCGCGCTCGNTNCCGATCATCGAAGACCTGGTGCGCCGTTACGGTCTGGATCANCAATGCCGCCGCGTGCGTTCGGCGGCGATCCCGGTGCTNGCCCTGGAAGAACCCGGATCGAACGCGCGCCAACTGGTGCGCGCCGAAATCCTCAAGGCGATCGAGGAGGATCGTTGCGAGGCCGTGGTTCTTGGTTGTGCCGGCATGGCGGACCTTGCCGCATGGCTGACAGAAGAAACTGGAATCCCCGTGATCGACGGTGTCACCGTCGCCACAAAATTCGCCGAGGCCTTGGTAGGGGCCGGCATCAAGACCAGCAAGATCGGCGCCTACGCGCCACCAAACCCGAAATAATGCATCTCAGGGAGGAGAGACATGACAATTTCAGATACAAACCGGGGTGTTTTGCAGCATGACGGGCACATGCCCGAGGTGATCGAACATAAAGGCATTGGCGAGGAATCGCTGGCCCCGCAGAAAACGCGGATCATGGACCCTTGGTCCTATCTCTTTGCCTGGCTTGGCGGCTGCGTTTCCATCGGCACCTTTACCATCGGCTCTGGCCTCGTGGGCACGCTCAATCTGGTGCAGGTGTTTCTGGCCATCGCCATCGGCTGCACCGTGATCGGCCTTGCGCTGATGATCAACGGGGCGCCGGGGCATAAATATGGCATCCCGATGATGGTGCAGGTGCGATCCGCCTTCGGCTTTTCCGGCTCACGCATCCCGGCACTGGTGCGCTCGGTCCCGGCGCTCGTCTGGTTCGGGTTTCAGAGCTGGATCGGTGCGGGCGCGCTCAATCTGGTGAGCGAGACGCTGTTTGGCTATTCCAATATCGTTGTGTTCTTTGTCGGGTTTCAGGCGCTGCAAATCATGCTCTCGGTTCTGGGCTTTCACGGCATCAAATGGCTCGAGAATATCGGCTCCGTCTTCATAATCGGCGCGCTGATTTACATGTTCACCTCTGTCATCGGCAAATATGGCGATGAAATCAGCACCAATCTGATCAATGTCGAAGGCACATGGGGCGCGCCGTTCTGGGGGGCNACCATGCTCTTTCTCGGCATTTACGCCACGATGATGCTCAACGTCTCGGACTACAGCCGAGAATTGCGGCAGGATGTCGGGCGGGTGCGCCAAGTGGTGATCTATGCCAACTCGATCCTGCCCGCGACACTCTTCATGGGGTTGATCGGCCTCATGGTTTCGAGTGCAACAGGCGAGGTTGACCCCATCCGCGTCTTTTCGAACGCGGTCGACAACAAGCTGCTGCTCGTCGTCACGCTGCTTTTCATCGCCTTTGCGCAGGTCACGACCAATATTCTCAACAACGTCGTGCCGCCCGCCTATGCGCTGATGGATGTGTTCAAACTCAGCTACAAGACCTCTGCCGTTGTGGTTGGGCTGCTGGCTTTTGGCACCTTTCCTTGGGAATTGGTCAAGAATGAATCCGCCGCCGGTCTCAATCTCTTTATCCAGACCTACAGCGCCTTCTTGGGGCCGATCTTTGCGATCCTCGTGGTGGATTACTACGTGCTGCGCCGCCAGACGCTTGATCTTGAGAAACTCTATGATGAGAGCGGTGATTATGCGGGCTACAACCCCGCCGCCCTCATCGCCATGGCGGTGGGTGTGGTCGCGGCGCTGACCTTCTCGGGCGTCTCTTGGTATGCCAGCCTGATCCCGGCGGGTGTCACCTATTACCTGCTGATGCGGCACCTGCCCGCCGCGCGCCGGTTTCTCGACCGCTGAGGCGCTTCAGACAGGGGCAGGGGGCCAATCGCCCCCTGTCCTTGCGTTTCTTTCCAAACCACGATCTCCGGAGTTGATGACATGATCCGCTATCCCCGAGATTTGCGCGGCTACGGCCCCCAAACGCCCGATCCGAAATGGCCCGGCGGGGCGCGCATCGCGGTGCAATTCGTGCTCAACTATGAGGAGGGCGGCGAGAACTGTCTCTTGCACGGCGATGCCGCGTCAGAGGCGTTTCTGTCGGATATTCCGGGGGCCACGCCTTGGCCTGGACAACGTCATTGGAACATGGAGTCGGTCTATGACTACGGGGCGCGCGCCGGGTTTTGGCGGCTGCACCGTCTGTTCACCGGGATGGCGATACCGCTGACGATTTACGGCGTCGCCTCAGCCCTCGCGCGCAGCCCCGAACAGGTGGCCGCCATGCAAGAGGCAGGCTGGGAAATCGCCAGCCATGGCCTGAAATGGGTCGAACACAAGGACATGCCCGAGTCCGAGGAACGCGCCGCCATCGCCGAGGCGGTGCGCCTGCACACTGAGGTTACGGGGACCCGCCCGCGCGGCTGGTATACGGGGCGGTGCAGCGTCAATACCGTGCGCCTTGTCGCCGAAGAAGGCGGCTTTGATTACATTTCCGACTGCTATGACGATGACCTGCCGCATTGGCAGGAATCTGGCGCGCGCGATCAGTTGATGATCCCCTACACGCTGGAATGCAATGACATGCGTTTTGCCGCCTCGCCCGGTTGGGTGACGGGCTCGGATTTCGAAACCTACCTGACCGATACCTTTGACACGCTCTACGCCGAAGGGCAGGCGGGCGCGCCCAAGATGATGACCGTGGGTCTGCATTGCCGCCTCATCGGCCGACCCGGCAAGATCGCGGGCCTGCGCCGCTTTATCGACCATGTGCAGCACCGCGCGGGCGTCTGGTGCCCGCGCCGGATCGACATTGCCGAGCATTGGGCGGCCACCCATCCGCATACCCGCCGGGAACGACCCAGCCAGATGGAGCGCGGGCGATTTGTCGAGCTGTTCGGCCCGCTGCTGCCCGCGCCATGGATCGCGGATCTTGCATGGCAGATAGAGTTTGGCCCGGCACATGACAGCGCAGTGGGGCTGCTGAGCGCCTTTGTCCGGGTGTTGCGACAGGCGACACCGGCAGAGCGCGGCGAGCTGACCTGCGCCGCGTTTGAGGCGCAAACCCTGCCCCGGTTGCAGGCACTTTTGCCATGACCGCCGCGTGCCTCATGGCCCAACCGCTGACCGCCGCCAACTTTGCCCCTTACGGCGATGTGCTCGAGGTAGCGGGCACGCCTGACCGGATGATCAACGCGGGGCTATGCGGGCGGTTTCACGACCGTGCGCGGCTTGAATTTGTCGACGGCCGCGCCGGGATCAGTCTTTTCGATGCCGAGGCCCGGCATCTGCCCTATGCGCTCGACCTGATGGAACGGCATCCGTTGGGCTCTCAGGCGTTTATCCCGCTCGACGGTGTGCCGATGCTGATCTGCGTGGCGGCGGATGACGGTGGGCGACCTAGCGAAGTGTGTGCTTTTCTCAGCCAGCCGGGGCAGGGGATCAACCTTCTGCGCAGCGTCTGGCACGGCGTTCTGGCCCCCATCGGGTGTGCGGGGCGCTATGCCGTGATCGACCGGATCGGGCCCGGCGACAATCTTGAAGAAGTCCGCTTCGACCAGCCTCTGACCATAGAAGGACCGCGCCCATGACCAAGCGCCGCTATTATGCCCCCGAGGGCGGCCTGCCGCCGCAGACCCAGCTTTTGACTGGCCGCGCCGTCTTTACCGAGGCCTATGCCGTGATCCCGCGTGGCACCATGAGCGATATCGTGACCAGCTATCTGCCCTTCTGGGACAAGGCGCGGTTCTGGGTGCTGGCGCGACCGCTTTCCGGCTTTGCCGAAACCTTCTCGCAATATATCGCCGAGGTGCAGCCGGGCGGCGGCTCGGATTACCCCGAGACCGAAGCGGGTGTCGAAGCCACACTTTTCATTGTCGAAGGCGCGCTGCGGCTGACATTGGACGGGCAGGCGTATGAGATGACCGAGGGCGGCTTTGCCTATATCCCGCCGGGCATCGCCTGGACGCTGCGCAATACCTCCGACAGGCCCGTCAAATTCCACTGGATTCGCAAGGCTTATCAAGCGGTTTCCGGTCTCGATCATCCCCCGGTGATGGTCGTGAACGAAAACGACATCGCCCCGGTGCCGATGCCCGACACCGATGGGGGATGGGCCACGACACGGTTCATGGACCCGGCCGACCTGCGCCACGATATGCATGTCACTGTCGTGACCTTTCAGCCCGGCGCGGTGATCCCCTTTGCCGAGACGCATGTCATGGAACACGGGCTGTATGTGCTGGAGGGCAAGGCGGTCTACCGGCTCAATCAGGA
>JGI25319J35699_1000849_pt1 | contig 14534 bp, 12 predicted proteins | sample AutmiccommuBRH17_FD_35699 | JGI IMG/M metagenome (IMG submission 35699) | reverse complement strand
TGCCATTTTAATTACGTCTTTAATTCCTAATTCTCTTTCCACTTCCTCAATAGGCTTTCCCGGTACATATGGCTTGATACCTGCCAGATTGTTTCTCACCATTTTCGATAGATCCAATATTAACACTCCTTACTGAATCAGTTATCCCTCTTTCCAACTTTATAATGCATATATTTCTTCGCCTTTAAGTATGTTTACTCCTTTTTCTTGCAAAACTTTTATGGCATCGTCAATATTTTCCACACGGAAAATAACCAAAGCATCTTCATAAGCGCTTCCTACAAATGCATAAAGATACTCAATATTGACTTGTCGCTTTTCTAAAATTTCCATAACTCCTGCTAACCCGCCCGGTTCGTCGGACATGGCAACCCCGATAACTTCAGTCATGCTAACTGTAAACCCTTGTTCTTTCAACACCTTATATGCTTTATCCGGTTCATTAACTATTAGACGTAAAATCCCAAAGTCAGAAGTATCGGCGATTGATAACGCGCGAATGTTTACCCCTTCTTCAGCCAATAACTTTGTTACCGCTGCCAGTCTGCCTTGTTTGTTCTCCAAAAAAATGGATATTTGCTTGATCTTCATTCAGGTCCTACCCCCTTATTTTTAATATTTACGCTTATCAAAAACTCTTTTAGCTTTTCCTTCACTGCGTTCAATAGTTTTTGGTTCAACCAAAGTAATCTTAGCACTAATACCTAAAACAGTATCAACTTCTTTTCGTATCTTTTCTTCCAACTGTTCTAACCGTCGTACTTCATCGGAGAAAAGTGCTTCCGATACTTCAACCTGAATTTCTAACGTATCCAAGGTACCAATACGGTCGACTATTAATTTATAATGCGGTTCTGTTTCCCCAATATCCAATAAGACACTCTCCACTTGAGAAGGAAAGACATTGACGCCACGAATAATTAACATATCATCACTGCGGCCACTCACTCTTTCCATACGAATATGAGTTCGTCCACAGGAACATTCTTCCTCGATTAACCTGGAAATATCACGAGTACGATATCTAATCATTGGCAAAGCTTCTTTGGTAAGAGAAGTAAACACTAATTCACCTACTTCTCCTATTGGTAAGGTTTCTCCTGTTTCGGGATTTATTATTTCCGGCATAAAATGATCCTCGAAAATATGCAGCCCTCTTTTTTCTTCACATTCTATGGCAACACCGGGACCAATTATTTCGCTTAAGCCGTATATGTCATGAGCAGAAATATCCAGTTTTCTTTCAATTTCCTTACGCATATTCTCAGACCAAGGTTCTGCACCAAATATACCACTTTTAAGTTTTAAGTCCGTTTTAGGATCAATACCCATTTCTTGCATTACCTCAGCCATAAATAGAGCGTAGGAAGGCGTACAGGTCAAAACAGTAGTACCATAATCTTTCATAATCATAATCTGTCGTTTTGTATTGCCACCCGATGTGGGTATAACTGACGCGCCTAATCGTTCAGCACCATAATGTACCCCTAATCCCCCGGTAAATAAGCCGTAACCGTATGAATTCTGAATGACATCTTCACGACCGGCCCCACCGCAAGCTAGTGAACGGGCCATCAATTCTGCCCAAGTGTTTAAATCATTTCTTGTATATCCTACTACTGTCGGTTTTCCTGTAGTACCCGACGAGGAATGAATACGAACTATTTCTGATAGAGGCACTGCAAACATTCCATATGGATAATTATCCCTTAAATCCTCTTTTGTCGTAAAAGGCAGCTTACTCAAATCCTCCAAGGAGTTAATATCCCCCGGTTCCATTCCCTTATCCTGCATTACTTTCTTATAATGCTCAACATTATGGAAACTGCGTTCAATTGTCTGCTTTAACCGTTCTAACTGCAATTCTTTTAAGTCTTCTCTCCCTAGAGTCTCGTATTTTTCATTCCAATTCATTTAAATACCCCCCAATGTATTGTTATTAATATTATCTATTGTGCCATTGTCTTATCAAAAGAATTACTTCATCAAAATCCCCCGTTTCCTATTTTAATAAAAAATTAAAGCCACAATTCCGTCTCAGGGACGAAATTGTGGCTACGCTACCACCCTGCTGGTTCATAATTATACCTTCTAGATAGGTACGAAACTTGGTTTAAAACATAAAAAACCCCATCCTAGGGATGAGAGTCTTTTCTCATGTTACCACCCTAAATGTGGTATAAACAAGTACGGGACCAAGTCCTTATACCCTCTTCCGATTAACGGCGGAAGATCCGTCGCGCCTACTAACCATACAACCCAACATAAAGTATTCAGCTTGAAACTCCCAGGAGAACTTCGGCTTAACCATCCCCATCGGGCTCCCACCATTCCCGACTCGCTTTTGGTTCCAACTAAGTTTACTTTTCCTGCTCATTGTTTTTACAATTATAACAATGTATTTATTTTATTTAATCATAATTTTGTAATATAGTCAACTAATTAATTGAAAATTTAGTCTAACCTTCTGCTCCTAGTTTTAGTGCGTTTAAGATGGTTTCAACTTTTAAAATTTCTGCTTCAAAACGTTGACAAGTCTCCAAATCAAACATATTAAGGTTCTTTTTGGCTAGCTTTATGTTTCCTTTACCACAAGTCATCAATAAATCGAATCCGGCTTCCGCATCTCCCTTAATAACTTCATAACAATCATTGTGTAAAGGTTCATATTGCTTCATAACACTAATACAAGTCCTTGCCATTTCCAAGGGAATCTCCATAGCCCTAGTGGCAGCTCCTTCTTCATTCCGTAGGACTGCAGAAAAAGCAGTCATATCCTCATTTCCCAAATCAAGTAGTTTTTGAGCATATTCTGCCGTTTGCAAAGCAAGGTTTTCAAAACTATGGCTGTCTATCCTTTTCAAGGTAATTTTACAAACCATACCTATTAAAGACGCCCCTAAGGCGCCTGTAATTGCTAATGATGCCCCGGCGCTAGGCTGCGCTTTTTTAGAATTTAGCTCATCAAGAAAATTTTTAATGAGAGTACTTCCAATATCCATTATATTCCTCCAGTTTATATTCAATAATAATTGGACTTTAAATACTAATGGCCCGTGCAACCTCTTGGATCTTTGTTCTTATTTCAGTTAGTTGCTTTTCATTGGGAAGCCCTATGCCAAGTAAAAACAAAAAACAGGCTCTTCTAAAATACCCTAATCATTCCCTTCATTTTGTTTAACTGCATTTTTTTCCGGTTTAATCTGTTCATCAATTTCAATGGATTTTTGTATTTCAGTAGTAGCTTTTTTAAATTCTTTAATTCCGTTTCCTAATGCTTTACCTACTTCCGGTAATTTTTTAGGGCCAAATACAACTAATGCTAAAATTAATATTAATATTAATTCAGGCATGCCAATATTAAACATAATATTGCCTCCCTATTTTACTTCTTGGGTTTTTTCATCTTCAGTTTCCTTTACAGATTCTCTAAAGCCTTTAACGCTTTCCCCCAATGCTTTGCCTGCATGGGCAAGCTTCCCTGCACCAAAAATAACTAACACCAACACAAGAATGACTATCAGTTCAGGCATACCAATTCCACCTAGCACTAACTTCCACCTCCGAAATTTAGTTCCTCCTGACATGTAGGGCAATATATTTCCCTAGTAGCTACATGTATGTTGCCGCACCCTACACAATTAGATTTAAAACCTCTAGCCAATATACTAGCACTTTGACCGATAAAAGTAATCTCTTTAAGCACAATAGCATGTAAAAGCAGACCTCATTATAGAGATTACAACTACTGCATAATAAATTATCTAAATGCAAAGTTACTTCATCGTCCTCTTCGATTTGCTTTAAAGCCCCATTAGGGCACAACCACTTTAGGGGCATTATTTNAAAAAAATAACCAACATTCCCAGGGGATGGCGCCTAAACAAGGCGCCTCAACTCCCTGCAATTTCTGTCTAGGCGATAAGACCATAGAACAATGTATATATACCTCCCCATAGACACCAATTTATATGTTCGACTCTATCAATGGTTTGTAGCGGTGATGGGGCTTTCCATAATAAAGATTCCGTGGGACAAACAGACGAACACAAACCACATTCTATGCAAATTAATACTTCTAGACCTGCCCTGTTTAACTTAATCCCTGATGTAGGACATACTTCCATACATACATTACAATTACTAAGGGGTGATTGCAACTGCTGCATAGTTTAGGTCTGATAGCTAAATTATTTAATTCTCTAGCTACTATCTGTCTCTGCTGTTTTTTGTAAGTCAATTATACGCCATCACCACTCTAATTAATTATGCCTTGGTAATCTCTACTCGAATATCAAACTGTGCAGCACCACCGCCAATGGGGTCATTTAAATAGCCCTTTTTAAAGCTCTCATCAGCTCTATGAAGATAATTAAGGCAAAACCCTGCATCCCTGCGCCCAGCATATCCAGTATCTTTTCCAACGGCCCACGACACATGCCCATATTCAGGGTCTATATTAGTCTTTTTTCCGTCAATTTTAAAAGCAGAAGAACCATACGCAAAGTGCCCATAATTATATGAACTACCCACAACCCCGGGTCTAATACGGTTAGTAATCTTAACTCTACCTTCCACTTCATAACTTGCCGATTTGATTTTAACGTTATCCCCTTGGGACAATCCTCGAATTTTAGCATCTTCGGGGTTAATCCATAAGAAGTTTTCTTCCTCTATTTCTCTAAGCCAAGTATCACTAATATTACGGTGCGTACCAATATGGCGAGCTTTCCAGTTGATCAATTGCAGTGGTAAGCTGTTATCTTTGACATCATTCCCATTATAGAATTTTACGGTTTGTAATTTAGCTAAGCCATCAAAAAATTCCCCGGAATAGGAATCACGCTTACCGGCTACCCTTTCGCTATAGAAATCGGCTTGAGCACCCATTTTGTATTTTAAATGTTCACCTTGATATTCATAGCCGCTTTCCTCAAATCTTCCACCTCTATTAAGAATATAGACAACTTTTGACCATTCATGAGGTTTTACTGCAGCTCGCCATTCTTTCTCTTCAAAATAGCGCCCTAAAGCTTTTTTCCTAGCTTCAATAAATACATTTTGTTCTTTTTTAGTAGTATCTGGAACCGGCGTGCCATCAAAAGCTATATTTGCAACCAGTTTTAGATAAAAATCTTCTGCAGAGTTTAGTGCACTGCCATCAGGAAAAGCGTTATTACCTACACCGGGTAGACTCATACGTTTCCCTATCTCAATTAATGTATCTTCAAAGGCTCTCGGCCCTTCAAAAGCCCTAGTTACGGGCTGCTGAAAATGCGTTATCCTTAATGGTTGATTTGGATAAATACTTTCTAACCCCCATCGTTCTAGATACGTTAAATCTGGAAGTACGTAGTCAGCCATAGAAGCTGTTTCACTTAGGGTAATATCAGAAACAACCAAAAGAGGTATCTTCTTTGGATCTTTTAATATGCTTTGCATCTCACTACCTCTCGGCGCGGATAGAATAGGTGAAATTCTATGGATAAACATAGCGTTAATTCCATAAGGATATCCTTCGTCAATACTTGGCAAAACATCTTGAGATACATGATTAGATAGTGGAAACCATGGTCTTTTGGCTGGGTAACCGTCTTTTTTAAATAGACTACTCTTCTCGTACGGTCCTCTCCTAAATATGGTAGTACCCCAGGGCTTTAATCCATTTGGTACATTTAATAATTCATATTGTCCGCCAAAGCGGTTAAACATAGCTCCACTGCTAATGCTTCCGCCCTTCCAGTCATAATTTCCTAATAAATGATTTAAGCAATTAATAGCACGCAAATTATAAAAACCATTTGTATGCATCGCAGGCCCCCGATATGAAGTAATAGAAGCCTTCTTACCATACGAGGTAAATTCTCGTGCCAAGTCTATCATTTGCTGTACGGAAATACCGCAAGCATCTGCATACTCCTCTATAGTTTTTTCAAAAACCCTTTCCCTAAATAGTTCAAAGGCAGATTTTACTTTTATTCCATTTACCACAGTATCTACCTCTAACTCAGCCTCGTTTACCTGATCATTAGGAAGCAATGCACCATTATAACTTACTACATACTGTTCACCCTCAATACCGATGTCCTTTGCTCTCAATTTTGGGCGCTTTGGATCACTTAAATTCACTAAGTGAGTAGCGTCTGACCAAGTAGGCTCCCCAATAAGAGCTGCAGCTTTTTTATTCGGTCTTGTTAAATATTGTGTATCAAAACGACTATTTTCAATTATCCACCTAGCCATACCCATAGCTAATGCAGCATCTGTTCCCGGCATTATAGGTAACCACATATCAGCCTTTTCTGCCGCCTTACTCATGCGTGGGTCAACAACAGCTAGTTTCATGCCCCTTGCAATGGCATTTTGAAACTTAGGTGCCAACCAAGTGGGCCCCTTATTAGATACAAAGGGATCTGTTCCCCAAACTATTACAAATTCAGCATGATCAACATCTGAATACATGCGTTTTTTCTTTGTTTTAGTAAATGACTGAATGTTACCCATTACACCACTGATACCACATATACCACCATGGTGCATTGTGTTGTTGCTTCCCAATGATTTATTCCAAAAACGGCTCTGGATAAAGTCTCTTCGGTCTCCAACCAAACTAATTATTTGGTTGGATTTTGGCCCAAAATCAGGATGCTTTGTATCTATTAACACATCTTTATAAAGTTTGTCAAACTCGGCTTGATTTAGCTCACCCGCTTTTACTTTATCCCAGTCATCCATCACCTTATCTTGTGGAACATATGCCCAGACATCTTTAAGTCCCGGTGTCCCTAAGTCACTCCCATCAACAATTTCCTTAATAGCTTGTTCCCAAGAAATAGTCTTGAATTCACCGCTACCTCTTGGCCCTACTCGCTTCAATGGCTGTTTTATTCTCAATTTATCATAGGTAGTTTGGATACCTGCCTGTCCTTTTAAACAAGTCCGACCACCTCTAAATCCGCGACCGTCAACTGCTATGTTGTGATTACCTTTTGCGGCCTTATCTACTGGCGTGTCATAAGGTATTTGCCCAAATGGCTGGGTATTTAATGAACTATAAGGGTTACCCGCAATTTTTCTTATTACGCCCGGAGAGGCTACAGTTTCTCCTTCAGTAATTACGGCCTTCATGGTGCAGTGTGTATTGCACTGTTCACAAAGACTATAAATCACCTGAGTAGCATCGTAATCTTCAGCTTCATTACCAACACCATGAGGTGTATCCACCCAAAGTTTTTCAATTCCACTGAGTTGTTCCTTTTGTGAGCCAAAGGCCGGAGTTATTAATGATAAACCACCGATAGTTAATCCACCTTTAATAAACTTCCGTCGAGATAGACTGCAATCTAATTTACTTTTGGAACCCATAGTATACCTCCTCGTATTTGGTCATATAATTATTAAGTAATATCATTAGCCTTTGTATCCATAGGTAAATACCTAGCTGATACGGTGTATATCAAAAGGCCTAGCCCCATAACTCCTAGACTAGTTCCCCCCTCCACTAACGTAGGGAAGTAGTATCCTGTAGGCAAACCAGGCAGCACCGGAACTGTAAGTGCCGGAATAACAATATTGAAACGAACACCCAATATACCGATAACTACAGCAATTGCTGCAACCAGCATTCCTTTTGTTGAATTACGGGTTCTAGAGTTTATATATAGAAGTATTGGTATCAAAACACCTATTACTAATTGCACTCCCCAGTATGACCAAGAAAAACGACTCGTGAACATAGTAAATAATGTAGCTATTTCTTGATGTTCTAGACCATACAGACCTACTAGAATTTCAAATACTTGCAGCCCCACATCGACTACTAAAAATAAGATCATCCAGCCAGCTAAGGATTTTACTAAGGATTGCTCCACCAGTTCACCAGTTGCCCAGTTACGTATAATATATATGACTGTAACTAATGCTGTTCCAGAAACTAGAGCAGACACAACAAATATTACCGGGAATAGTGCGGTATTCCAGTATGGTTGTGCTTTTACAACAGCAAATAATAGACCTGTTCCACCATGGACACCGAAAATAGCGATGGGTATACCAATACTTCCAAGGATTTTCAACATCCTCCAATCTTTCTGTCGGCCTTCTTCGGTGGCATCTTTACTTCCAAGCTTAAGTAGTCTTGCAATTTTAGCCTTCAGACCATCACCTTTGGCCTGTAGTATTAAATCATGGCGTAGAGAGAAATAGAGTTCCGTCAGAAGCAAAACAATGTAAATACCATAAAAACGCACTTCATAGGCTAAAACACTGGTTATATTGCCATACCAAAGAGCATGCCAAAATCTATCCATCCTACCAAGGTCCAATAGAATAAAACAAAGTGCTAGTATCATAGAAATAATAGCAACTAAAGTTGCATCCCGCCCTACTTTTCTAAGATGCTTCATATCAAAAACATGGATCAGGGAAGAAAGCAAGAACGCTCCCGCACTCATTCCCACAAAATAGATGTAAAATGATACCCACGCTCCCCATGGCATGCTGCTGGTAAGATTTGTAGTTCCTAATCCTCCATTAACGCGCGCAGCCAAGGCCACCGCTCCCAATGCCAGTAATATTACCAAAAATACATACCACAAGGTCAATGGATTCTTTTTATTTGTCTTTGTCATTTTTTGTTCCACTGTTAGTTGTGTTGACACACAAATTCACCTCACTTAAGATAAATTACTCTTGGATGAGTTCCCATTTCTTCTTTTAAATAAAAAGCTCTAGGGCTTTTTGCTAATTTACTTACTATACTATTAGGATTACTTAAATCACCGAAGTAACGTGCGTCTCCCAAACAGACTTCAACACATGCAGGCTCTTCATCACGTAGTAGCCGATGGTAACAAAAATGGCATTTACGTGTAACACTTGTTGGGGAATTCTTGCTACCACGTTTACCTCTTTGAGTACCATATTCAGGAGCCTGCACCTCATCATAAGCTAACATTTCTTGCTCGTAAGTTCCTCCAAAGTCAAAATACCTAGCACCATATGGACAAGCAACAATACAATACCGACAGCCAATACACCTATCATAGTCAATAGCCGTTATACCGTTAGTCATCTTGTATGTGGCCTTGACTGGGCAAACTTGCGCACATGGTGGTCGATCACACTGCATACATGGACGGGGGACTTGAGTAGCCTTAACATTTGGATAGTTTCCCTTTTCTTCTGTTAGTACAACATTGTAAGTTACTCCCGGTGGAGTCCGGTTCTCTGACTTACAGGCAACAGTGCAAGTGTCACAACCAATACATTTGGCTAAATCAATAACCATTGCCCATTTTGGTTCTTTACTTGTTTCATCCTTTTCTGCTGCATGCGCCGCTGATATAAAGTTATTGCGTAATAACTCTCGGCGCGTTAATTTCTTCAATCTTCATCACCCTTCCTCAATAGATTTCTAAACTAGTAATATCTATTGAGCAATAAACATGCCATAGATAAAATCCCTTGAAATCGGTACTCCACTACATCCGTAAGCCTAAAGCATATGCCAAAATGTCATAACACGTGACATTTTGTCAAAAAAAATAAGCGTAACTAGTGGTTACGCTTATTTTTCAGGGACTTATTCAGGTTCAATCTCATAATTTTCCAGCTTACGATATAGATTACGAACGCTTATACCCAATATTTCAGCTGTACGTTTTTTATTCCAATTATTTCGCCTCATAATACATTCTATGTGATTTCTTTCAACCTCTTTTAACGTCAAGGTAGTTGCAGTTACTTTCTGCACGCACCCAAACATATCTTCAGACAAAATGTACTGTCCTTCACTTAAGAGTATACCTCGTTCTACCAAGTTCCTCAGTTCCCTAACATTGCCTGGAAAGTGATATTTTTGCAGTTCTTTAAGTGCCTCAGAAGACATTTGCTTGTTGAGAGCCATTTTTTTCATGAAATGCTCTACAAGCAAAGGCACATCCTCCCCCCTTTCCCTAAGAGGTGGAACAGCAATTTTAACAACATTTAAACGGTAATAAAGATCTTCTCTAAAATTACCTGCTTCAATTTCTTGCTCTAAGACCCTGTTAGTAGCGGCAATAATTCTTGTTTCCACCCAGCGCAGGCGGTTATCTCCAACACGGCGAAATTCCCCGTTCTCCATAAACCGAAGCAATTTAGTCTGCAAACCCAAAGGGAGTTCACCAATCTCATCTAAAAAGAGACTGCCCCCCTCTGCCATTTCTACAAGGCCCGGCTTTCTCTCCTGGGCTCCAGTAAAGGCCCCTTTCTCATGCCCAAAAAGTTCACTTTCCATTAGCTGTTCAGGGAGGGCACCGCAGTTAACAACTATAAACGGGGCCTCCGTTCTATGGCTTTCATAATGTAATGCTCTGGAAACCAGTTCCTTGCCAGTACCACTTTCACCTATCACCAAGACAGGGCTATCACTGTTTGCTACTTTCCCTATTAACTGTTTTAGCTGTTTTATTGATCTAGATGTTCCAATAAGTCTCTGATCAGCTACATTCTCTCTTTCCAAAGCTGCTTTTAGGCCCTGATTCTGTCGCTTCAAAGAGGCCTTTTCAACTGCTTTATCCAATAATACCTGAAGCTCCTTAAGGTTAACAGGTTTGGTCAGATAATCATATGCCCCTAATTTCATAGCTTCAACTGCAGATTCAGTAGTCCCATGTCCTGTTAGAACTACTACTTCTGTTTCCGACTGATTTTTTTTAATTCGCTGCAGGAGTTCCAACCCTTCCATTCCCGGCATCTTTAGGTCAATTAATGCCACCTCAAATACCCTATCAGCTAAAAAATCTAATGCCTCTAGACCTGAAGCAGCTCCGGTTGCACTAAAACTTTTTCTATTCAATCTTTTGACAAGTAGGTTACGAAAATCTTCTTCATCATCAACAACCAGTATTCTTGTAACCATACGAACCCTCCTTATCATAGGGAAACATAAGTTTTATCTTGGTACCTTCTCCAAAATTACTGTTAAGTTCTAAATAGCCACCCATACGCTGCATAATGTTATAGCAAATAGAAAGTCCCAGCCCAGTGCCCTTTCCGGGTTCTTTTGTGGTAAAGAACGGATCAAAAATGTGCTTCATATTTTCAGGTTTTATACCGCTTCCATTGTCTTCAATTTCTAATTCCACATTATCTTGATTTAATCTGGCACAAATTATTAACTGACCACTAGGCTCTAATGAGTCCAATGCATTTGTTACAATATTTAGAAGCACCTGCTGTACTTCATCTACATTACCAGAAAGCGGTGGTAATTCTTGAGGAATATTAATATCTACTAAAACTCTTTCTTTCTTTAGTCTGTATTCTACAAGCATAAGTGTACTCTCCACAACCTGCTTTAAGTTCAATTTAGCCTTTTCACTACCCGATTGTCGTGAGTAATCCAGCAGATTACTGGTAATACCTTTACAGCGAGTTGTTTGTTTAACAATGACCTCTAAATAATCAGATAGCTCCCCACTGGTTACTAAATCCTTGATTTCTTCTTCTTCAATTCTTTCTTGTAAGTCTTCAGCATAAGCAGACATAATTGCTAGAGGATTATTTATTTCATGAGCCACCCCAGCAGCCATCAAACCCAAAGAGGAAAGCTTTTCAGCCTGCCTTAAGGCTTCTTCCTGTTGACGCCTGGTCAGAAGTTCTTCCCGCATATTGTCCAGCGTTTCCCCTAGCTTACTCAACTCATCTTTTCCCTCAATCTGAATGGTATACTTTAGATTTCCATATCGTATTTGTTCAACAAAATGTTCCAACCGTCGAAAAGATTTATTAAAATTAATACCGAAGAAAATGCTTAATGCAGTAACAAAGAAGATTAGTACACCTCCAGCTACCAACAACTGTTTGATTATTTGATTCACTGGTGCAAATGCTTGACTAACCGGTACTTCTTGCACTACTGCCCAGCCTAAGTTGTTTACAATGGAGAAATCGCCAAGTACCTCCTTCCCATCGTAACTAATATATTTGTCCGCTACAGTTACCACTTTTGTGTTACGCCCTTGAACCTCAGTAAACCTCTTTACGGGAAGACTAAACCTTACATCAGTTTTTTTAAGTACTTGACTAAAATCCTGGTGCCCAATCAACTTTCCATCACTATCAACAACAAATAGTCTACCTTGGAACTCTGGTTGCCGTTTAGTGAGCTGATCGATAATCTCTCGAAGACTAATTTCTAAGATTAGCCCCCCAGTAAATTCTCCCTTATCCAAACCGTGAATTGGAATTATCCGCTTTAATCTAACCTGCCCGTACTTATCTAAAAACGTTTCCGACCATAACAAATTATTTTTTGCTAAATTTTGAAAGGCTTCTGTACTGCTTACACTTCTCCCATTACTATTAACAACCAATCTCCTCGAGGCCCTAGCTAGTTCTTGCCCATCAGCACCTACCAAGGATATTTCTTCCAGATAGGGCGCTTCCTGAAGCAAATTATATAGCAAACCTTCTTGGTAACTTTGCTCCTTTGTCAATAGCTTTCTCCCACCAACATTAGCAACAGAAAAAACTTGCTTAATCTGACCACCAATCAGAGATTCCAAATCGGCTGCTAACCTTTGGGTAGTAATCTCTATGTCATAATAAATATTTTGCTGCAAGTTGTTTCTAAGCGTTTTGGCATAAAAGTACCCAAAAACAGTCATCGGAATGATGGACATAACGATGCCAAAAATAAGCAGACGATTCTTAATACTATGCCACCAAGGAATTGTTTCTTTATTTTTCATCCCGGTCACCCGCTTCCGGAAAAATCACTTCCGCAAAACCTAGGATCTCTTTATTAACATTAGTTCCCAACTTCTTTGCAACATCTAAATTAACAGTTAACTTAAGATTGGTTGGAGGCTCTACAGGGATATCCTCCACCTTTTGACCCCTAATTATTTTCACCAATATCCTTGCTGCTTGTTTTCCCTGTTCAAAGAGTGGAACTCCATAATAGGCAAACAGTTGTGCAGTATCAGACTCTTCCACTCCCATTACCGGTAACTTTTTTTCCATTGCCAAAGAAGCTATTAAATTAGCGCCTCTGCTTTCCAGAAAAAAGCTGGGTAACAGCAATGCGGCATCTATATCCTTATGGTCGGACTGAAATATTTTTCTAATATCTTCCAGGGTGCTTGCAGGAGCTGATTGTAAATCAATATCAATTTTTCTAGCAGCTTCAAAGGCAGCCTGTAGGCTTTCTGATGTAGGTACCACCCGTGGGTCATAAATTAATAACACCCTTTTAGTTCCAGGAAGCAATTTGGTTAGTAGTTCTAACCGCTTTGCAGTTAATGCTGCATGGTCATTTTGAATTCCTGTTAAGCCTTCACTTGGAGTCAGAAGATTTTTTACAAGGCCATCGTGTTTGAGCGCAGTTAAACCCATAAATAAAACCGGAATGCTTGACCCTCTAGTTACCTGCTTTGCAGCCTCAGTCTCAACCCTGCCGGTAGTCACAATCACCTGTACTTCGGACTCAACTAAGGATTGGGCCTGATTTACTAAATCATCTTTAATACCTTTCGCATTGTTAACAATAAATTCTATATTCTCACCTTCATACATCCCAAAGTTCTTAAGGCCTTCTTTCAACCCTTCAAATTTTGATAATCGGAAATCACTAGATGATAAAAGTCCAACTCGATACAGGGTCGTTCTTCTCTCCTCTTTCTCAGGGGGTAGACCGGTTAATATAATAGTACTAAACATTAAAAGCAAGATAGCTAATAGAATACGCCGCATGTTGCCCCCCCTTTTCCTCAAGTTAAAAGCACTTTCGACATTTATACCCTTAAACCTCTAAAAAATTATTTCCAAGCACTATGTTACCTCTCATGTAAAGTTGTACATATTATATTTACTAATTACTCTCGGCAAAACAAAAAACCAGGCAACTTTGACCTGGTCTAATAATAAACGTGTAACCTTCGGTTATAATAACTGCCTCTTATTCTTCTTTCCATCATAGGAAAATATGACTTCTTTTGCCTCAATTATCGTTTCTATGTGAACAGGCCTGCCCCAAAGCAAATACACGTAAGGGAGAGTCTTTTCCAGGTAAGTTATATCTAATTCTTTACCTTCGTAGCGGTGTTTTAGTAGTAATTCACCACTTCCTCTGTAATCGCCGNCTACCACTTCTATATACGGATGTCCGCCATTAACTAGATTGTCTACCAACCCATCCCTTACCTTTTCCCAATTGGTTTCTATCACTCGCCACTCATGGCCTACTTTTTGGTAAAGGTATAAGTCAAGTTTTTCTACCAGCTCTTCGGTCAGATAATTTCTTAAAAAGGAACTATCATTTTCCATCTCCCTGACTTGGAAAATCTTCTCTAACCCTCGGCCTGTTTTCCTATTAAACTTATGCTGTTCATTTTGAGTAGGGCTATCCCATCTATTATATATGTCTTCAAATATTGCATGACCGACATGATAGGGGTTTATGGACGTTTTAGATGGCAAAATAATATTAGAATGCATCTTAGCAAATTCTATTGCCTCATCTTCCTCCAGATCTAAGGCCCGCATAA
>JGI25319J35699_1000837_pt1 | contig 14607 bp, 10 predicted proteins | sample AutmiccommuBRH17_FD_35699 | JGI IMG/M metagenome (IMG submission 35699) | reverse complement strand
GGGGGCAAGGTGCGCATGGCGCGACCTGGTCGGCGCATTGAAGTTCAGTTGTCCTGCAGGCTCGGTGATCGGGTTCACAGAACACCCGTTGGATGCGTCTAAAACGAGCGTGAGGTCAGGTTGGCGCAGGCCGATGGCGCCGCATGGCAGGTTTCCCTTGCATCAGCATCCCGATGCAGGCAGGGCGGCCTGCACTTGCCTGAGTTGGCTTTTGGCCGATCGAGGGCAACGGTCTGAAGATGGTGCGCAGAAACGACAAAGCCCGCAGTGAGCGGGCTTTGTCGGAGCGTTTCGAGCGGGACTCGAAACGACTATCTATATGGCGCATCCGGCGGGATTCGAACCCACGACCCCTGCCTTCGGAGGGCAGTACTCTATCCAGCTGAGCTACGGATGCGTTGCGGGGCGCAATCATACGCATGTCGTTGACGGGCGTCCATGCTGGTGCGGCCGGACGGATACGGTCCAGGTGCGGCTTTTTCGCAGCTGCCCGAGGCTGGTCCGGCTGGTACCCTTGCGTGTCGCGGCCGGGGGCCGTGGNTGTTCGAATGGCGAGGGGATGGAGATGTCGGGCCATATCAAACTCTGGGATGCGCCGCTGCGGCTGTTTCACTGGTTGTTCGCCGGGACGGTGATCGCAGCCGTCGTCACCGGCTGGGTGGGCGGCAATCTGATGCCCTGGCATGGCCGGCTCGGTCTGCTGGTGCTGGGGCTGCTGGTATTTCGTCTGGTGTGGGGCTTCGTCGGGTCGACCTACGCACGCTGGTCGCGGATCTTCGCGGCAACCGTCGGTGTGAAGGACTATCTGCAGGGCAACTGGCGCGAGGCCGGGCACAACCCGCTCGGTGCTTTTTCGGTGCTGGCCATGCTGCTGCTGGTGAGCTTTCAGGTGACCAGCGGCTTGATGGCAACCGATGACATCGCCTTCCAGGGCCCGCTTTATGCGTTGGTCAGCAGCGAAACCGGCAGCGCGCTGAGCGGCCTGCATCGGCAGGCAAAGTGGCTGCTGCTGGTGCTGATCGGCATGCACATCGGGGCCATCATCTATTACACGCTGGTGATGCGCCGTCCGCTGGTGCGCGCGATGATTGCAGGAAGAACGCAGCGCGAGCACCCGACCCAGCAGGATGCCCGCGGTGGTTCGCTGTTTGCGGCGGTGCTGGCGATTGCGCTGGGTGCGGCCTGCGTATGGGGTGTGCAAGCGGTAGGGGATTGGCTGGAGCCGGAGCCCGCTGCGGTCGCACCGAACCTGGACTGGTAAGCCAGCCGACTGGCAGGTATCGGCTGGCTGCGCCGGGTCAGTCGGCGCGGAACTTGTCGTGGCAGGACTTGCAGCTGCCGCCGACATCGCCGAAGGCTTTCTTGATGGCGGCCTGATCACCTTCCGCTGCAACCTTGGCGAGCTGGTTGGCGGCGGCGGTGAACTTGCGGCCGATCTGCCCGGCTTCGTCGAGGTTCTGGAAGAACTCAGGCTTCAGGCGGGTGGCCTTGCCCAGTTGCTCGGTGGTGGTATCCGGGCTGTACAGGCTGCCCATGCCGGAATTGGCGATGGCGGCGATGGCATTGGCGGCGGCGGCGACCTTGGCCTGGTCGTAGGGCTCCTTACCGTCGACCACCTGGGCCTTGATCTTGCCCATGTTCCAGGACATGAACTGGTAGCCGGCCTGGCGGGTTTCGACCATCTCTTCCGGCTTCATCTGCGCCTGGACGGCAGTGCTGGCCAGCAGGGCGGCGGCCACGGCGCCTGTCATCAATGCTTTCACGGTAACTCCTTATCGATCCTTGGTTATCGGCGGCCGAGGCCGCTCGCGCGCAACTATACCCCGGCCAGTAGTAGGGTTTGGGTAACAAGTCGTGACAGGCNGTGCGATGTATCAGGCTGGTCAATGGCGCGACAACGTCATGCGTCATGAGCTTGCCGGGCCAGTGGCTGCGGTCCTAGCATGGCCGTTCGCAGTGCAATGCGGCGACAGGAACCGGGCGGCGAAGGACGGTTCAGATGATCGTCGTATCAGCCAAACTTTCCGCAGCGGGCCTGCCGCTACGATGCCCGAGGAGACTGCCATGCAACTCAAAGACACCGCTCTGTTCCGTCAGCAGGCTTATATAGATGGCGCCTGGGTCGACGCGGACAGCGGCCAGACCATCAGCGTGAACAACCCGGCCACCGGCGAAACGCTTGGCACGGTGCCGAAGATGGGCGCCGCGGAAACCCGTCGCGCCGTCGATGCCGCCGAGCGTGCGTTGCCGGCCTGGCGTGATCTGACCGCCAAGGAGCGTTCGCAGAAGCTGCGCCGCTGGTTCGAGCTTTTGATGGAGAACCAGGACGATCTGGGCCGCCTGATGACCCTGGAGCAGGGCAAGCCGCTGGCCGAGGCCAAGGGCGAGATCGCCTACGCCGCCTCCTTCATCGAGTGGTTTGCCGAGGAAGCCAAACGCATCTACGGCGATACCATTCCCGGCCATCAGAAAGACAAACGCATCATCGTCATCAAGCAGCCGATCGGCGTGACCGCGGCGATCACCCCGTGGAATTTCCCGGCAGCGATGATCACCCGCAAGGCCGGCCCGGCACTCGCAGCTGGCTGCACCATGGTGATCAAACCCGCTTCGCAGACGCCGTTCTCGGCACTGGCGATGGTCGAGCTGGCCGAACGCGCCGGGATTCCCAAGGGCGTGCTCAGCGTCGTGACCGGCTCGGCCGGCGACATCGGCAACGAGCTGACCGCCAACCCCAAGGTCCGCAAGATTTCCTTCACCGGCTCCACCGAAGTGGGTGCCAAGCTGATGGAGCAGTGCGCGCCGGGGATCAAGAAGGTGTCCCTCGAGCTGGGCGGCAATGCGCCGTTCATCGTCTTCGACGACGCCGATCTGGACGAGGCGGTGAAGGGTGCCGTGCAGTCCAAGTACCGCAATGCCGGGCAGACCTGTGTCTGCGTCAATCGCATCTATGTGCAGGATGGCGTGTATGACGCCTTCGCCGAGAAGTTTCAGGCGGCGGTGGCCAGGCTGCGGGTCGGTAATGGCCTGGAGGAGGGCACGGATCTCGGCCCGCTGATCGATGATCGCGCTGCCGCCAAGGTCCGCGAGCATATCGAGGATGCCGTCGCCCAGGGCGCGCGACTGGTGGCGGGCGGCCAGGCCCATGCGCTTGGCGGCAGCTATTTCGAACCGACCGTGCTGGTCGACGTGCCGGACAGTGCCAAGGTGGCCAAGGAGGAGACCTTCGGCCCGTTGGCGCCGCTGTTCCGCTTCAAGGACGAGGCCGATGCGATCGCCAAGGCCAACGACACCGAGTTCGGCCTGGCCTCCTACTTCTACGCGCGCGATCTGGGCCGGGTGTTCCGCGTCGCCGAGGCGCTGGAGTACGGCATGGTCGGCATCAATACCGGGCTGATCTCTACCGAAGTGGCGCCGTTCGGCGGCGTGAAGTCCTCCGGTCTCGGCCGCGAGGGCTCGAAGTACGGCATCGAGGATTACCTGGAAATCAAGTATCTCTGCATGGGCATCTGAGCCACCTGCGACAGCTGGCCTCAGGGGGCGAGGCTGGCTGTTTGCTATAGGTCCGTGCAGAATCCCGCCCCCACTGGCGCTATCCCCCTCAAGGATCTTTCGCCATCTACCTACACCGTCGCTAGGCTGTGGTGACATCTCCAGCGAGCAGTGCAGTGAGCATCTCCGCCCAAGTTTCATTCGTTCTGGTTGCCTACAACGAGCCCTGGCGCGCGGATCAGCTTTGTCAGCTGGTGCGCGAACTGCGCCCCGGNATGCGCGTGCAGCCAGCGGCCGATGGGCATGCNGCGCTGGAACTGTGCAAGCGTCAGGTGCCCAGCCTGTTGATCGTCGATGGTGAGCTGGATGGCCTTGATGGCCGCCAACTGCTGCGCGAACTGCGTCGCCACGGTCCGACCCAGCGCCTACCCTGCGTGCTGATCAGCGCGCGCACCGATACCGCCAGCGTACGCACCGTGCTGCCGCTGGCACCCGCCGCCTACCTGGGCAAACCCTATGATCTCGACGACCTGCGCCAGCGCCTGGACAAACTGTTGCCGCGTTCGGCCGGTCGTGCAGGGATAACGACGCCCGCATCGACAGACAGCGTGGACAGTTTTCTTGAGCGCATGCGCCCGCATAACCGCGGCGCGCCGCTGCAGGAGGGGGTGCTGGTGGCACTGCAGCGTCTGCAGAGCGGCGATCAGGATTTCGCCGAGCTCGAAGAGCTGTTGGCCCGCGACCCGCAGGTGACCGCGCGGCTGATCAGCGTCGCCAGCAGCGGTACGCAACAGGCCGCACCATGCCTCAGCCTGGGCGAGGCACAGCGCCGGCTCGGCGCTGCGCGCAGTCTCCAGCTGGTGACCGAGCTGGCGCTGCAGCACAACGCCCGGCTGATCGAGCCACGTCTGGCCGAACTGGGTGCGCAGCTTGGCGCGCAGGCGCTGCGCACCGCACGCCTGGCCAGCTGGTTGGCGCGGCAGCTGAAGCTGGACAGAGAGCTCTGCTTCAGCGCCGGCCTGCTGAGGAACATCGGTGAACTGGCGCTATTACGCAGCCTGCAGGACTGGCTCGACAGTGGCGGTGAGCTGGATGAGTCGAGTCTTCAGCGCTGCCTGCGGGAACGGGCCGCAGGCTTTGGCTCGGCGTTGCGCGCGCAATGGGCGCTGCCGCTGGAGTTGCGCCAGGTGATCGCGGCCTACTACGCCCTGGGCGCCGGCGCACTCAGCCGCGAAGCGCTGGTGCTCAACCTGACGCGGCTGCTGATCGATCTGCCGGAAGGCGGCGAGCCCGCCTCCCTTTCCGGCGAGCGGACGGTGCGTTTGCTGCGTATCGACCCCGACCTGCTCGCTCGCGCCCCGCGGCATGCCGTTTCCGGCTGACACCGCCGCCCCCGCTTTTGCGGCGACATTCCTCTGACTGATAGTGCTGTGCGACGCCCGGTCCGGCTGCCGGCAATATCAAGCACTGACGCGCGTTGCGCCCATTTGCCTCGCTTGATTGCTGTCCGATGCCGGCCTATCGACATGCGTAACGTGACTCCTTTATTCTGCTGTGCGAAACATGATTCCGTGAAATTACAATTCCAATCAGCATTTCACACAGCGGAGGCCAGTCATGACAGATGTCGTACGGCTCGAAGTTCAGGGCGATATCGCGCTGATCACGGTCAACAATCCACCGGTCAACGCCCTCGGCCAGGCGGTGCGCGAGGGGCTGCTGAAGGCCTTTCAGCATGCCGAAGCGGACCAACACGTCCGCGCCGTGGCGCTGGTGTGCGAGGGCAATACCTTTATTGCCGGCGCGGACATAAAGGAGTTCGGCAAGCCGCCGCAGGCGCCGAGCCTGCCCGAGGTGATCGAGGTCATCGAAGGCTGCAACAAGCCGAGCGTTGCAGTCATTCATGGCACCGCACTCGGTGGCGGGCTGGAAGTTGCGCTGGGTTGTCATTACCGCATTGCCCGCAAGGACGCCAAGGTCGGCCTCCCGGAAGTGAAATTGGGTTTGTTGCCCGGCGCCGGTGGCACTCAGCGCTTGCCGCGTCTGGCCGGAGTCGAGAAGGCGCTGGACATGATTGTCAGCGGCACACCCATCGGTGCGGCGGAGGCGGTCGAGCACCACATCGTCGACGAGCTGTTCGAGGGTGATCTGCGCGAGGCCGGCCTGGCTTATGCGCGTCGGCTGGTAGACGAAGGCCGCGGCCCGCGCCGCACGGGCGAGCAGACCCAAGGCCTTGAAGGCGCCGACAACGAGGCACTGATCCGCGCCAAGCACGCCGAGGTGGCCAAGCGCATGGCCGGGCTGTTCTCGCCGCTGCGTTGCATCGCGGCGGTCGAGGCGGCAACCAAGCTGCCGCTGGCCGAGGGTCTCAAGCGCGAGCGTGAACTGTTTGCCGAGTGCCTGAACTCGCCACAGCGTGGTGCCTTGGTCCATTCATTCTTCTCAGAACGCCAGGCCGGCAAGATCAATGATCTGCCATCCGATGTGAAACCTCGCTCGATCAAGACCGCCGCGGTGATCGGCGGCGGCACCATGGGTGTCGGTATCGCCTTGAGCTGCGCCAATGCCGGGATTCCGGTGAAGCTGCTGGAAATAAATGACGAAGCGCTGCAACGCGGCCTGCAGCGTGCCCGGGATACCTATGCAGCCAGCGTCAAGCGCGGCAGCCTGACCGAGGAGGCGATGGAGAAGCGCCTGGCGCTGGTCGAAGGCGTTACCGAGTACGCCGCGCTGGCCGATGCCGACGTGGTGGTCGAAGCGGTGTTCGAAGAGATGACCGTGAAGCAGCAGGTCTTCGAACAGCTGGATGCCGTCTGCAAGCCAGGCGCCATTCTTGCCTCCAATACCTCGTCACTCGATTTAAACGCCATCGCCGCCTTCACCAAACGTCCCGAGGACGTGGTCGGCCTGCATTTCTTCAGCCCCGCCAACGTTATGCGTTTGCTGGAAGTGGTGCGCGGTGAGAAGACCAGCAATGAGGTGCTTGCCACCGCCATGGCCATCGGCAAGCAGCTGAAGAAGGTCTCAGTGGTGGTCGGCGTTTGCGACGGCTTCGTCGGCAACCGTATGGTCTTCCAGTACGGCCGCGAGGCGGAGTTCCTCTTGGAGGAGGGCGCCACGCCGCAGCAGGTCGACGCTGCCCTGCGCAATTTCGGCATGGCCATGGGGCCGTTCGCCATGCGCGATCTGTCGGGCCTCGACATCGGCCAGGCGATCCGCAAGCGCCAGCGCGCGACGCTGCCGGCGCACCTGGATTTCCCCACCGTCTCCGACAAGCTCTGCGCCGCTGGCATGCTCGGGCAGAAGACCGGCGCCGGCTACTACCGCTACGAGCCGGGCAACCGCACGCCGCTGGAGAACCCCGAACTCGTGCCTATGCTGGAAGCAGCGTCGCAGGAGAAAGGCATCGAGCGAAAGGCGCTGGACGAGCAGTACATCGTCGAGCGCTGCATCTTCGCGCTGGTCAACGAGGGCGCGAAGATTCTCGAAGAGGGCATCGCTCAGCGTTCCAGCGATATCGACGTCATCTACCTCAACGGCTACGGCTTCCCGGCCTTCCGCGGCGGGCCGATGTTCTATGCCGACAGCGTCGGCCTGGACCGGGTGCTGGCGCGGGTCAAGGAACTGCACGCACGTTGCGGCGACTGGTGGAAGCCGGCGCCGCTGCTGGAAAAACTGGCCGCCGAAGGCCGCAGCTTCACCGAATGGCAGGCCGGACAATGAGCGCCGCCCGCCTGCAAACCGAACGCAGCATGAGGACCTTCCCATGAACGTCAACTACACGGCCGAAGAGCTCGCCTTCCGCGATGAAGTGCGTGCCTTCCTGAAAAGCGAGCTGCCGGCGGACATCGCCGCCAAGGTCAAGCTCGGCAAGCACATGTCCAAAGCGGATCACGAGCGCTGGCAGCAGATTCTGGTCAAGCGTGGCTGGTACGCGCCGGGCTGGCCGGTGGAGCTGGGCGGCACCACCTGGGGCCCGGTGGAAAAGCACATCTTCGACGAGGAGTGCTCGGCCTTCGGCGCACCGCGTACCGTGCCCTTCGGCGTCAACATGGTCGCCCCGGTGATCATCAAGTTCGGCACGCAGCAGCAGATCGACCACTACCTGCCGCGCATTCTTTCCGGCGAGGACTGGTGGTGCCAGGGCTATTCCGAGCCCGGTGCCGGTTCCGACCTGGCGAGCCTGAAGACCCGCGCGGTGCGCGACGGCGACCATTACGTGGTCAACGGCCAGAAGACCTGGACCACCCTCGGCCAGCACGCCAACATGATCTTCTGCCTGGTGCGCACCGATCCTGAAGCCCAGCAGCAGCGCGGCATCAGCTTCCTGCTGATCGACATGAAGAGCCCGGGCATCAGCGTGCGGCCGATCATCACCCTGGACGGTGGCCATGAGGTCAATGAAGTCTTCTTCGACAACGTCCGAGTGCCGGTGGAAAACCTCGTCGGCGAGGAAAACCAGGGCTGGACCTGCGCCAAGTACCTGCTGACCCACGAGCGCACGGGCCTCGCCGGCATCGGCTCGTCCAAGGCGGTGCTGGCGCATCTGAAGCGCATCGCCATGAAGGAAGTCTGCGACGGCAAACCGATGCTCGAAGACCCGCTGTTCCGCGCTCAGGTGGCCGAGGTCGAGATGCAGCTGATGGCCATCGAGATGAGCACCCTGCGCATCCTCGCCGCGGCGAAGGAGGGCGGCGTGCCCGGCGCCGAGTCCTCGATCCTCAAGGTCAAGGGCACCGAGATCCGCCAGGCCATCACTCACCTCTTGCGCAAGGTCATCGGCCCCTACGCGTTGCCGTTCCTCGAAGAGGAGATGCAGCTGGACTACGACGGTGAGCTCTTGCACGCCGACTACAGCGCGTCGCTGGCCGGCGACTACTTCAACATGCGCAAGCTGTCGATTTTCGGCGGCTCCAACGAAATCCAGAAGAACATCGTCTCGAAGATGATTCTCGAGCTGTAAGGGGGCACCGCCATGGACTTCAAACTGACTGAAGAGCAGCAAATGCTGCAAGACACCGCGGCGCGTCTGGTGCGCGACGCCTACCCGTTCGAGCAGCGCGAGAAATTCAGCGAGTCGGAACTGGGCTTCTCCGCCGAGTTCTGGGGTCAGCTGGGCGAGCTGGGCCTGACCGCCGTACCGTTCGCCGAAGAGATCGGTGGCTTTGGTGGCGGCGGCGTGGAAACCATGCTGGTCATGACCGAGCTGGGCCGCGGCCTGACGCTGGAGCCCTACCTGCAATCGGTTATCTATGGCGGCGGCCTGCTTAACCAGCTGGGCAGCGACGCGCAGAAAGAAGATCTGCTGCCGCAGGTCGCGGCCGGTTCGCTGCAACTGGCGGTGGCCTTCGATGAGCCGCAGAGCCACTACAACCTCCACGATGTACAGACCAAAGCCGAGGCGGTCGACGGCGGTTATCGCTTGTCCGGCCGTAAGGCTGTGGTGATCGGTGGGCACAGCGCCGGGCAGATCATCGTCTCTGCACGCAGTTCAGGTGGTAGCCGCGATGAGGCCGGCATCAGCCTGTTCCTGGTCGATCCGAATGCTCAAGGCGTCAGTCGCCGGGTCTACCCGACCATCGACGGGCGCAAGGGCTGCGAGCTGTTCCTCGACAACGTGCAGGTCAGTGCTGACGCCGTGCTCGGCGAAATCGGCAACGCGCTCCCGGCGCTGCGCTACCAGCAGGGGCGCGCGATCGCCGCGCAGTGCGCCGATGCGCTGGGCAGCATGGATGAGGCCTGCAAGCTGACCCTCGACTACCTGAAGACGCGCAAGCAGTTCGGCGTGCCGATCGGTAAATTCCAGGTGTTGCAGCACCGCATGGTGGACATGCAGACCGAGCTGGAGCAGGCCACCAGCATGGCGATCCTCGCCGCGACCTTTGCCGATGGCGAAGACAACGACGAGCGCAGCCGCATCATCGCCGCCGCCAAATACATCTGCGCCCGCGCCGCACGCAAGGTGGCCGAGGAAGCGATCCAGCTACACGGCGGCATCGGCATGACCTGGGAATACAACCTCGCCCACCACGCCAAGCGCCTGGTGATGATCGCCCACCAGTTTGGGGACGATGATCATCACCTGAAGGCCTATGCCAAGTTGATGCAGGTGGCGTGACGCGCCAATCGCGACACACGACCGGGCCCCTGTGGCCCGGTTTTGCTTTGCAGAGATAGGGTCAGGTGCTTAGCCGATTGCGGGCAGGTGTGGCGGAGGCATCGTCTTCACTTTCGTAGGGCTTCAGCTCGCGCCAGCAACCAAACGGTGGGCTGAAGCCCACCCTACGGCGCTGCGCGCAAGGTGGCAGTCTCGTAGGGTGGACGTCGCCTTTATATCCACGCGAAGCAACTTGGGTTGCGTTTTGGTGGGTTACCCAGTGGGCGGTGATCGCACCGGGTGTTAGTCATTTGATCTGGACGTAAAAAAGCCGGGCAATTGCCCGGCCTTTCTGCGACGCGATCAGCGAGCGATCAGATGCTGTCGAGTTGCGGGTTCAGGCGGTCCAGCAGGCGCTTGCTGCGGCGGCCGTTCTGCAGGTCGCCCAGATCCGTCAGGCGCACGCGGTCCTTCGGCTCGACCTTCAACTCCACGCCGCTGACGTCGCCGAGTAGAGCCTTCCTGAGCAGTTCGCAACTGTCTTCCATGCCCTTTGGCAGGTCCTTGAATTCACGGCTGCAGTCCTTTTCGGTCTGTTCAATGACCTTCTCGTAATGCGCCTTGCGCTGTTTTTCGGCGCTGCCTTCGGTGGGGTTCAGCGGGGTGTTGTAGCGCTGATACAGAGCAATGCTGCGCTCGGCCATGCCGCGATCCTTGACGCTGAACGAGGCGCTTTGCAATTCGGCGCGCTCGACGCTCGATGCCAACTCGCCCAGCTCGCTCATGAATGCCCGCTGCCCCCGGTCGTCGCCACCGAAGCTTTCGCTCAGGCGCTGCAGCTTGCGATTCAAATCCCTCAGGTTGCTCAGCCGGTAGCTGACACGCGAATCGAACAGTTCTGGCAGATCAACCGCCAGCTCTGTCTCCAGGGTGCCGGCATCGTCATCGATATCCACGTAGATCTCGACGTCGTAGGGCTTGAGCTCGGCCAGGCCGCTGATCAGTGCGGGTTCGAAGCCGCGAGCGCTAGCCATGCCTCGGCCGAAGCCGCCGCCGGCCATCGCGCCGAGGCTGCTCAGGCCGCTAAGGGCACGGTTGTCGGCCTCGACGCCATTGAAGCGCAGCCGCAAGCGGGTCCGCTCGTCGTTGATGGAACGGTCGCTGATGATGACCTCAGCCACCTGCAGGCTTGGCTCGCGTCCACCGGCCTCCACTTGCAGCTCGGAGATCGTCACGCGGCCGCCGAATGGGCTGGACGAAACCGACTTCCAACGCAGGGTATCCTCAAGCTCGTGATCGTAAACCCAGTCTTCGATCAATTTTTCTGCCTGGCTGCTGCTGTAGGCGCTCAGGCCAAAGTAGCCGGCCACCAGTACGGCAACGGCAGCGCCGGCGATCAGGGGTAGGCGCTTGCTCATTCGTCATCTCCTTGGAGCTCGGCACGTTCGGGCCAGGCTTGTTGTATTCGCGACTTGGCCTCTTCCGGCGTCCAGTCCGGGTCACCGATTTCGTGTCGTGCGAGTTTCAGCGGGTCGCGCAGGTCGGCGCAGCCCTTTTCGGTACAGGCCTGTAGCGTAGTGGCGCTGATCAGCGTCAGCGGCAGGTTTTGCTCATCCTTGCGCGATGCATCCAGGCGCGCCTCGCCCTTGACCAGGAACCAGCCCTCGTCGGCGTCTTGCTCGCTGTCTTTGGTATCCAGTACGGCGGCGTACGGATAGTCGACCTCCCAGCCACCATCGGTCTTGCCATCGATATGCACGATCTGGCTGTAGCCCTGCGCGCGGCCTTGCATCATCGCGGCATAGCCACCGCCACTGAACGGCGAGTAGCTGGCATCGCTGAGGATGCGTCCGTAGAGCTCTTCGGGTTTGCGAGTTTCACGGCGCAGCTGACGATACAGCTGCAGCTGTTGCTCAGCCTGGCGTGCAAGCAGCTCGCGCTGGCGCTGGGCTTCACGCTCGCGCTCCAGCTCGGCGCGGCGCTGCAGTTCAGCTTCCTTGCGCTCGTATGCGAACAGGTGGTTATCGGCGCGGGCCGGGTCGTATTCCCACTTCTTGGTACGGTAATGACGCGAAAGCGAAATGTCGTAGAGCCAGAAATCCCGATCGCCCTCGTACAGCCCTTTTTCCAGATCCCGCATGCCGTAGAACTGGATCGCTCTGATCTTGGGCGCGCTCTTGTCGAGGTGTGCGGTGGCGAGGTCGATTGTCCGGCGAATGCTTTCCAGGTCGCGGAAAAGGTCACGGGTTTCGGTCAGAGCGATCAGCGTGACGCTACCGGCATTCCAGTGGCCGTTATAGCTATGGCCCATGCGCAGCAGGTAATGCACCTTGCTGGCAGGTTCGCTATGCAACAGCAGCAACAGGTTCTTGCGTTGGTCGATACCCACTACCGGAAGCTGCGGCGCGTCGCCGTAGATTTCCAGGCCATCCAGGAAGCTGCCTTTGAACTGATGCAGACGCACGCCATCGCGGCGGTTGAGCGTCAGCGAGCCGCTGCCCTGCGCGTAGCCGTCCGGGCCGCATGTCACGCCGCTGGATGTCGCGGAGATATTCGCTATGTCGTCCTCCGGCTTGAACCCCAGGCGGAAGCGGCAGCCGTTCTGATCGGTGATCTCTGTGATGAAGTCGGCCTTGGCAAAAACATCCCGGGCCAGCGGCGGTTGCCAGCCGTTGACGCTGAACTCTTTGGCGATAACCGGGGCGGGGGCCACGGCCTGCTCAACCGAGGCTGGCTTTTCTGCCGGCTCAGCGGGTTGGGCGTCGGCTAAAGGTGCTGTCGGCGCTGGGGATGCGGCTGGGGGTTGTGGTGCTTCGGCTTGCGTCGGTTTGGCCGGTTCCGGCTCTGCGGTGGCCGGAGCGGTCTCGCGCGCAGCAGGTGCAGCGGAAGCGGGGGCTTCAGCAGGCGCTTGGGCGACGGTTGGCGCAGGGGCTTGCTCGGCTGCAGGCTGCGAAGCTGCCGGGGCAGTATCTGCTGCTTGCGCCAACCAGCCGGCGGCCTGGCTGGCGCTACCGCTGGCCTGGGTCTTGCCGGTGCTGTCTACACTGGTCCAGCTCAGTTGCGTGGCGCTCGAGCACTGAGTGGCGAACAGGCCGCCAAGTTTTGGTAGCAAGCGGTTGATGGAGTCCTGGTCTGCTGGGCCGGCAAATGCGAAACGCAGCTTCAGGTTGTCGCTGCACCAAGGCTGGCCATCGGCGTGGTCGACAAAGACTTCGACGTTTTCCGCCTTCGAATAGGCCAGCCGATGGCTGGCTGCCTGGGCCGAAGCCGTTACGGCCAGGCTTAAGGCCAGCAGGGAAATGTGGCGTACGTTCATCAGATCAGCTCCCAGGCACCGTCGGCCGCCTGACAGGCCTTGGCAGTCTGCTGCTCATTGCTGCCCTGGGCTGTCACGTCGTACTTGATCGTCCGGCAGGTGGCCTGGGCCGTCATGGCCTGCTCGACCGGAACAGCATCCAGATCGATGGCGTCCAGATCGATGCCCTTGGAGGCTGCGCTGGCGAGATCGAGGCTGTCGAGATCGGTCGCCGTTTCGGCTGCGGCGGTCTGGGTCGACTGGGCAGGCTTTTTAACCTGAGCCACCAACGGCGCGTAAACATAGCCGATGGTTACGCCGCGGCGGCCCACCATGATCCAGTCATTGTCGGTGCGGCCAATCGCGGTAAAGGTGGTACCGGTTGGCAACCCTGCAACCTTTTCGGCCTTGAGGTCAGGCGCATTGCGTACGTTCGCCGATTTAACCGCCTGGTAGGGCTGGTTGATGAGGGTCATGTTCGCTACCGGCTGCACTTTGGGAGTGCGCTTGACTGCGACTTCACGTTGTACGGTTTCGGTCTTGATCGGGGTAATGGTGGCTTTGGCATCGCTGTGGCTCGACGACCACTGAGTGGCCTGGCCATCCTGGGTGTACTGCAGCGCTTGCTGGGTCTGCAGCGCAAGCGCCTCGCGATCTCGCACGTCAAGCTTCGCGCCGATAGTCTTGCCCAGGTAACCGCCGGCCAGTGCGCCTGCGATCATCGCTGCGGTGCGACCGCTACCGTTTCCAACCTGGCTACCGATGAGAATGCCTGCTGCGGTGCCGACCAGGGTGCCGATGTTCTCTTTGTTCGCCCACTCGTTCTCGGCCATGTTGGCGCAACCGGCGCTGAACACGATGGCGCTGCTGAGCAACAGCACGCTGGTTTTTTTTGCGAAGCCCATGAGGTAGTCCTTATCTGAATGGCTGGCAGGTAGCATTCAGGACTGACGCGACGGCCGTTGCAGTGCCGACGGGGCTGCCGTTTCAATCCCTGAAATGGCCGGCAATTACACACAAATATGGCCTGCATCACAAACTCAAAAGCGTCTAGGACGGCAATCCGAGTGCGAACGGCTGAAGCTGCAGGGGTTTGGCAGTGTCGTGGCGGTCGGCTTTCAGCTCAACTGGCCGATAATCCGACGGGCTGAAGTTGACGCTGTACAAGGCTTATTGGGCAGTAACGATCTGACCGCACGGCGACCAGTGCACGCAATGAATGTACTGGCCGCCATGCGTCGATCTGTCACGCCGGGGTTGGTGTGGCTACACCTTGCGGCTTCCACTCCTGCAAGCGATCCAGGCTGCCGCGGTAATGCTTGAGCCCCATGCCGAGCAGGACTATCGCGCCGACCAGCGCAACGCCGGTGACGATCAGCAGCGAGTAGCGCAGGGCGTTGTCGTCGCCAAAGACGAAGTCGGTGCCCAGCGCCACGGCGGTCGGGCCGATACCGAGGCCGACCATGGTGATGACGAACAGGTACACCGCCGACGCTTGGCCGCGCATGGAGTTGGGCATGATCTCCTGGATCGCCGCCGGGCCGACGCCGAAGGGCATGGCGATGGTGAAGACGTGCAGGGCGATAAGCGCCAGCGCCAGTTCGCCGGTGCCGGCCAGGTAGGCGAGATTGAGCGGCAGGGTCAGCGCGGCGGAGATGATGCCGACGCGCAGCGGTGCGTCGCGGTAGCCGCGGCGGTGCAGCAGGTCGGAGAGCCGCCCGCC
>JGI25319J35699_1000836_pt1 | contig 14611 bp, 12 predicted proteins | sample AutmiccommuBRH17_FD_35699 | JGI IMG/M metagenome (IMG submission 35699) | reverse complement strand
TTTTTTGGTAATTTTTTTTCTAGTGTAAGAACCTTTTGCCGGAGCAAATAAAAGACCTGCAATGGCACCTGCAGCAACACCAGCCAATAAACCTAATACTACTTTTCCTGAACTCATAATTTTTATTTTAGATATATGATTAAACTTAATTATTATCTTGCAAATTTGAGGTTCTTACTATTGAAAAGTGTTACATAATTTAAGGAAAGAGTTACATGATTCACAGATTGTCAATAAGTTTGCACCTGTTTATTTTTTGCTAGACATTCTTGAGTTTAATTTTTTACAATGTAGTGAAAGGGAAGCAAGGACAGTATAATTGGCCCTCTTTAGGTATGTGGCTGCGTTTATTTTGCTTAAAAAAGCCAACTAAAAAATGTATTTACAAGGGGAAATTAAGGTTCCCCTTTGTAATTGAAATTTTATTGGTCGAAGCCTACTTCTTGTTAATTTTAGGCGAAGTTTTAAGTGCATTCAGCAGTTCTTCGAGATCTACAGTGGCGTAAGTAGATGAATAATCTGACATTGCGTAAGGAATAATTAGCTCATCATTATGAATAATGGAACCGCAAGAATAAATAACATTTGGTACATAACCTTCTCTTTCCAATTCATTAGGTACCATCAACGGTTCAGTCAATCTCCCAATCTCAATTTCTGGGTTGTCAAGTTCATAAAGCGAAGCACCCAACGTATATTCTCTCATAGAACCTACTGCGTGCGTAATAACCAGCCAACCGTCTTTCGTTTCAATTGGGGAACCGGCATTGCCTATTTGCACGAGTTCCCAAGGATATTTGGGTTTTTGTATAATTTTAGCATCGTTCCAAATATTGATTTTATCTGAATAGGCGATATAATTATTAACCCCGTCCATTCGGCAAAGCATCGCATACTTTCCGTTGATTTTCCTTGGAAACAAAGCCATTCCTTTGTTACGGGCAATTTCACCATTAATAGGCAAAATCTTAAAATTATAAAAGTCGGTTGTACTTATTAACTTAGGAAGAATGGTCATCCCATCATAAGCGGTGTAAGTGGCATAATAGGTAATTTCTCCATTATCGTCAGTGAATTTAACAAACCTCGCATCTTCAATACCTTTTTTTTCTGTAGCGGATATTGGGAAAATAACCCTTTCTGAAATGGCAGAATCTATTGAAAAATGAATTTCGTAATGTGCGGATGCCATCCATAAAATTTGATTTATAATTTTAATCTGGCCTTCAGTAATTTCAGGGTCTTTAATTGCTATTTCAAGAATCTTTGTCAATTCTTCATAGGTAAAACTATCGCCTAATTGATCTAAGATAAAATCAGGAGAAATAATTTTGAGTTTATCTTGTATTTTATCCTTTTTGTCTATAACTACTGAAGGAATCAAATTTTCATTGTCTTGTATTTCAACAGGGTTGTCTATAATTGTAGGCGGAATAATTGTTTCATGGACTTGCATTTCGTTCAGCTTCACCTGAAAACTTTTTTTGTCGTAAACAGTTTGTATAATTTTATCTGCCTCAGCAAGCATTTTCCCAACCGGTTCAATACTTAGGTTACTATTTTTATCAAGAATTCCTGTTCGGAATACAACAGAAGAAATATGTCCTTCACCTGTAGCCCGAAAACTGAAAATTACCCTTTTCTCATTTTTTCTCAATTCTGACTGATCTGGATGTTCCATAGCAGACGGATTAAAAAAAGCAGCCGATTCAATGGAGTATTCCATCGTAAAATAAGATCCTATTAGCGCTTTCTGAGCCATAGTAAGATCTTCTTCATTAACTTCAATCTTATCAAAAATGGAAGCCAGTTTGTTAAAATGGTTCTCAAATATTCGTGATATATTTCTGTGTCTCCTTGAATAACCTCTCAATAACTGGCTCATCGCTGTATTCACATCTTTTTCAGGCATTGCCAAAACTTGTCTGATGATATCTGCCGACCTTTCATCATTTAATTGAAGAAAACGGGCGATTACCCGGGAAGGATCTGGGTAAAATATATTTTTTTTTCTTGTTACGGCTACTTGCATAATGTTGGTTTTAAAAATTTATTCTGATGTTAAATTGCTTATTATTAATGAATAAACTTGTAAGATTGTTGTATTATAAATAAAATGCTTTATTTATCAAACGCAAAAATCCGTTCTAAATAGAAACGGACGTTTGTGTTTTATAAGTGAGATTTTTACTTTTATAAATACAATATTGTCAGCATCAGAAACTTTGTTGATTGAATAAATTTAATGTTTTTTATTCTGGAGTTACATCCTGTCCATATACCAATTCAGCTGTTTTTCAATTTTTTTGAATTCAAAAATGGCGGTAATAATTTTTTGGAGCCTCACAAAGGCAGTTTCACTTTTTACCACATAATCAAATGCACCGTGATGCATACAGCTTATGGCAATGTCAATTTTGTCCTGTGAAGACAACATAACCACAGGAATATTTGAATTTATGGCCTTTATTTTGTCCAATGTTTCCATACCGTTCATTGCGTCTTTATTCACGCCATCCAGATAATAATCTAGAATAATAACATCAGGGTTATTTGATAAATTTTGTATGCACAGTTCACCGGTTGCGTAAGTTTCTATATCAAAATCAGCGTGTTGAAGGAATTCAATTTCCATTAATTTTAAATATACGGCATCATCATCTACCAGAAAAAGTTTTATTTTATTTCCGTTATTCATTAGTTATTGTTTTTAAATGCATTAAATTCTATTTCTAATTCGCCGCAAGCCTGCATACAAACTTCTTCAAGTTTCAAAACCATATCCGAAATATTCTCAGTTTGTTGTTGTGAGCTCGCATATTCCTGAACTTTTCTGGCCATAGTTTCATAATCTGCACTAATGCCCATAATGGAAAACGAAGGGATTATTTTATGTACAGTTGCGTGCAATGATTTCCAGTCTTTATTTGAAAGGCTTAATTTCATTTCGTTTATTAAAGGCGGCGTTTGTTCCAAATAAAGCGAAATCATTTCCATCATCAATATCCGATTGGATTTGGTTCGGGTATTTAAATAATTTAAATTGGTGCATTTTATTTTTATGGTTTTAGCCAATTCTCTCACATCAGGCTCTATGGCGACTGGAGTCTTTTTCAAAAAACCTACCATTTTACTGTACAGCAACTTTTCATCAACTGGTTTTGCAATGTAATCGTTCATTCCAACAGCTTTGCATTTTGCCAAATCTACGGTAGTAACGTCTGCGGTTAACGCAAGAATTGGCACATCGGACTTCATCTCATTGCGAATGTATTCGGTTGCTTCAAAGCCATTCATCTCCGGCATCTGCAAATCCATCAAAACAAGATCGTAAATTTTGGATTGCATTTTTTCGATGGCTATTTTTCCATTACCTGCAATATCGCATTCAAAGCCAAAATCATCCAGCAAAGTTCTCATCAGCAATTGATTGAGCGCGATGTCTTCCACCACCAATACTTTTACGTTGGTGATATCCGTGTCAATTTCCATAAGTTCCGTCTCTAATTCGGCTTCAGCTTTTGTTTTTAGAAAACTTAAAGTAAAGGTAAAAGTTGATCCTTCGTTTACTTTGCTTGTTACAAAAATGCTTCCGCCTTGCGGTTCAATCAATTGTTTCACAATGGCAAGACCCAATCCGGTTCCTCCGTACAATCGGGATGTTCCGCTTGATGCCTGTTGAAAGTTTTCAAAAATTGTGGCAATTTTATTTTCGGGTATTCCAATTCCGGTATCTGCCACTGAAAATTGGATGGTTACTTTTTGGTTATCTTCACTCAGCAATTTAGCGCCGACAGTAATTTTTCCTTTTGTGGTAAATTTTACAGAATTGCTCACCAAATTCATAATGATTTGGTGCAACCGCACTGGATCACCAACCAATACATTTGGAATTTTATTATCGTATTCTTTAACCAATTTTAAATTCTTTTCCTGAATTTTAGTTTCAAACAAATGAAGCATAGCGGAAATTGATATGGCCATTTTAAAAGGTATTTGCTCAAAGGTCATTTTCCCGGCATCTACTTTTGCCAAATCGAGTATATCGTTAATAAGGACAATTAAGGCGTCACCACTAATTTTTATGGCTTTTAAATATTCTTTTTGTTTTGCAGTCAATTCTGTTTTCAGGACCACTTTTGTAAAGCCGATAATCGCATTCATTGGGGTGCGAATTTCGTGGCTCATATTCGACAAAAATTGCTGTTTTGCTTTCATAGCGTCTTCTGCAATTTTGGTGGCTTTTTCAGCTTTAATTTTGGCTTGTTCTGCAATTTCCGTGGCCAATTCGGCAAACACCATCGCTTCTGTCAATTCATTGGCTATCTTTTTTTGTTCGGTAACATCTCTTGCAACAATCACAACGCCTTCAACGTTTCCTTCATCATCTTTATAAACAGATCCGTTAAACAACACATCGGTCAGCTTGCCATCTTTGTGACGAAGTGTCAACGGAAAATTGGTCACTGATCCATTCGCAAATACTTCCTGATAAACACTTCGTGCTTTTTGCGGTTCGGTAAAATAATCCAGGAAGTCTGTATCAGTTAATTCTTCTCTTGTGAGTCCGGTAATGTTGGTTAAAGCCTCGTTCATATCGGTAATCTTTCCGGCAGAACTGATGGTTATTAAAGGGTCTAAACTTGCTTCAATAAGGCTTAGGGAATATTGGGAATCTAATTTAATATCAATGTTTGAAGCTTCAAGTTCTTTATTTGCGATTTCTTGTTTAACTGCCTCAATATTTTGTTTGGCAAGCTCTTCATTGGCAAACAGCAGTTCGGCCGCTCTTTTTTCTTTTACTTTTGTCTGAAAAATAAGTTCCTCGTTTGCGATAACCAGCTCAGCCGCACGTTTTTCTTTCTCTTTATTTTGGAAAGCCAGTTCTTTATTGGCAATCACCAATTCAGCCGCACGTTTCTCTTTTACTTCATTTTGATAAGCAAGTTCACTGTTTGCAATCACCAATTCAGCGGCTCGTTTTTCTTTTTCATTGTTTTGAAAGGCCAGTTCTTTATTCGCAATACCTAATTCTTTTGCACGTTTTTCTTTCTCAACGTTTTGAAACGCTAATTCTTCGTTGGCAATCACCAACTCAGCGGCACGTTTTTCTTTCTCATCGTTTTGAAAGGCCAATTCTTCGTTGGCAATGACCAATTCGGCCGCACGTTTTTCTTTTACTTCATTTTGAAAGGCCAATTCTTCATTGGCAATCACCAATTCAGCAGCTCTTTTTTCTTTTTCATCGTTTTGGAAGACCAATTCTTTGTTTGCTATAACCAATTCTTCTGCACGTTTTCCCTTCTCATCATTTTGGAAAGCCAATTCTTTGTTTGCAATAATCAACTCATCAGCCCGTTTTCCTTTTTCATCATTTTGAAACGCCAGTTCTTCATTTGCTATCGCCAGCTCATCAGCCCGTTTTCCTTTTTCATCATTTTGAAACGCCAGTTCTTCATTTGCTATCGCCAGCTCATCAGCCCGTTTTTCTTTCTCATCGTTTTGAAACGCCAATTCTTCGTTGGCAATTCCTAGTTCTTGAGCCCGTTTTTCTTTTTCAACATTTTGAAACGCCAATTCTTCGTTGGCAATTACCAACTCATCTGCCCGTTTTTCTTTTTCAACATTTTGAAAGGCCAATTCTTTGTTGGCTTTTCTCAAATCTATGGCCCATTTTTGAGCGGTAACATCTCGTGCAGCAGCAAAAACGCCTATGACTTTTCCCGAATCATCTTTATAAACAGAAGCGTTGTAGGATACATCAGTTAAATTCCCGTTTTTATGCTTGATGGTTAACGGATAATCTACCACAAAACCTTTACTAAAAACCTGAAGATAACCTTCCTGGGCTCTTATTGGGTCTGTGAAATAATCGGAAAAGTTTGTGTTTATTAAGTTTTTTCTTGTGATGCCGGTAACTTTTATGGAGGCCTTATTAACGTCGGTTATCTTGCCTTCCAAGCTAATGGTAACAAATGGATCTAGGCTGGCTTCAATTAAGCTTCTGGTGTAGTTTGTATTTTTGATTTTGGTTGATTCCATTTATGTTATTGTAGCTTTATAAAAGTGGGTAATTTTAATTTTGGTCCTTCGAACCTGAAGCATTGCTGATTTGGTTTCCAATTTCCTCAATCGGACTTCTTCTCTTGTCTTTCATTTGTTTAAAATGGGAAGGTGAGAGGCCGGTCACTTTTTTAAACTGATTGGACAAATGTGCCACACTGCTGTAGTTCATTTTCCAGGCAATTTCTGTAATATTTAATTCGCCATAATTAATTAGTTCTTTAATTCGTTCAACTTTATGGACAATAATAAACTGCTCAATGGTGGTTCCTTGCACTTCTGAAAATAAATTTGCCAGATAAGTGTAATCGTGGTTTAATTTTTCACTTAAATAGTCCGAGAAATTTACTTTGATGGCTTCTTCCGAATAATGGACCATTTCAATAATCACATTTTTTATTTTTTCAATCAACATTGCTCTTTTGTCATCCATCAATTCGAGACCGGAGTTGTATAATTCCTGCTTTAGCATCGCTCGCTGCTCATCATTTATGTTTTCCATAATGTCGACTTCCCCTAAATCAACCACCACAAAATGAAGTTTTAGCTTTCTTAGAGCGTCTTTTACAGCCATTTTACAACGGTTGCTTACCATATATTTGATATATAACTTCACAATTCTAATTTTTTTTCAAATGTACGCTAAACGTATATAAGAATGTCGTTTAATGTCTTTTATAAGTAAAAAATTATGTATTCCAATACTTTATAACTTGAAACTTTTTTAAAATTAAAGAAATTATTTGATTTTCATTTTTTTTTGATTTACAAATGTTTGTAAAATGCTTAAAACAGGTAAATATTTACCTGTTCAATTAAAAGTTACGTTATGTAACAACGCCAATTATTTTATGAGTTAAGAGACGTTGGCGTTTATTGTTTCGGGATTTTCATTCAAATAAACGCCTTCATCTCTCTATTTTACACTTAATCAAAAAGTTACAAAAAATTATCAAAATTGCAAAATAATCTTTAGGGTTGATTGTATTTTAAGCCAAGACTTTTTTGTTATGGAGCCGTAAACCATCATTAATCGTATTGAATAAACCTTAAAATATATGAATCTATTCGGGGTTTCTAAGAAACATACATTCAATAATAAGGGCATTCCTTTATGAATGTTTTTTGCCTTTTTTATTGCTATTGGATTTATGATTTCCGTTATTTCCTTTTGATTTATAGTTTCCGTTTCCGGGCTTGTTACCAATACTTTTTTGCGGTGCGCCACGATATCCTTTTGCGTATTTAACTTTATGTTGTTTGTATAAACCGTAAGGTGCATTTCCGCGATAATCGCTTAAAACAACTTTATAGCCATTATACAAATCATAATTTCTGTATTGCGTTGGAAGAGATTTCCGGTGAACCCAAGAATTTCCTGAATAATAAATAAACCTTGATGTTTGGACATCATAATAAGAATGAACATCAGGAAGATAGTAATAACGAACGTTAGAATAACCTGAAGGTCCCCATTGCGGAGGCGAACCAAGGTTTACGTTTACTGAAATTTGTGCTTGAGATTCACTCGCAAAAATTAACGCTATTCCGAATATTAGATATTTTATTGCTTTCATCTTATCTGTTTTTTTAATTATTGTACACGCTATTAACTTTTACAAATTTGCGCACATTAAAACACAAATATGTTACATAACTTTAGACAAAAATTGTATAATTCACACTTTTTTTGTTGAATCGTTTATTTGTTTAATTGTGTAGTTGTTAATTTGTTTATTGTTGAATTTTTTGGAATAACTGTCTGCAGAGACTGAATACTGAAACTTATTTGGATTGTTGAAGTGTTTATATGTTTAAATGTTGAAGTATTGCCTTTCGATTGCCTCAGGGTGGTTGATCTGGAATGATGTCATTATGTACAAAGTGAACTTTCAGCTTTGAGCTTTCAGCCTTTAAAACCCGCTCGCCGTCTGGCCCTTCGCTAAAAACAGCCACCGGCTGCTTTCTTTACGCTCTGTCCCCAATTTGGGTGCTAAGGGGCTTTTTCCGCCATAACTGCTCCAAACCAATCACATATTTCAATGTTTTTGGTGGTTTTTCCGTTTTCAACCTTAAAAATAAGCAATGAGTGATCTTTGCATTCAACGGTCAATCCGCAAGGAACCGCGTGGGTATAGCCGCCATTGGTTATCGTTGATTTTTCTTGAGCATCTGTTGAATCTTCCTGAACCGTATACGCAAACGCAATATAATTTCCGGCCGGAATTTTTGAAAATTTAAAAGGCTTCTGATTTTCTTTAATATCCAATGAATATATTTTACTGGTTTCCTTGTTTTTAAGATACACATTCATTGCCGGAATATATTCTGAAGGGTAACAGACGGTTCCTTTTACGGTTCCGCTGGTGCTGCTGCAACTTGTCATTAAAATTGCCGATAAAATAATAAGTGCAAGTAGGTTTTTCATAATGGGATTTTTTATATTGGTAAGTTATTTTTTTGGGGCAATTTACTCATAAAAAAACAAATTGGGTAAAATATATGCATAAGAAGCTTTATTCATAAATGTTGCGCCAAATTTGATTGAAAAAATAGGGGAGAAGCAATGATTTATAGTTAAAGATATCAGCCATTATTGGCCAACACACTTTTCTAATAAATGGTTTCTAAATCTATGGGCGCTGTTCTTGCATCTCTATGAATATGATCTTGTTCATAATCTTCATATTCATCTTCTTCTGCAATATTTTTTTTACTCTTTTTGCTGAAAGTATTTAAAAAGAAAGAGGCCAATAAATTTACAATACCTGGATTTTTTGCAACCAGGTTTTCAACACTCAGCATTAAGGCACTGCCAATGAAATTTTTGAAAGGAACGCGAACAACTCCTTGAAACAGTAATTTAGATAAATATCCGATTCCTAGACCTACGGATGTGCTAAATAAATTGTCTTTCATCGTTTGAGACTCAGCCGTATCCTTAAATAAGTTTTTAATCATATTTATTGGTTTGGCGTTCTCATAAGCGGTATAAATGAGCTCTTTAAGTAATTTTTCATCTTCAGCCTTTTTAAACTTCAACAGGTTTATGGCATTTTCAAGCTCGGACATTGATTGAATTTTTCCCATAATAGTTGTTATTTAAGCATTTGTTTAATAATTGAATTGCCCATTGGCTTTTTAATCCATTTATGCAGAAAGAAATACAACACGATCCCAACAACAAAGTAAAATGCGGCAACCATAAAAAAACCATAATATAATTTGTTCATCAGTTCACCCAAAAACAAGGCGATTCCCGTACTCAGAATAATGGTAAAGAAAAAAAATATCCAAACAATAATAATCCGTGAAATTACAAAAGGCGCTATAATTGCGGCTTTCTTAACTAATTTGAGTTTTATGAGTTCATAGTTTGTGTTACTGTATTCTTCAATTTTCTCAAATAATAATTCAATTAAACTTTTCGAGGTGCTCATTTTTTTTGCCTTTTAAAATTCCAAGTATGAATTTAAAAATTATTTGACAATTAGGGGAACGTTATTTTATATTCCCGCTAATTGTCAAATGTATTTTCTTTTTCATTTTTTTAGTCATCGAAGAGGCAGTTATGCTTCAACTTCTTCTCCGTATTTCATTTTTTTTGCCATCTTTTCGGCTTCTTGTTTTGCTTTTTCAGTCATTTTTTCAGCCTCGTGTTTTGCTTTTTCGGTGAATTCCTCAGCTTTACGTTTTGCTTTTTCAGCCATATCAGTAGCTTTTTCTTTTAGATCTTCGAATTTTTCGTTGATGTTTTCAATAAAGTCCTCATATTTTTCTTCTAAATCTTCGGCCAATTTTTCCCCTTTTTTAATAATTTTTTTACGGGTAGTTGAACCTTTATCTGGTGCAAACAAAATGCCCATCGTTGCTCCAATAGCTACTCCAGCCAACACGCCTAATAAGATATTTCCTGTTTTCATAATGTTGTTTTTTATAATTTAATTGATAATTTAATTTAGGTTAATATTCCGGACTTTATTTGTGGGAAAATAAAGTCCGGAATAAATATACGAAACTTCAGTTAAGAAATTTCAATCATTTTTGGTTTTTGTTTTTTAGCTTCCTCTTTTTTGGCAAGGCTAAATTTTAAGATGCCGTTTTCATATTTGGCTTTTACTTTTTCATCGATTACAGTTTCAGGAAGCTGTAAAGATTTTTCAAAAGAATTGAAGCTAAACTCTTTGCGTGTATAGTTTTCTTCTTTTTCTTCTTTTTTTTCAGATTTTTTTGCCATAATATTCAAGCAGCCATCAGCAATGTTAACTTCAAAATCTTTTTTGTCGAATCCCGGAGCAGCAAGCTCAATTTCGAATCCGTCTTTTTTTTCTTTGATGTTTAAAGCTGGTTCGTTCATTCTTTTGAGCCACAATTTATCATTGAATAAATTACCGGCGTCAAAATCCAACAAATCTGATGTAAACAGATTTTCCCAAGGTCTTTGTCTAAATTTTACGAGTGTCATAATATTTTTATTTAAAGTTAAACATATTTTCTACCCCAAATTTAATATCAAAACAGGGTTTGTAAAATGATTTTCCTCAATTTACCTATAATTTATTGGATAAAATTAAAATGCCGATAAACTGCAATGCTGACGCAGTTCCACGGTAAAAAAATATTAAGATGCCTTATTTGTGATTTATTTTTTTATGATAGAAATCAATTTTTATACAAAAAAATGAAATAATTAATTAAGGTATAGAAATTAAATGTGCTCATTTAAACGGCCAAAACTATTTTATTTTAATACAATTTTTAATGAAAGTAAATTGGATTTCAGAATGAATTTGAATAAATAATTTAGTAATTATAGCCTTATTGGGCTGATCTGTTGTTAAAAAAAATTTAAGGGGCAATAATGATTTTTAACGAAACTTTCGCATTTTTTTTGATGGTTCCTTTTTTAAATGTAATCTGTTCAAAAATAGCGATTTGGTTTTTCGAATTTTAAAGTTTTAATAGATTTAATTGATTGATAAACAGTGTTTTGACACCTTTATTTTCAGATTTTTTCAAATAAAGTTTAATCGTTATATTTGTTGATTATTAACAAATCAAAAAAATAGAATTATGGGAATATTTATTGTTTTAGGAATTGTTGTTGTGCTGGGTATTTGGTTGATGGCAATTTACAACGGACTGGTAAGTTTTAGAAACAACCGGGAAAATGCTTTTGCCGATATTGATGTGCAATTAAAACAACGTCACGATTTAATTCCGCAACTTTTGGGCGCGGTTAAAGGTTATATGGAACACGAACGTGGTACTTTGGAAGCCATAACCAACGCAAGATCCAGAGCGATGAGTGCCGGAACCATCAACGAAAAAATTGCCGCTGAACAGGATTTGGGCGCAGCATTAAAAGGATTAAGCATTCAGGTTGAAGCATATCCTGATTTAAAAGCCAGCCAGAATTTTATGCAATTGCAAACTGAAATTTCTGACATTGAAAATAAATTGGCTGCCGTAAGACGTTATTTTAACGCCGCAACAAAAGAACTTAATATTGCCGTTCAAAAATTTCCAAATAATATTTTCGCTGGAATGTTTGGCTTTAAAACCGAACCAATGTTTGATTTAGGCGTTGCCGGAAGAGAACAAATGGATGTTGCTCCAGAAGTTAAATTTTAAGCAGTGGCATTTGTAGGAATTCAAACACAAATAAAGAGAAACAACAGAAAATCTGTTCTTTTATTAATTGCATTTCCATTATTGGTCTTGGCAGCTGTATTTGCCGTGGTTTATTTTACCACTTACGATCAGTACGGAAATCCGAGCCCTGAGTTGGCAACCGACTTGTTTTTGCAAGCAGTTCCTTTTGTAACCACCGTTGTTTTGGTGTGGTTTCTTATTGCCTATTTCGCGCACGGAAAAATGATTGCGATGGCAACGGGCGCAAAACCGTTGGAACGCAAAGAAAATTTGCGGGTTTATAACCTGGTGGAAAATCTTTGTATGGGCGCGGGAATGAAAATGCCCGCAATAAACATTATTGAAAGTGATGCTTTAAATGCTTTTGCAAGCGGATTGCAAGAAAAAAACTACACCGTTACCTTAACACGAGGCATTATTGATAAACTTGACGACGATGAGCTTGAAGGCGTTATTGCCCACGAATTGATGCACATTCGCAACAAAGATGTGCGATTGTTGGTGGTTACCATTGTTTTTGTGGGTATTTTTTCTTTCGTGGTTCAAATTGCGTTCCGCAGTTTTTTATATGGCGGAATGGGCAGCAGAAGGAATAATAAAGATTCGGGTAAATTAATGATCGTAATTTTAGCGGTTTCTTTGATCGCTTACTTAATTTCGATGCTTTTTAAATTTTCATTGAGCCGTAAAAGAGAGTATATGGCCGACAGCGGTGCCGCTGAAATGACCCGAAAACCTTGGGCTTTGGCTGCAGCTTTGAAAAAAATCTCAGGGAATCACCACGTGAAACAAGTAAAGAGTGAAGAAGTGCAGCAAATGTTTATTGAAAACACGCCGCAAGACACATCCGCAGGTTTATTTGGCGGTTTAAAGGGATTGTTTTCAACGCATCCGCCTATTGAAAAACGCATTCAGTTTTTGGAGCAGTTTTAGGTTTTTTTAAACTCTTTTATTGCCTGCAAATTTCTTTTTAGGTTTGCGCTGCTAAATTTTGGTTATAAATTAGTTTTAATATTAAAGCGCCTGATTAAAATGTTATTGGGATTAACTATCACAAATTGCCTTAATAATTTAAGACAGACACAGTTTTTGTGGATTAACTTTCCCGTTTGTTGAAATATTTTCTGATTAACGCACTAAATCCAGCTTTTAAAATTGGTTTTGAAATATAATCACTGCAACCGGCGTCCACTGCTTTTTGCTTATCATAAGAGAGCGCGAAAGCCGTTTGTGCAATAATTACCACTTTTTTGTTTAATTGGCGAATTTGGATTGTCGCTTCATAACCATTTAAATGTGGCATTTGCAAATCCATTAAAATTAAATCAATATCTGGATTGTTTTTATAAATTTCAACCGCTTCAAGACCATCTTTAGCCATTAATATTTCCGAGTTAATTTCTTCGGCCAACATAGATAGGTATAAAGACGACGCTTCATCGTCCTCTGCAATTAATATTTTCAGCTTTTCAACTTTATTTTCAATTTTTTTTGAAAACTTCGTTTTTTGGCCATTGGTTTTTATTATTGGGCCCGTATTGCAGGGAATGGTGAAATAAAAGGTAGACCCGCCTTTCTTGCCGATTATTGTACTCTCATCTTCACTTTCAACCCAAATTTTACCACCCAGCATTTCAACATACGCTTTGGTAATTGACAAACCCAATCCTGCTCCTTGTCGCGCCATTTTATCTGAAATATCAGCCTGAATAAATCGTTCAAATATGGCTTCTTGCCTGTCTTTTGGAATCCCTATCCCTGTATCTTTAACAGAAAATTCGAGAAAATCACCTTTGTTGTCATAACTTAATTCAATCATACCCTCATTGGTGTATTTAATGGCATTTTTGATGAGGTTTATTAAAATCGCATAGATTTTTTCGCGATCTGTTTTTATAATAATCTCTTTTTCATTTATATTATTTTTAACAAAAAACTGCAACCCTTTTTTTTCAAATTCAGGTTTGAAAAAAGTATGAATGTATTTAATGGGCTCTGCTATATTTAATTCTTTAAAATCAACCTCCATCAACCCCGCTTCAATTTTTGAAATATCCACAATATCATTGATGATGTTAAGCATTCGGGTACCGCTCTTTTGAATGATGTTGATGTACTTTTGCTGTTTTTCGCCTGATAGGTTAGGTTCTTTTAAAAATTCTGTGAAGCCCAAAATGCCGTTCATTGGTGTTCTAATTTCGTGTGACATATTGGCCAGAAAAGCCGATTTTAATTTGTCGCTTTGCTCAGCTTGTTCTTTCGCAATAATCAAGTCTTCAATAAGTTGTTTTCTTTCGGTAATATCTTCTTTAACTGCAAGATAATGGGTAATTTGACCTTTTTCATCCAAAATAGGAGAGATTGAAGCCTGTTCCCAAAAAAGTTCACCATTTTTCTTTTTATTGTGAAATTCGCCCCGCCATTCTTTACCTGAGGTTATTTTTTGCCATAAAATATTGTATGCTTCTTTTAGTTTTTCACCAGCACTAAATATCTTAGGATTTTTGCCAAGCAATTCTGACAATTCATAACCCGTAACTTCAAGTGTTTTGGGGTTTACATACACAATGTTTCCTTGTGTATCCGTTAAAATTATTGAAGCGGGGCTTTGCTCAACCGCACGCGATAATTTTCGTAATTGTTCCTCAGCTTGTTTGCGTTCGGTGATGTCATGTTGTGTTCCAAAAAGTCCTTTTATGCTGCCTTTTGAATCGTATAAACAAATATAATCCCCTTCAACCCACATTTGAGTGCCATCGAAGCGAAGTTCGGATGTATCAATGTGCAAACTGCCCCTATCAAACAACTCTTTTATAACCTTATAACCCTGTTTTAAATCATGTGCAAAAAATTCATTGAACGTGCGATTTAGAAATTCATCTTCTGTCGCCAA
>JGI25319J35699_1000835_pt1 | contig 14615 bp, 11 predicted proteins | sample AutmiccommuBRH17_FD_35699 | JGI IMG/M metagenome (IMG submission 35699) | reverse complement strand
CCCGCCATTAATCCGGCCATACCAACCATCGCAAAATTGGTTAAAGAAAGCTTGTGGCTAAATATGTTGCTGGCATTCACCATCATAGCAAACACATAACCTGTCACACTTCCCGTAAATAGCGTTGGCGCAAAAATACCCCCAACACCACCGGCTCCAAAAGTAAGTGAAGTTGCTATTACCTTAAAGGTGATCAAGCAAATTAAAAACAGGATAATCAAATAGGAATTATCCGTGAGTATTTGAAATATGTTATTTCTCACAATTCCGCTAACATTTCCCCTCAAAATATTGTTAATGGTTTCATATCCCTCGCCAAAAAGCGTAGGAATAAAATAAACAATCACGCCGAGTGAGAGACCTCCAATAAGAAGCTTTATATATGGATTTTCGAATTTTTTAAAAAAATTGCTGATTGCAAAATACATTTTGCTGAAATAAATGGAGGCCATTGCGGAGGCAACACCCAAGAAAACATAAAACAACACATCGTTTAGCTCAAATTTATCCTGTATGGTAAAATGAAGCAATACATCGTCCCCAAAAAAGAAATAAGAAGTTAACACCGCAGTAATTGAGGCCAACAACAAAGGAATCATAGAAGCCAAAGTGAGTTCCAGACTAAAAATCTCCACCGCAAAAACAATGGCAGCAATAGGCGCTTTAAAAATTGATGACATTGCTCCCGCGGCGGCGGCTCCGATAAGCAAGGTTCTGGTGGTTTGATTAAGATGGAAAAAACGCGCAAAATTTGAACCAATAGCCGCGCCAGTAGCAACAGTTGGTCCCTCCAGTCCGACAGATCCTCCAAATCCAACTGTGAGCGGCGCCGTAATTAAAGATGCCCACATTTGGTGTTTGGGCATAATGCCCTTTTGTTTTGAAATTGCGTACAAGGTAGAAGGAATTCCGTGTCCTACTTTTTTACGTATAAAATACTTTATAATCAGCAATACCAGTAAAAAACCAATAATTGGAAAAATAAAGTAAAATGCCTCGTGAATTTGCTTAATAAAACCACCTTCCAATAATTTTTGGATGAAATGGGTCAGGTTTTTTAAAACTACAGCGCCCAACCCCGCCAACAATCCAATAACGGCACTTGCAATATTGGTGAATTGCTTATTGGAAATATGGTGATATCTCCATTTTAAAAATTTAAGAAATAGTTTTTTTGAATTATCCGGCATTTTATCTTAGTGAAAAGGAAATGCAAAAGTATTAAAATATAGGGATTAAGGAATACGATTTGGGCATTTTTTGCAAGTTTTGTTGCTTTTATTCTTGAATTTTTCACAGCATTTTTCATTTATGTCAATGTTCAACTTCTTTTTGGTTGAAACGCTCCAATCAAAATCGTAGTTAAAAATACCTGAATTTTCAGTTGTTATCAAAATGCTTATTTAGAATGATTTTAAACAAAGGTACAAATACTTTAAAAACCAGCATCAATATCTTTATTAAATTTTGTCGAAAAAAAATAATTCCAATGTAAATTTTATGTTAAGAATAACTGTTTTATTAAAAACCAAATTGAAAATAAAAATTATGACGCTTTTAATTCGTTGATTTAAAGATGTTTGTGTTATTTCGAAAAAACTTAATGTAAACTTAACGTTAACTTAAAGTAAATAAAAAGTAAATAACATACTTTTATAATGCGTAAAAAAGAACTTAAAATAAACAGATTATGAAAACTTTAATAAACATCGTTGTAATGTTGTTTTGCATCACAGCATTTTCACAAGAACAAAAAATAACTTATCAAAAAATGGAGAATGATTTGGTAAAAGCAACCTATTATTTTGCCGATAACAGCGATGTTGTTGAACGCGAAGGCTATTTTAATAAAGAAGGAAAACTGCACGACACTTGGATCAGCTATGATTTACAAGGAAATAAAACTGCCATTGTCACTTATAATAATGGTGTAAAAGAGGGAGTTTGGACCTACATTAAAACTGATAAAATTACTGTTGTGACTTATAATAAAAATAAAATTATCCATATTGAAGAAAAAACATTGGTGGTAAATTAATGAAAAAATAAACGTGATTTTTAAAACAAAAAGGCTGAAAATTAAATTTCAGCCTTTTTTATTTTCATACGCCAACTTTATTATAAGCTAATGTTGTATCCCAATGAAAACGAGGTTTCCGGTTGCCTTAAAGAGAATGACCGTCCGGTCGCACCAAAAGAATCATACAAACTTTTACGTTTTTCAGCCAAAATATTATCTACTTTAAGACTTATGGATGAATTATTGTCCTTCCCCATCGTTTTTGAAAAATTGAAATTTAGACTGTTGAAAGGTTGCACATAAACGTCAGGGTTTTGGCCAAAACCAACAACTTCCAATGTTTTTCCCTGTACATTGTAAAACAATCCTGTTTCCAATCCAACGGTTGTATTGTTGTAATTCAATCCGGCATTGATAAGAAATGGCGATTGCCCTTGTAATTCTCTGGTATCCTTAATGATTTCTCCATCTCTGGCGAAAGTTTTTCTGGAATCAAACTCTTCATTTATTCCTTGATTCATTTTTATTTTAGAGCCAATGACGGAAACATTTAAATTTAAACTTAGATCTTTTAAACTTTCAGCCATAAAAGCAAAATTCTTTCTGCCTTCAAACTCAAAACCAAGTACTTCAGCAGATGGCGAATTTCTGGGCGTAAATTGGTTTGGCGCAATCACAGAAAATGCAACCAATTCAATAGGATTTTTAAAATTTTTATAAAAACCGCTCAATGCAAGCATTTGATTCTGATTGCTATAAACTTCATATCTGAAATCAAAATTGTCAATATATGAAGATTTTAAATCAATGTTTCCAAGAAAAATTACCCCAGTCAGTAAATCAGGAATTTGAACCACCGAAAGTTCCTTAAAACTTGGCCTTGCTGTTGTTTTAGAGTAGGAGAACCGAAAATTTGAATTGTCGTTGTATTCATATATGATGTTTGCAGAAGGGAAAAAGTCCATTTCTTTAAGAGTATTTTCATTGTCATATATTTGGCTGCCTAAATTGTTTTGTCCCGTAAAGAAAGTGGTGAAATACTCTGCTCTTACACCCAAAATTGTTCTCAAATTTTCTCCAATTTTAAATTCATTGGAAACATAGGCCGCCGCGATGTTTTGATTGGCGTCAAAAGAGTTTGCCGGTTCAAAATTACCACGTATATAGGAACCTGAATTGGTGGATGGCGTCCATATATTTTCATCGGCCAATATGGCGTTAGGGTCGCCGCCAAATACTGTCGGACTTATATCTCTAAAAGCTATTTCGTAACTGTAAACCGAATAATCACGCTGTTTATAACTGTACAAGCCGCCAAATTTAAATACCGCCTTGTTCGAAAACAGCTCATATTTTTTAGTAAAATCTATTTTTCCAACCGCATTTATTTCTTCCAAATTCCGCCAAATTCTGTTGGGAAAACCGGCATCTGAACTGATGGTATATCCGTCAGGTAATTTTATGAACGTTGTCAGTCTAACATCTTTATCATAAACTCTGGAATAGGTTGGCGATATTTTCCATTCAGTAATAAACGAGGCGTCTTCACTGGTATTTTTACCTGATAAAAGCACATTGGTAATGGCGCGTTCTGTATATTCCAAATTGTCTTTTACAACATCTATCGCGTTTGAAATCTCAGTTTTCTGATCAAATAAGGCTGCCCTGCTTTCACCATTTTGAATGTGCAAAAAGTTAAGATTGTATTTTGATTTTAAGGTTTTATAAGACAAACCCGTTAAAACAGAAGCCAAAACATTGTTTGTGCCAATATTTCCTCTTTGTCTTCTGTCAAAACGTAGCTCAAATTCGTCTCTTTCTTCAGGTTTTTGATAAATTCCGTTTTCAAAACCTTCATAAAAATTGGTGGTGTTTTTGTAATCAAAAGAAGCTATAAAACCAAGTTTATTGTCATTCACATCAAACTGATTTCCATAATTAAAGCCGATGCTAAAATCGGGTAAACTTGTTTTATTTTCAGTTGCCAGCGTAGGATTAAAAGCGCGGGTTATTGGCTCTAATGTTCTGTTTTTTGTTGAAGCTGGATTTGGGATAATTTGCGCGGTTGAAATTGGAAGAGCTCTGTTACCATCATCAAAACCCAAAAAATCTGTTGTGCCACCTTTGTAGGTTAAATAATTGTCTTTAAAATGCATATTGGGATTAAAACCTCCTGAAACAGAAAATTCCATTTGCTTTTGTGTAGGAAAATCTTTGGTCACAATATCAATAACGCCACCTGTAAAATCGGCTGGTAAATCGGCAGAAGCAGACTTAATAACAAGAATATTTTCTAAAATATTGGTAGGGAAAATATTCATTTGAATGGTATTTTTATCAGGATCCAGCCCTGGAATATCCATCCCGTTTAATATAGATTTTGTGTATCGGTCGCCCAAACCCCTGACATAAACAAACTTTCCGTCCTGGACAGAAACCCCAGGAACGCTTTTTATTGCTGAAGCGATATTGCTGGCGCCGGTTTTGTTGATGCTAGCAATGGACAAACCATCAATTAAAGTGGCAGATTTCTTCTGATAAAATAAGATGGATGCTTCCGTATTTTGTCTGGCTGAAGAAGTAATCATCACTTCATCTAACAAAACCGAAGAATTTAAGGTAATGTTTATAGTAATCACTTCATTGGCTTTAACATTTACTTCCGTTATTTCTTTTGATTCATAGCCAATAAATGAAAAAACCAGGGAGTAAACGCCTTCTTTAAGTTCCAAAGCGTAAATACCCTCAAAATCTGATGTTGTTCCTTTTTCAGTATTTTTTACCGAAACATTGGCGAACGCCAGCACATCATTATAATCGCCATCCAAAATTTTCCCCGTCACTTTCCCTGTTTGTGCATTTACAACTTGCATAGCCATCATTAAACACACAATGATAAGAATTCCATTTTTTAACATTTCTTTTATTTTAGTTGAATATTAGTTGAATTAACAAAATGCCCATAGCCTAAAAAGGCATATGGACATTTTGTTTTAAAATTTTAAAATTATATTAGTAGGCACTTTTTGATGATGCATAAGTCCAAGAAAATACAGAAGTAGTTGCACCAACTGTCGCTGCACTTGGCGAAGCAATAGCAGTTACATTGCTGGTGAATTTTGTTACATCAGCAGGATTTGCCCCAGTAATTAAATCGGCTACTGTAACACCAACCGGCAAAACAACTTGCCAAGCAGAAAAAGTAATTCTTCCGTTTGCCAATTCAGTTTTAGAATCTGCACCATTTATTTTAACTTTAGAATCAGCAGAAAAACCATAAGCTAATACGTTTTTCATGTTTGCAATCAATCCGTCTCTTAAATCGGCGTATTTGCTTGAAGTACCAACACCTTTAAGTGTAACGTTTTCTATAGTATAACCAGCTTCTGTTGCCGCAGAACCTGCAGGACCGTCTAATTCCATAGCACTGTCTGAGTCAGCTCCTAAAATAACCAAAGCATTTTTTATTGAACCAGACCAAGCTTCGTCAAAATCCAAACCATCATCGCCTTGAGCCCAGGTAAGAATGTTGGTAACATTTACCGAACCTCCAAAAATTTCAATAGCATCATCTTGGTTGGCAACAATTTCAATATGGTCAACAACAGTTCCAGATCCAACACCACCAAGGGTTAATCCGTTAATTTCATTATCAGCACCAATGGTAATTCCACCGTGACGGATAGAAATGTATTTATAAACACCTGAATTATCGTTGGCGATATTTCCTCCATATTGTCCAAATGAATCTGTTGCAGGAATTCCTTCAATTTGTTTTGTGGCAACATCACCACTTACAGAAATTGGGGCTTTGCCTAACACTATTAATCCACCCCACAAACCGTTGTCAGCAATAGTTAAATTGGTTCCCGCTTTTTGTCCGATTTGGATATTGTCCAATACTGACGTAAATATAATTGGTTTGGCAGCGGTTCCTGCAGCGTTTAATTTTCCGCCTTGGTCAACAATCAAAGCAGAAGCCAATGAACCTTGACCTTCAGCACCTTTAATAATTGTTCCGGCTTCAATGGTTAGTGTTACACCATCATCAACAACAACTTTTCCCCCTAAAATATATATTTTATCAGCAGTCCAAGTTTCATTCGCTTTAATAATTCCGACTTTCGTGATTTGTGTAATTGGCTCTTCATCGTCTATAATTATAGGAGAGTCGTTGTCATTTCCACAGCTTGTGGCAAAATTTGAAATAAAAATCAATACAATTAAGTAATAAAAAGTTTTCATAAGTAAAATTTTAGTTTAATTTATTTGTTTAATGTTTGATGCAAAGAAATTGCGCTTGGTTAAACAAAAGGTTACTTAGAAGTTATAAAAAAGTGATATAAGGGTAAAGTTAATGTTAAGCGGAATTTGATTAATTCGCCAATGAAATATCAGTATTTAACTTTAGGGCTTTTAATTTTTGGATAAAGGAAAGCGTATTTCCCGCAACAACGGCAACATCACGCAATTCAATGGTTTCATAACCCAAAAACGCAACTTCCAAAGTGTATTTACCCGGTTTTAAATTGAAGGAAAAAGAACCGTTTAAATCAGAATTTGTTTCAAAATCTGTATTTTTAACAGTAATTGTTGCAAACGCCAACGGCTCATTATCAACTTCATTATCCAAGACAACGCCTTCAATTTTTCCGTTTTTTGGAGCATCAGCAAAGAAAGAGCTTACTTCAAAAGACTGTCTGAATAAAAAAGTATTTGTAAAAATGAAAAGTACCGTAACCAATAATCGCATCGCGTTCTTATTTATTTTATGAACTACAAATTAAGTGTCGCAATGTTAATTAATGGTTAATCCTAGTTTACTGTTTTATAACCTAAATGTTAAGATTGCCAAAAATAAGCCTTCAAAAAAATATAAATTATTAAGTATCTTGCACAAAATATTTTACAATGGGAATGAACTGGAGCCAATTATTGTCGCTCAAAAGATTTGGAGACACGCAAATACGTCCGCGCAAAGACCAAGACGAAACCCGTTTGGGTTTTGAAGTGGATTACGATCGAATTATTTTTTCCGATTCCTTCAGAAGTTTGCAGGATAAAACGCAGGTAGTGCCACTTTCGAAAACCGATTTTGTGCATACGCGACTTACCCACAGTTTGGAAGTAAGTGTTGTAGCGCGTTCTTTGGGCAGAAAAGTTGGCGAACAAGTGCTAAAAAATCATCCTAAATTAGCGGAACAAGGCTATACAATGAACGATTTTGGCGCCATTGTGGCTACCGCAGCTTTAGCGCATGATATTGGAAATCCGCCTTTTGGCCATAGCGGCGAAAAAGCCATTGGTGAATATTTTAAACACGGAAACGGACAACAATATGAAGCGCATCTTACCAAAAAACAATGGCAAGATTTTGTGGATTTTGAAGGAAACGCCAACGGTTTCAGAATTTTAACGGAAAGCAAAGCCGGCATGGAAGGCGGTTTACGCTTGTCATACGCCACGTTGGGCACTTTTATAAAATATCCAAAAGAGTCGCTGCCAAAAAAACCAACCAAGCATATCGCCGATAAAAAATATGGCATTTTCCAGTCTGAAGTTCCTTGTTTTGAAGATGTTGCTCAGGAATTAGGACTTGCTTCAATAGGCGGAAATTCAACTTATAACAGGCATCCTTTGGCTTATTTGGTTGAAGCCGCCGACGATATTTGCTATACCATCATCGACTTTGAAGACGGGATCAATTTGGGATTGATTGAAGAAGATTTTGCACTTGAATATTTGATAAAATTGGTAAAAGACACCATTGACACCAAAAAATACCATCAGCTGCAATTCAAAAAAGACCGTTTAAGTTACCTCCGTGCCTTGGCCATCGGAAATTTGATTAATGAAGCCGCCAACGTTTTTTTAAAGCAGGAAGACGCTATTTTAAAAGGGGAATACCAACACTCTTTATTGGATAAATGCATTTATGAAGCGCAAATAAATGATATAATCAAATTAAGTGTCGAAAAAATTTATAAAAGCCGCGAAGTCATTGAAAAAGAATTGGTTGGCTATAACGTAATTGCCACTTTACTGGATGTTTTTGTTTCGGCAAGCAACAACAAATATGAAAATTCCCTGACAAATTACGATAAATTAATTTTGAACATATTGCCAGAAAGTCTGCAAGAACCAAAAGAAAATCTGTATTTAAGAATTTTATCCATTTGCGGTTATGTGGCAAGTTTAACAGATGGTTATGCGCTGGAATTATTCAAAAAATTAAAGGGTTAATTCATTATAATAATTGTCGGTAAAAAGAACATCAACTTTAGCTATATTTCACTTTTCTGAGGATTCTAACCGCTTCTTTGTATTTGATGTATCCCGTTTTGTCCTCTAAATTTCTAAGCAACAGTTCTGATTCTTTCAGCCTGATAAAGGCATTCGGGATTTTATTTAAAACACAAATTAAATAATACGTGGGAATTTCATTTACATCAGCCAATTCAATTTCCGTTAGCGGCAAGTTCTTTTTTAATTTCTCTAAAATGGCATTGCAACTGTTAAATACGTGATGCAATAATTTTTTATCGAACTGGGGCGGCTCGAACAACAATTCGCTCACAATATCATATTTTCCGTTTTCCTTAAAATGCATCACGGTTTTTTCCAGAGGATAATAATCGAAGGATTTTTTCAATCCCAAATAAACAAACTCAGTAATTCTGAAGGAATTTTTGTCAAATTCTATTTTCACCTCATCCAAAGCCGAATAAAACAAACGAACTTGCTCACTTATCAGCTCAATATCAACGCGTGAATAAAAAGTTTCGCCTTTTACCACTCTTTTTTCGCCAGCCCAGCATAACACAATTTGCTCATTAAAAACTTTATAGGTTGGGTGATACGCTTTTTTGTGACGGTTTATAAAATCAAAAACACCGTCTAAAGTGAGCTGAATATTGTTGCTGGCATTTTTTTCTATGGCCTCAACAATGTCTTTGTTGGATTCGGTGATTTCAAAGTTTTCCAAGGTTGATAAAGAGTTGCTGCCTCTTCTGTAAAAAACAGTTCCGTTAACATATTTCCAGATATTTTTATTAAGCGACGCTATTTTCTTTGATGGATGAATGGTAACCAAACCCACAACTTTGTGCTTTGGCAATCGAGGAAAAGGAATGTTTTCATATTGAATTTTCGGCGGATTCTTAAAATAGGAATTCATTAAATTTTGAATCTTGCTGTCGTCAAAAAAATCGACACCTTCAATTTTATTGAACTGATCATCAACGCCAATTACGATATATGAATTGTTTTCGGGATTTGAATTTGCCAGAGCACAAACGATTTTCAAAAATTTTGCTTTTCCCTCTTTATGCTCCAATGAAATTTTCAGCTTCTTATCATAAAAGCTGTTTTCATCATTGTGAGCCAACAAATTTTTTATTAAAAGCCGCTTGTTAATCATGTTAAAAAAGTTAAAAATGGCAATAACTTCAAAATTACCTCGTTAAAATGCAAACGCGTTTCCACAAACCCAAATTAAAATCTTTAAAATATAAATTTAAAACATATAAATATGAAATTAAGTAAATTATTTTTAGTTGCAATGATATTTGCGACGTTAAGTTTTGTAGGCTGCGATAACAATGGCAGCAATGGTGATAACACCTCAAGTATTCAATTAAAATTGGTTGATGCTGAAGGTGAATATGAAAAGGTTTTGGTTAATATTATTGATGTTCAATACAACCGAAATGACGGAGATAGCGGCTGGATTAGTTTTGAAGGCTTTACCTTAGCAAATACTGACGACCCATTAAATCGTGTTGATTTAACAGAACTTGTGGCCGGAAATACGCTTGTTTTAACAGATGAAGATATTGAATCTGGAATGTTAAATCAAATTCGCTTGATTCTTGGAGAAGGCAACGCCGTAGTTTTAGACGGTGAAACAGCTGAAATTCCGCTTAGTACGCCAAGCGCTATGCAATCTGGACTTAAACTTCATTTAGACACAACTTTGGAACCAGGATTTTCTTACACTTTTATTTTAGATTGGGATGTGCAAAAATCCATCGTAAAAGCAGGAACTTCAGGAAATTATAATTTAAAACCGGTAATTAGGGTGATTGCTGAAGTAAATTCCGGAACAATTTTAGGACGTGTAGCAGATGCTGCGGAAACAGAAGCTGCTTTATTGCCAGTAGAAAACGCAACTGTGTATGTTTATAATGCTACTGATGTGACTTTTTTAACGCCAATAGCCTCAACGTTTACAAATAATGAAGGTCGATTTATTTTGCAAGGTTTGCCAGAAGGAAATTATTTGCTGAAAATTGAAAAATCAGATTATACAGTTTTAACTACAACCATACCAACTGTGGTGACAAAAGGACAAGATACAAATCTGGGAACAATTTTAATCACTAAAATTACACCATAATAGCAGTTTGTATTTGAAAAAAAGAGGTTTAAACTAAGTTTAAACCTCTTTTTTTAATATGGTTGCCGAAGCTTGCGCTGTTGGACACACTATCAAATCTTCAATATTAACGTGGTAAGGCCGCGTTACCACAAAATAAATAATATCTGCAATGTCTTCTGGTTGCAAAGCTTTAAATCCTTTATAAACAATTTTTGCCTTTTCTTTATCGCCTTTAAAACGAACTTCAGAAAATTCAGTTTCCACCGCGCCGGGATGGATGGCGGAAACACGAATATTGTGTTGGTTTAAATCGAGGCGCATCGCTTTATTTAAAGCGTTTACCGCGTATTTTGAAGCACAATACACATTTCCGTTAGGATACACTTCTTTGCCGGCAATAGAGCCTATATTGACTACAAACCCGTCGTTTCGTTCCACCATTTGAGGAAGTATTGCTCTAGATACATATAACAATCCTTTTACATTGATATCTATCATCGCGTCCCAATCGTCCATATTTCCATCCTGAATGGTGTTTAAACCGTGGGCATTTCCTGCGTTATTAATCAATATGTCAATTTTCTTGAATTCATCTGGCAGCGATGCAATCGCATTGAAAACTTCTTCTCTGTTGCTAACATCAAATTGAAGCGTTGTTACCTGAGTTAATTGACTAAGTTCTTGTTTTAATTCAGCAAGTCGGTCGCCACGTCGGCCACAAAGAATTAAACGAATGTTATTTTGCGCAAAAAGTTGGGCGGTTGCTTTTCCAATTCCTGAAGTTGCGCCTGTAATAAATGCTGTTTTATGATTCATTTGTAATGTTTTTTCAAACCATAAAGGTACAAAAAAAAGCCGCCCCGATGAGGGAGCGGCTAACTCAATTGGTTATTAAAAATAACCAACCAAAAATCAACTAACCAAACTTTATTTTAAATTTCTTCTAATTTCTGTTTCTCTAAATACTTTTGTTCTGGCTCTGCCTGTATCGCTTGTGGCGCTTTTTGACAAACTTGAACTTGGTTTTAGGTATTGTATGTAACCTCTTCCGGTAAACTCATATGTTGTTCCGGAAGCTATATGATACAAACTTATCTTTCCATCATTAATAACGGTGAGCTCAAACTTTTCATTGCCCGAAGGATCATAATCTAATGTTAAAATTTTTAAATTGTTATATCCTTGAACGTTGGCCACCGCATAATCTCCTACATAATCCCAATAGATATTAGCAATAGGTGTGCCAACATTATCTTTGGAAGAATAAAATGTTGTTAAATTTTCTGGAGTAAACTGTAAAAAATTTTCATAATCAAAAGCATTTACATCTCCGGCGGTGCTTGTATAGGTTTTTTCCCAAGCACTATATTCTTGTAAAAAATATTCAATATTGTCGTAAAAAACTTGGTCATAATCAAAAGTGGATTTTTGGTATCCCAATAAATTATAGGTGACATTGTTGTAATTGTCCCTCAATTTTATGTTGTTAACCGACAATTGAATGACGTCAAAATTGTAAAATCCGTCTAAATTATGATCAATTTTTAACCGGCCGTCAAAGGTGTCGTAAAAACCAATTTGAATGCCATAACCATTTCCAACAGTTCCAATTCCCACCAAATTGTTATTGGCATAAACTTTTCCGTTTATAAATGATATGGTGAAGGCTTTCGATAAAAATGGCACATCTCCGGTTCCGGTGGTGTTATTGTAATCTATGTACCACAAATCATTTGCCGTAACAACTTCTTCAAGTGAAACATAATAAGGTTCATCAATGCTGTTGTCAACAATACAGGAAGCGAACGACATTCCTATAACCAAGGTTCCCAAAAGTAATTTTATAGCCTTCATAATCATTTTGTTTTTAACGTTATTTTACTTGAAATTCAAATTCTATGCCAAATAAAATTTAAGTACATTTATATCGTTTTTAATCATCTAAATTTTAATGCTTTGAGCACACAAATTAAATGGGGAATTATTGGATTGGGTAAAATTGCCCAAAAGTTTGCGATCAATTTATTATTATTAGATACTGCTGAATTAGAGGCTGTTGCATCAAGAGATCTGGCCAAATCCGAAGCGTTTGCAAAGATTTACGATGCAAAAAAGTTTTATGGCTCATATGAAGCTTTGTTGCAGGATAAATTTATTGATATTGTGTATATCGCGACGCCACACAACAGCCACGCACAAATTACCATGTTGGCTTTGGAACATAAAAAAGCCGTTTTGTGCGAAAAACCTTTTGCCATAAACAAACAACAGGTTTTTAAGATGATTGAAGCTTCCAAAAAGCACAATATGTTTTTAATGGAAGCCTTATGGACACGGTTTTTGCCAGCCATAAAAAAAATAAAAAGCATCGTTGAAAATGGCGAAATTGGCGAAATAAAATATCTGAATGCCGATTTTTCCTTCAAAGCAAATCCATCAATTCAACGCATTTACGACAAGGAATTGGGAGGAGGATCAATCCTAGATATTGGCATTTATCCCATCTTTTTGGCTTATTTGATTTTGGGAATGCCCAACAAAATTATAGCCAAGGCCCATTTTTTTGAATCGGGTGCCGATTCGCAAGTGTCCATCATTTTTGATTATAAAAATGCCCAAGCGGTACTTTTTAGCAGTTTCAATTCAAATTCAAAAAGAGAGGCCAAAATAAGCGGCACCTTGGGCGAAATTGTGATCGACAGTCCGTGGAATGAAGCAAGTTCTTTTGCTGTGGTTAAAGGCAAAGATGAAGAGAAATTTTTATTGCCGATTATGGGAACTGGCTTTGTCCATCAAATTATTGAATGCAATAAATCTTTGAAAAAGAATCTCACTGAAAGCCCTTTATGGTCACATCAAAACAGCTTGGAACTCATTACTTTATTGGACGCTGTCAGAAAAGAGATTTGTTTGGTTTATGCCGAAGATTTATAAATTTTAGTCTTGTAGTTAAAAACTTCGGTTCAGGCTTTATTCTTGCTTTACTTCCGAAATTTTATAATAATTGATTTTATCTTTATAAAAATAACTCACAACAACTTCGTTGTCGGCAAGCTCAAAAGGCAAATTTAAAATCGTAACCGACGGTTTATTTCCAAATTCCTGTTTTGGATCGCTATGTAAAATATAGTCGTGCGGCGTTGTTGAAGTTGTAAAACTTCCTGCAAAAATGAAATTTTCAGTGCTATCTACATGTTTTAATGGCGCTTTGTGATTTCTAAAATACACACTATCCAGTTTTATTTCCTTATTGTCGATGGAGATTTTAATAGTAGTTTTAACCAAATTAGGTTGTTCACCTCCACTGTTTACAAAAGTGGCTTGCAAAACTTTAAAAGGATGTTCCTGCGCTTTTGCTTTTGAAGTGCCACAACTAAAAAGTGCAATACTTAATGCGACTATTAATCCAATACCGACAAATTTTTTCATAATTGGTTTGTTTATAATTGCTTTTGCAAATTATATACCAAACTAAAAAAGAGTTTATCCGAAGTGGATAAACTCTTTTTTAAAATTTTTTATTTATTAACTTTTAAAGTAATAACCCTAATTATTTAAAGCCTCTGCGCCTCCAACAATCTCTAAAATTTCATTGGTGATGGCAGCTTGTCGCGCTTTGTTGTACATCAATTTTAAATCATCACGCAATTCCGTTGCATTGTCTGTCGCTTTATGCATTGCGGTCATACGGGCGCCATGTTCTGAAGCATAAGAATCTCTTATCGCTTTATACAACTGCGTTTTTAACGATTTTGGTATTAACTGCAATATAATTTCAGACTTATTTGGTTCAAAAATATAATCGGTGCTAACGTTCATTTTGCCCTCAACTTCAACAAGTTCAATTGGCAAAAATTGCTCATACGTCAATATTTGGGTAGCCGCATTTTTAAAACGGTTGTAAACCAATTCAATTTTATCATATTTCCCCTTGGCATACAAATCCATAATGCTCTCTGCAATTACGGCAACATTGTTAAATGTCAAATCGTCGTAAACATCATTATGTTTTTCAATAACGGTAAAATTCTTCGATAAAATATCGTAACCTTTTTTTCCGATGGAGAAAATCTCAACCTGTTTTCCTTGGTAATTGTCCTCAATATGTTTTACAGTGCCTTTAATTACAGAAGAATTGAATCCGCCGCATAAACCTCTGTTTGAAGTAATTGCAACCATCAATACTTTTGAAACCACTCTTTGTTCTGCATAAAC
>JGI25319J35699_1000830_pt1 | contig 14662 bp, 17 predicted proteins | sample AutmiccommuBRH17_FD_35699 | JGI IMG/M metagenome (IMG submission 35699) | reverse complement strand
GCCGAGCTGCTGCTATACCCACCAGAATACTCTTAGTGTCACTGTCAGGCCACTGACCTTCAACATGCCAATAGGGACTAACTTTCTTCACTTGTGTAAAATCTGTACCTGCAGCTACTAGCCTACTATCTCCTGTCCTAACTACCCCATAAATGTATGGCGCATATCCTATTAAATTGTCTTTAGGCAAAGTGTCCATAACACTTTCTAATTCCTTAGCAGAAATAAAGTCTTTTTTAGGCGAAGGTGCAACCACCACGTTAGCACCGTAAGTTCTGAGTTCCTTACGCATCTTTACACCCATATCGAAATAAACACTAACCAATGCAGATATCACAGCGGATCCTAAAGCTATTGCCAGCAAAGAAATAATCATCCTGGACTTTCTTTTGGTTACAGCTCCTTTTAATAAACGTAAGTACATCCGAAACTTGAGCATAGTTTACCTCCCGTGTAAAACTTCAGCCGGCTGCAGCTTTACTATAGTACCCATTGCAGAAATTGTACCCAATATACCTACACCGGTGGATAGCATTAGAACCATGGGGATAACCAAGGGCTTAAATGCAATGGTGGACGAAAAGACACTTTTCCCAATAATTTGTGCAAACCCAAAACCGATTCCATACCCGACAATTCCACCCGCCAGGCCTATTAATAATGCTTCTGCCATAAATAAATAGATAACTGGTAAGTTACTAGCACCTAAAGCTTTGTAAAGACCAATCTCCTTACTACGTTCCAGTACACTAGCCGTCATCAAATTAGAAATACCCAGTATGGAACTAAGCAAAGCCACAACAGTAAGTAATGCCATTAACAGTTGGATTTTACTAAGCACTTTACCTTCAGACTGAGCAACTTGACGAAGTTGCTTGGCTTCCACCCCAGGTATAACTTCTTCGATTTGGTATGCAATACTGTCCACATATGCTGTGCAATACCAGGTTTCAAATTCATCACTACTGAGGCTTTCTAAATCTATTGCTGCCTTTCTAGCCAAGGCATTTTCAGGAGTAGTTAGGGCGCTTACCTCCACTTGCTGAACTTGATTATCCTTACCTAACTGCTCCTGCAGCCAATTTAAAGGAACGAATATGCTGCCCTCATTTGATCCGGTACTTACGATACCTACAACCTTCAGTTGAGAAGTTTTTCTGCCTTGTTCCGTAGTAAGAGTAACTGTAAATTTGTCCCCGTTAGCAATATTTAAACTTTGGGCTAATTTCTGCTGTATCAAGGCTTCCGGTTCATTATTATCCCCAGGCCAATTACCATTTACATCCCACCAGGTCTTGATACTTTTCACTCCTGTGCGTAATGTCTCACCAGTGGGAATGACCATCTTCTTATTAAACCAGGTGCCCATAAGTTTAACATCTTGCTCCTCAATAGAAACTGACGTAGATAAGGACGGCACAAACCCCAAAATATTATGGCGCCAGAAGATCATCTTAATATTCGGTAATTCATCTTCAGAAATATAACGTTGATCAGCCAAAGGGTCTATATTAGTACCAGGCATATCAAGAGGCAGGGCTTCCATCTTAGGCTTTACTATTAAGTTAGCACCGTAACTCTTTAGTTCTTTATTAACTTTATCGCCAATATCAAGGGAAACACTTAATACTGCACTTGCTAACGTGGCACCAAACGCAATGGTCACTATGGCTAATAATTTGTTTTTCTTACCTTGAAGAAAAGACTTTTTCAACATCCTAAAAAACATAAGATCCCCCCCGTTACTGAGCAAATACTTTAGAGGCTTTTTCTAATTGTTCAACTGTAATAGTCACTGTATCGTCATTTTTTTCATATTCCAAGGGAATCGGGTTGCAACCGCCGGGAAAACCAATGGTCGGAGTGCTAATGATAACATCACAGTTGGCACAAATAACATTATCTTTACGTTGATAATATCCTGCCGTCCCACATATGTCACACGCATCCAGCCCAATCCCGTATATATTAGAACCTTTGTGTATTATTAAAAATCGCACCTCAATCCCCCCGCTGGCGGAATAAGCATAACGATGCAATGCACCATCATTTATAGTGTCTTGAGAGATAACAACTTTCCCTTCCTCCGCTGTTATAGGCTGGGCAGGTGAAAGTTCCACTTCTTGATTGGCTAAAACATAGTTACCTGCCAAAACAGACGATAATATAAGAACTAACGCTGCAATAATATTAATCCACCTTTTTAAAACAAGTTTATTAGCATAAAACTGTCTCTTGTCAGCTGGGTTATTAAAAGTCACTGCCGGCTCTATCCTTCTCCAATAAATAAACACTAACGCAATAAAATAGACCATAATAGCAAAGATTGAGTATTGAAACAGTCCCATGTTGTTAATAAGAGGTATCAGAATGATCATAACCAGGTCTGTTAGAGGCAATAAACCTGAAACAAAGACATAACGAACAATTTGAACTAACGGTTCGAGACCAAGAACAGCTACCCCCATAATATAAAACTTGTGCCAAGATTTACCGCCCGCAAGCCCTGTTTTAACTACTGCACCAGCTATAGCAAGCAGCAATATCAGGCCAACGGCAGCGCCCATAATAAGAAGCAGTAAGTCTGTGTTTAAATAACTCTTTGTTTGAATAAAAATATTCCGCGGATAAAGCAAGAACTTATACGTGCCTTCAGCCAACACCAATGTTCCATAAATGAAAACTGTTTTTAAAAAAAGCGCCTCTCGGTTCGTTAAACTCCCAACAATCACAGCCAATGTTGCAAAAAACACTGTAACGTCAATAGACATATCCATTAACTCCCTGTCACCCATAATCATCAGTATAAACATTGCCGCCGAACCAATGAATATGCCTATTATACCGGAAGAAAATACTATTCTCTTATTTCTAACCACTAGATAGGTAAGTGCTAATAAAACTGATGCGCTTATTCCAGCATCTATTGCCAGTGCTAAGCTTTTTAGCATTTTATCACCCCCCGCATATCTCTAAATTCCTGGCAAAGCCATATAATCAGTTAAAACCCCAGAGCAGGAAAACTGCCCTGGAGAATCAACTTTATCTATTAGCTACCACTTTCTCGGGATAAAATTAAAGTCCCAACTGATTTCTAGAGGCTTCCTCCACCAAGTAGCATCGGGTACGCCGGTAACATCATCAGCATGTAATAAGTAATCTGTCGGCGCAGAAATTAAGTAGGTCAATTTATAATTGCCAGCACCCAGCATCTTTATGTTTGCACCATAGTGGGGTCCATCTGAAGCGTTCATAGGCATAAAACTCCCTTCAAGATTTTCACCACTATCCAAGTTTTCTAACTTATACTTAACCGTTAAGTATGGTACAAATTCACCAAACCCAAAACCTCTAGGGTTATCTTTCAAAGCAGCTATATCAGCTTCTATATGAATATCAGCTTCCTCAACGGGTATCCCGGCTTTAGCCTTTGGTTCCATAGATGCAGGTTGAAAATATACGGCTGCTATGTTCATACCTTCAACTTGCACTTCATCTCCAACAGGGTATTCCTTAAAACCATTTGGAGCAGCATCCCCATTTGCAGCATCTTCACTTTCGCTTTGTCCAACAGTATCTTGGCTACCTTCACAACCCACAACCAATAAAGCAGCAACTGAAAGCATTACAACCAATAGTACAATCTTTTTTTTCATGATTAGATCTCCTCTCAAAGTAAATTAATGTTTAGAAGTATCAGATTCAATTATTGCGAACTTGCTTTATACTGATCGTTTTTTCGCACCACCTCCACCAATATTTTTGATTTGCTGATAAATTATTCCTATTATTACTGCAGCTAGCAACATACTCTGGAGCAAAACACTTTCCCAGGATGGATATACACCGATAAAATCAATGGTGGGAAACCCTTTTATTAGAGTATCACCAATCAAACCACCTTCCTGTAACTCCCTGACACCTTTTCCGGCAAATACGAATGCCATGTAATAGAGCAGAACACTGGTAGCAATAAAGAAAGGCTTTAAAGGTATTTTCTTGCTTCCCGCTCTAATAACAATGTAAATAACGACTAAAGCCATACAACCAACAACAAATCCTAAAATAGCCGGGACATAACTTCCTTGAAGGTCAGCGAACATGGCCTGGTAAAAGAGAACTGTCTCGGCTCCTTCTCGGTAAACGGCTAAAAAAGATGTAAACCATAGTGCTAGGCCATTGCCGGTACCAACTGAATGTTGAATTTTTCCCTCTATGTACCTATGCCACTTATCACTTTCTACTTTGCTAATTAACCAGTAACTTACAAAAAATAGTACTACCATGGCAAACAGCATGGTGATGCCTTCCATGATCTCTTGTCCGGCACCGCTAATATGAATTACATATCTAAAGGCAAATGCCGTTGCAACACTGGCTAACAATGCCACTATTACGCTTTGATAAATAACCTTTACTTTATCTTTGTTTCCGGATTTAGTTAGATATGCGATAATTGCTGCGATAATCAGGATGGCTTCGAACCCTTCACGTAATATAATTAGAAAAGAATAAACAAAGCCGCTCCACGGCGTTTGGGTTTTTCCGCCCATTTCAACTGCTGTATTCTTTACTGCTTGTGTTTGTCTTACAATTGCCTGATTTAATTGTTCAGCACTTACCCGTTGATCTATCAATTGCTTTAACTCCGTAAAACCATATTCCAGCTCAAAAGAGCGGCGGGCAGAAACCTTCATTCTCACAGCAGCCTCCATCCCCGTCTCTTCAAACGGGCCAAAATAGGCTTGGTCTACGGCGTCTTTGGCACCAGAATAATCAGCCTGCTCATATTTCTCTTGTGCCTGGTTTAAATACTCTCCCACAGCATCTGCTACATTACTCCAATTAACAGCGGCCATAGCCGTTCCGGAAAGAATTACTAAACTAATAATAGTAAGAATTAATGCTGAAAAAAACTTCCTCTTTGCTATAAGCATCCAAATGCCTCCTCAGTTGATAATTGTTCTCATCTAGTGGCTAAAAGAAAGGCAACTCCCAGTAAACAAATGGGTTTTGTGCGTAGTTAGATTATATGAAAATGTTTCTCATCTGTCAACGATTTATCATCGAACATCTATAACTTAGGACCAAGGTCACTTTTTCCCAAAATGAACTAGGTACTAAAAAAACGACCCTAATCTAATGGGTCGTTTCTTTAGTATTGAGCCTTATATCCTAGGTTGCCATTCTTTTACTATATCTTCAGGAATATACACTTTTCCATCTTTAACTTCATAAGGCAATTCTTCAGGCGGATATTGTGGACAGCCTCCGGAGATTCCCCGTAGGTCATTAAGCCACCACCTGGTGCCGCATGTTTCGCAAACCAGCTGGTACCCTTCAATATGAAAACGTTCAGAGCGACATGGTTCACACATAGCCACAGCAACAATGAGACGGCCTGCAGGGGTCACAAATGAAACAATAGCTTTTCTATCGCCTTCGGTTGCATACTCAGTGTATATAATGTGATTATCAACTATTTCATCTAAGGTTAAGACTACTTTCCCGTTTTCAACTTTATTCTTTATATCCGTCATGCTAATAGTCTTACCCTTATATTTAGGTGTACTGCCTACGCTATAGTTTCCGCCTTCGTAGCGTTTGGGTAGGACTGCGGTATCTCTCGTTAAAAACGCAAACCAAGAAACGCCGACTACCGCTATTAACACAAATACCGTAATTACTATTCTATTAGGTCCCCTGTATCTTCTTTTCCCACTGATAAACTCTTCTTTTTTCTGCTGCATTTGGGACATAAGCGCCCTCCTAACAGTTTTAAGAAATTATTCCTCTAAATCATCCAACAGTTCTTTATATGTCTCTTCACTAATCTTATTGTCAATTAACATTTGCCGTATTTTCCGTTTTTCGTTCTTGATACTATTGGAAGTGCCAGATTTGACGTTTTGCTGTTTTTTATTGTTCTGCTGCTTACTCTGCCGCGAAGGCTTCTTGGTTTTCCTGTTTTTACTGCTATTATTATTCTTAACTGCAATGAATAGAAATACTGCTAACATTAAGACAAACACCAATAATAGCACAATAACTACTGTACTATTAGTTCCACCGGAAGGCCCTTCTTGAGATGACGCAGCAGGCTTGTCCGGATCTACCGAAGGGGTATTACTTTCCCTAACATAACTGATATCGAATGTTAATGCATCTTCTTCAGTTAAGTTGGAGTAAGAGTAGTAGCTATTACTAAAGCCTTCTCCATCCTCGCGCGTTTGCTGTGCTTGAGGCTCTAATTTAACTTGGGATGAATCTTTTGGTTCCTTGATTTCAACAGTTAATTCAGTCACAGGAAAAGCCGGTCTAAAGTTTTGGGTAAATGCCTTGGGGCTGCTTCCCGCCGCAAACGGTTTATAATAATATTCCATCATAATAGGAAATTCAGCACCCGGATCAATAGGGTGGGAAGGTTTCCACACAATGACATCGTAATCGGGGTTATCTTTATCTATAATATACCTCTGGCAGAGCATTCCTTTTTCAGTTTCACAGACCATATTGATATCTGCATTCTTAGGAATCTTATACCTTAGATCCCCATCAAAAGGTGCATCAGTATCGTTTATAAAGGTACCAGAATAGATTACCAACACATCAGGTGATTTATCGTATTCAGGCCAAATAGAGTAATGGAGCTCTTTCATAGTCAGATTATTTTCTGCCGCTCCAGCTGGATTAACTGCAGGTATTATTGTGAAAAGAACCGCAATTGCAAGTATAATTCCCCAAAAAGTAGTTTTCTTTTGCCTCAACATTGTCTCCTCCTAACAATTCCTTTATAAAAATTTCTTACCATTAAGAAATATTAATACCATCTTAAAAGTGCCTTAGGCAAAAACATAATAGGTATAGGCGCAGGCAGATTTCCATCGACCCACCTTAGTACTACAATAAGTAGTGCTAAAAGGTATAATATACAGCCAAGAACAGCATTTTAAAACCAAGCTGCTATTTAAGTTTGACTACAGCTTCCGCTACCTCTTTAATATATTCTTCCATTTCCGGTTTGAAACCCTTTATTTGTTTCGCCAATTGATCGTCTTTATCTAAAAATATGGTTTCCGGGTGACGGTCAATATTAAATTTCTCAATAATTTGTTCAATTTGCGGATGAGTATAGTATTCAATAAAATAGAATTCCATCTCACCCTTATATTGTTCCTTTAATTCAGCCATCACGGGCTTTTGTTCTTCACAACGTCCTCATCCGTCAGGATGATGTGGTGTAGGATCAGAATAGACAAATAATACTTTCGGTATGTCTAAATCCTCAAAGACATCTGCCTCATTATCTGAGGTGAACGCCAACTTCTCTTCACCTTTTAGCGATTGCGACGTTTCTTGAGGTTCTTGCTGTTCTTGAGTTTCTTCAGGTTCTTGCTGTTTTTGAGTTTCTTCAGATCCTTGCTGTTCTTGAGATTTTATGCTATCTTTGGTTACTGACTGTTCATTATTTGAGGATCCCATATCTGTTTTATTGTCCTCTGTGCATCCTACAGCAAGTAGTAGTAAAAGGCATATTAAACCGATAACCAACGCCCTTAATGTACTCACGATTTCACCCCCATATAGATAATAATTTATATAATACAACTTTATATTTTCGATATTCTTCCTAATAATCCTCTTTTTAAATTTTCTAAACAACAGCTAAGCGCAATAAGTTATCCAACAGATGATAATACAACTTCTATATCCTCAATTAAATCCTCCGGATCCTCCAAACCAACTGACAATCGCAAGAGATCATCAGATATTCCAAGACTTAATCTTTCTTCTTTCGGAAAGGCAGCATGCGACATAGCTGCCGGATAAGATAAAATACTTTCCACTGCGCCTAAACTGACAGCCACAACGGGTATTTTAATATCCTGCATTAAGCGTTTGGTAACCACTTCTCTGCTGCAGACAAATGAAACAACTCCGCCAAATCCGGTACACTGCTCCTTAATAATCCCATGTCCTTGATGCTCAGGCAGACCTGGGTAATACACTTTGCTAATTAGGGGCTGAGTCTTTAACCATTTGGCAATTGCCATAGCTCCTTGCTGATGCTGTTCCATCCGCACCTTCAAGGTTTTTATACCCCGCAGCAGCAGCCAACAGTCTTGCGGGCCTAGTACTGCGCCAAAGGCATTTTGTATTTGATAAATCTTATCACAGAGCTTTTCTTCCTTAGCAACAACTGCACCTGCTAATAAATCACTATGACCCCCTAGAAATTTTGTAGCGCTATGGATGACTATATCGGCGCCTAGTTCCAGTGGGTTCTGAAAATATGGGGTCATAAAAGTATTATCCACGATAGTTAACAAACCATGTTCGGCCGAAGCATCAGCGGCTTTTTTGATATCAGTTACTTTTAACAGCGGGTTAGACGGAGTTTCCAAATATAATGCCTTAGTATTACTCTTTACATTTTTCTTAATGTTATCAATATCTGTAGTATCAATAAAATTATATTCAATACCAAACCGGGAGAAAACCTTTGTGAGAACACGATAAGTTCCACCATAGACATCTCTAGTAACCAGCAGGTGGTCACCAGCCGAAAATAAGGCAAATACCGAAGTGATGGCAGCCATTCCCGAAGCAAATACAAATCCTCTGCTTCCCCCTTCTAGCACTGCCAGAACTTCTTCCACAGTACTGCGGGTGGGATTACCGGACCGGGAGTAATCATACATTCTTTTACTAGTACCTCTCTGATCAAACGTTGATGCATGATGTATAGGAACACTTACTGCACCCGTTGCTTGGTCAACCTGTGAACCTACATGCAAAATTTTTGTGCCGAAATTCATATTAATTATCCCCCTCAACTTAAAACCTGGTCTAAATCATCGATTAGGTCATTCACATGTTCTATGCCGACAGACAATCGTAATAACCGATTAGTTAATCCCTTAGATTCTCGTATTTCTTGCGGAATGTCTGCATGGGTCTGTTTCACAGGGTAGGTTATTAAAGATTCCACCCCGCCAAGGCTTTCGGCAAATGTGATTAGCTCCAGACTGAATAATACTTTTTCAACCAAAGCGGAATCCACTACATCAAAAGAAACCATACCTCCAAATCCATTACTATTTTTTTTCATTAATTCATAGCCGGGATGCTCTACCAGACCTGGGTAGTAAACTTTAGAAACTTTAGGATGCTCCTTTAGCCAAAGTGCAATTTCAAATGCATTTTGTTGACTCTTTTCCAATCTCACTGATAAAGTTTTCATTCCCCGCAGTAAGAGCCAAGAATCTTGAGGCCCTAATATCGAACCAACTGAATTCTGAATAAAATACAGCTGTTCTCCCAAACTTTTGTCCTTAACCACTGCAAGACCTGCCACCAAATCATTATGTCCTCCCAAATATTTAGTAGCACTGTGAATAACAATGTCTGCCCCTAAGGTTAAAGGACACTGCCAGTAAGGCGTCATGAATGTATTGTCCACTATCAACATCAAATTAGATTTCTTAGCAAGCTTAGCCACAGCTTGTATATCAGTTATCTTCATTAATGGATTTGATGGCGTTTCGATAATAATTGCTTTCGTGTTTGAAGAAACTACTCTTTCAACCTCTTTGACGTCAGTAGTATCAACATAGGTAACGCTAAGCCCAGTTTTGGAGTAAATATGTTCCAAGATACGATAAGTTCCGCCATATAAATCGTCAGAAACAATCAGATGATCCCCGGGGTTAAATAAACGTAATACTGCATCAAATGCAGCCATCCCGGAAGCAAATGCAAACCCCTTAGACCCCTGTTCTAGATTTGCTATAGCTTTTTCTAATTGTTCTCTTGTCGGATTACCAGATCGGGAATAGTCATAACCTGTAGTCATTCCTAACCCAGGGTGTCTAAATGTAGCCGTTTGATAAATCGGGGTACTAATACTGCCCGTTTGCTCAGTTTTTGACACTCCTACCTGTACACATCTAGTCTCGAATTTCATTTTTGACCTCCACTTTTTTTGATACTTAACCAAAAAGGCTCCTCTTTATAGAAGCTCACTTGATAAACTGCTCTTATCTATCAGGTATTGGCACCTTGCTATATAAGTTGCCGTAATTTCAACGGGCCTATCCCTCACCCACTCAAAATAAGATGCTCAATTTAATTATTGCATTGCCAGTAAATATCATTATTTCAATAATTTCCAGGTACCCCTCTCGGAATTATTGATTTTGAATAATACTAATATATCGCACAAAACTTGTCAATAGCCAATAAACCTAATTCCTTTCTCCAAGAATTAAAAAATAAAGTAGTAAATTATTCTTGACTCTTGACTAAATCAGCTTTAAACTAAATACAACAATTCATATCAGAATACGGGGTATTAACTATGCTGGAGATTATCCAAGTAGGAAAAACATTTACTAAAAACCAAAAAGATTTAGAGGTATTATCTAACATCAACCTCCAAGTACCAGAAGGTGAATTCATTTCGTTATTGGGACCTTCGGGATGCGGAAAATCCACCTTGNTAAATATGGTTGCCGGCCTGGACAAACCTTCGTCAGGAACAATCACTGTAAGCGGCAAGCATGTTACTTGTCCAGGCACTGATCGGGTCGTCGTCTTTCAAGAAGCCGCCTTATTCCCATGGTTAACAGTCTTAGACAACGTATGTTTCGGACTAAAGCGCTTAGGTCTAAGTAAAACCGAAACCAAACAGAAAGCGAGCATGACCCTAAAAAAAGTGCACCTAAGCAAATTTCTCCAAGCTTATCCACACGAACTATCTGGGGGAATGCGACAGAGGGTAGCCATTGCCCGCGCTCTAGTGATGGATCCGCAAATCCTGCTTATGGATGAGCCGTTTGGTGCGTTGGATGAACAGACCAGACTAATGCTGCAAAAAGAACTAGAAGATATTTATTTAGAAACAAAAAAGACAATACTCTTTGTTACCCACAACATCCGGGAAGCAGTACTTCTGTCTGACCGTATTATTGTCCTCGGCACCCGCCCGGGGCGCATTATCAAGGACTTAAGAGTACGGGCAGCTAGACCAAGGCAGCATAACGATTCAGATCTTATTTACTTGGAGAATAAAATTATGGACATCCTTCAGGTGGAAATTGAAAAAGTGGCAAAGGAGGAACTGGACGATGATTACACTCTTACGAAAGATTCTTTTCCTTGGGATCCTGATCGGGACCTGGGAAGTGGTATTTAGATTACAGATTTGGCCTGACCTCTTCTTTCCATCACCAATAACTGTAGCTGAAACCTTGGTTAATGGGTTTCAAGACGGTTCCTTCACTCTTGCATTGGCAGTCAGTTTCCGCCGTCTCTTAATTGGTTTTACCCTTGCTGTCTTTGGTGGAACCTTGCTTGGCATACTAACCGCAAGTTTCACCTGGGCAGATGAAACTATCGGCTCCCTAATATTGTCGCTGCAGAGTGTTCCAAGTATTGTCTGGCTGCCACTGGCTTTATTGTGGTTTAAGATGGGGGAAGCTGCCATCATTTTTGTTGTTACCATTGGAGGCACATGGAGTATGGCGTTAAGCGTAGCATCCGGCATTAAAAACGTTCCAGTAATTCTAGTTCGTGCCGCACGAACCATGGGTGCCTCAGGTCTACCTCTCTTCACCGAAGTAATCATTCCTGCCTCTGTACCTCACCTAATTACCGGAATGCGCTTGGCCTGGGCCTTCTCTTGGCGTGCCTTGATGGCTGGTGAACTAATCGGTACCGGCAAAGGTTTAGGCCAGATGCTAATGTGGGGAAGAGACTTTGGAAACATGAGCCTAGTACTAGCAATAATGATACTTATCGCTGTTATTGGCTCCGTCACCGACAACCTTATTTTTAAAAGATTGGAAATAACAGTTCTCCGACGCTGGGGACAACTACCAGACAGTGCCTCATAATAGGCACACTACTTAACCAAGGAGGCAATAATATGAAAAACTTACGACTAAAGAGCTTACTGTTGACCCTGCTAGCCTTATCCTTATTGGCATTAGCAGGTTGCGGTCAAGAAAGTTCCGATAATACGGATGCACTGCGATTGGGTTACTTTCCTAATATTACTCACGCCGCAGCCATTGTCGGTGCAGAGCAAGGCATTTTTCAAGAAGAGTTAAGCACTACTAAACTTGAGACCCAAACCTTTCCTAACGGTTCTCTACTGATGGACGCTATTCTTACGGACCAAGTTGATATTGGTTACGTCGGCCCAGAGCCAGTCATTAACAGGTATCTTCAAGGCGCCGATGTAGTGGTACTGGCCGGAGCTGCTAGCGGCGGCAATGTAATTGTCGCCAGCCGGGATTCAGAGGTTCAAAGCATAAAGGATCTGGCCAATAAAGTTGTCGCTACTCCGGCCTTGGGTTGTACTCACGATATTGAAATGAGAGTCCTTATGGATCGAGCAGGTCTTGCAATGGAAAACGATGGGGGTAACGTTTCTCATCTCACACAGAAACCTGCTTTGATGATGAATTTGCTCCAGCGAAACGAACTGGATGCCGCTTCTGTCTCTGAGCCCTGGGCCAGTCAAATGGAAGAGAAAACCGGTGCAAAAGTAATTGTCGAATGGGATGAGATGCCCTGGGACGGTAATCTCCCATCTACTTTGTTAGTCGCTAAAAAACAATTTGTCAAAGAGCATCCTGAACTTGTTAAAAAAATCCTTAAGGCCCATGTAGAAAGCGTAAATAAAATAAACAGCAACTTGGATGACGCTGCAGACACGGTACAACAGCATATTACGGAATTGACAAAGTCCGAATTGTCTACTGAAGTTATTACGAATTCGTTTACAAGAACAAATATCACATATAAAGTTGATCCGAAAATCCTCAATGAATTAGTGGAAGAATCTTCAAAATTGGGCTTCTTCGAGTCCACGGATGTAAATGGTTTAGTAGATAAGACGCTGCTTAACAATGTATTAGAAAACATGTAGAGGAGTTGAGTAATTTGAATGTAGTTGGAGATGTGACCCAGTTGATTGGTGCAACGCCAATTGTCCGCCTAAATAATCTTGTGAATACCGACTGCGCGGATGTCTGGGTTAAGCTTGAATGCTTTAATCCCAGCCGTAGTGTCAAGGACCGCGCTGCGTACAATATGATTGCAGAGGCAGAAGCAAGCGGACTGCTAAAGCCAGGCGGAACCATCATCGAACCAACCAGCGGTAATACCGGCATCGGTCTCGCCATGGTAGCCGCTGCTAAGGGCTATAACCTTATTCTTACGATGCCGGATAATATGACAAACGAAAGAGTTAGTATCCTTCGCGCCTACGGTGCAGAAATCTTCCTGACCCCCGCGTNAGAAAAAATGCCCGGNGCTATACGTAAAGCAAAAGAGTTAAAAGAACGGTACCCTGGCAGCATTATTCTGCAGCAGTTCATTAATAAAGCCAATCCTGATATCCATCGGGTTACAACGGCTCAAGAAATATTCAAACAGGCAAAAGGAGAGCTAGATGCTTTTGTAGCTACAGCAGGAACCGGCGGAACTATTACCGGAACCGGCGAGGCTTTAAAAAAACTGATTCCCGATCTCCAAATATTTGTCGTAGAACCTAAGGGGTCACCCGTTCTTTCCGGTGGTAAACCCGGCTCGCATAAAATCCCAGGCACAAGCCCAGGCTTTATCCCGGAGATACTTAATACTGAAGTCTATGATGAAATTATAAAAATAAGCGATGATGACGCAATTAATACCAGTCGTAGACTTGCCAAAGAAGAAGGCCTACTAGTGGGCGTCTCAGCCGGTGCCGCGGTACACACCGCCTTAGTTATCGCCAAGCGGCTAGGTACAGGAAAAAAAGTACTTGCCATTGCCCCGGATACTGGCGAACGATATCTTAGTATATTATAACGACAAGCAATTGCGTACAAGTTCTACTAAAAAACCCATGTAATATACGTAATTAATAAAGCGCACAGTGATGGCTGTGCGCTTATTTAGTTTTTATACCGCATTCTTTTTTGTCAGTGGCAGCCCGATTTGTTATTTTTCTGCCGCTCTTCGTCTGTCATTTTGCCCTGATTATCATCATGATTTTGATCTTGTTGTCCGCCTCCGCAACACCCGCCGCCATTGCCATGCATACGGAACATAAGAAATGCCATGCCGGCAAATAAGATCCAACTTCCATATTCATTGAAAAAATCCATCTTTGAACTACCTCCAATCTCAGCTATTCGATAGATACCCCTCGCGGGTATAGGTTAAAGATACTACGTTTAGTAGTATAAGTCAATAATAAATACTACAGTGCATAGTAATTACTTACGTAACTAAGCTGAATCATATCCCTCCTTTTGGTCTGCTGTATTTTGGCTATCAGAATAACATTCAGCACAAAGGTATAAAAAATTATCGTCTTCGACCACAATTATGACCGCTTCAGGTTTGTGACATTTTGAACAAATCATATTACCTCTCCTTACAATAATCTAGTTTCGTCAACCAGCCTACTATTTACTTTAATAACTATTTTAGCATCATTATATGATATATATTTGGTTAAATTGTGAAGAATCAATGACAACTGCCGCCTGCTGCCAACCATGAGTCATATTAACCCCCTATTAAGACGGATGACACTAAACACAAAGATTACCGTGCCAAAGATTGCTAAAGCCAATGCATGGGGCCATAGAACTTCAATGCCAAC
>JGI25319J35699_1000820_pt1 | contig 14862 bp, 8 predicted proteins | sample AutmiccommuBRH17_FD_35699 | JGI IMG/M metagenome (IMG submission 35699) | reverse complement strand
AGCAATGCCGGATGGGAGATTTGCAGGGCGCTTGCGGTTCGTCTCACCGACTTACTGCCGGCATACGTCTCTTGAATAACCTTCTTCTCGAATTCGATAACTTGATTTTTCAGGGGTGTCACGGGGTCCACGGTTTTTTCAGCGGGCGAAGCGGCGAAGTTGTTCAATTCATAGCTGAAGAGGATACGGCTTGCATCGATGACATCGGACTCGCAGAGAATGGCTGCCCGTTCAATGACGTTTTTCAGCTCCCTGACATTTCCGGGCCAATCGTGACCATGCAGTTTCTGCAGGGCGGCTCCGCCGAGTTTCGGCACGGCCTTCCCCAGGCGATTGGCGAGCAGGAAAAGGAAATGTTCGGCAAGGTCGGCGATATCTTCTTTTCGTTGTTTGAGCGGTGGAATATGGATCGGCAGGACTGAGATGCGATAGTAGAGATCCTGGCGGAAACGTTTTTCCTGTACCAGAAGTTCAAGATTTTTATTGGTGGCGGTGACGATGCGGGCGGTGATCGGTATTTCTTTTGATCCGCCGATCCGCCGCACCGCTTTTTCCTGAATCAAACGCAGCATCTTGGCCTGGGAAACCAAGGGCATTTCGGCTATTTCATCGAGGAATACGGTGCCGTTGCCGGCGATTTCAAAGAGCCCGGGNTTCCCTTCTTTCCTGCCGCCGGTGAACGCTCCGCCCACATAGCCGAACAGCTCGCTTTCCAGCAGGTTTTCAGGCAGGGCGGCACAGTTTATGGGGACGAACAGTCCCGGCCGTCGGCTGGCACTGTGTATGGCTTTGGCGAATAGTTCCTTGCCCGTGCCGCTGCCGCCGTAAATGGAGATGGAAATATCGGTCGCTGCAATTTTTTCGGCGAAGGCGATGGCTTCCTTGATCGTTGAATTTCTGCCGATAATATCGCTGAAACAGATCCTGCTGTCTTCCGACAGGGATCGCGCCAGTTTCTTGATCTCCTGCATATCCTTGGCAATTTCTACGGCGCCGATAATGCACCGCTGGGCATCGTAGATAGGTTTGCAGGTCGAAAAATACTGGTAGCGGCCGTTGGCGTTGATCAGGTTTTGTTTGACGTTATTCAACTTCGTGCCGTCAAGGCACTGCAGCAGATGATATTCCGGCATGCCGAAACCGGCGAATTTCTCACCGACAATTTCCGAGGGATTCTTCATAAAGGCTTTACTTGCCACTTTATTGACCGTGGTGATCCGACCCTCACGGTCAATCGACAGGACCCCGTCACTGATATTGTCCAGTACCACGGTGAAGCGCTTGGTTTTTTCTTCATGCGGCAGGGTTTCGATTCGCTCGATCCGGCGAAAATCTTCCAGGTCGCGAAATCGTTCGATAAAGAAAATCTTGTCGTGGATACTTTCGACGTTCTCGATCTCGACGTAGACATCGGTCAGGTCATGGTTCCTGATTACTTCCATGTGGACAATATTCAGGCCGAATTCGGTGATAACAGTTGAGACATCCGCAACAATTCCGATTCTGTCCCTGAACGTTGCCTTGATTTTGATGGTACCTGAGTGAGACGGTGCAGCCGATGGTTGAAGCATCCTGTTAATCTCCTTGAGAAAGGGGAAGGTATCGTCGGTATTCGATTTGCAAGAAATTCGCCATCTTTGGTCGCAATATTATGAGATCGTCAGGATCTTCGAAGAAAAGATCGATATTCGGTATAAAATTCAATTACTTGGAGAGAATGGGACGTTGGAATTTATGCTGGGCAGGCATGAAGACAGAACAGCAGGTATACATGCATTATCTTACGGATGGTAACAATAGGTACCGGTGCCGTGTTTGCTTGTCATGTAACTATTTTGATATTAAAGAAAAACAAAATATTGGCAACTAAAAATTCCAATGGAATCTATAAATTCCATNNAATCGTCCCTACCTGATCTCGAGCTGCAGTTCTTCCATGTCGTCTTCCTTGGAGACCGGCAGCCGCTGGAAGTCATATTTATAGCCAAATTGCATCATTTTGGTATTGCTCTTCATGATCTCCATCAGGAGTGTCTTTATTCCTATCTCTTTTGCCACCCTTATACAGAAATCCATAAGCATGCTGCCGATACCCTTCCCCTGCCAGCGATCGGCCACGACAAACGACAGCTCGGCGCTCTCGAGATCGGCAAGCCTGTTGAGCCGCACATCACCGATGATTCGCTGTTCTTCCTTGCCGACAACAGCCAGGAAGGCAAGATCCCGGTCATAGTCGACCTGACAGAATCGGGCCAGGTGGTCATGGGGCATATTGATGCGCCGCTGGCCGAACCGGAAGAAAACCGCTTCCTCGGAAAGTGTTTCGAAAAAGCGGCGCAAGGCGGGCTCATCCTCTCCGCGGATCGGCCGAATATGAATGATTGTGCTGTCTGCCAGTGAGGCCTCTTTCTCGTATTTAAAGGGATAGGGGGGAATCGAAAGGTGAAGGGGGCAGAGGTCTCCCTGGGCCCATCGGTATTCCTTCGGCAGGTTTGCGTCGATATGCATGGCGACGTCCCGGACGAGACATTCGTCATCCATGAGTATCAACGGGTTGATGTCGATGAAACTGAGCTGGGGCAGATCGATTATCAGCTGGGAAAACCGCACCAGGATCTCTTCCAGGGCGCGCAGCCCTCCCTGCAGGGAATCAAGCTTTTGCAGAAAGAGATACATTTTAGTTTCCTCCATCATCCGCCTGGCAAGAGTCTGGTTCAGGGGCGGCAGGCCGATGGAGTAGTCCCGTTCAGCTAAAAAATACTTCCCGCCGAGTCCGAACGAAATGACAGTGCCGAAGTTCCGGCTTTTTTGCGCGCCGATCATCAGTTCGTATCCGCGCCTGGTAATCATAGGTTGGACGATAACGCAGGCCTCGGGGTCCCTGCGCGAAATGACAAGATCCTGCAGAACAGTGAAGGTCGCACGTACGTCATGATCTTCGCGAAGGTGAATAAACACCGGTTCTTCCCTGTTCATGCCGACGCTGTGGGTGGCCTCGATTTTCATTGCAACCGGATAGCCGATGCGCCGGGAGGCCAGGACCGCCTGGTCCGCGTCACCGGCCCTTATCGTGTCAAGGACCGGGATGCCGTAGGATTTAAGGATTTCACCGGCTTCATCGGCGTAGAGAGTATAGCGTCCCTGCTCCATGCAGCCGTTGATGATAGTTTTTGCCGCTTCCAGTTTGGGAGAGAAATCCTTGATTATTATTTCCGGGGTTTCCTGGAGAAGCTTCAGGTTGTAATCGTAACGATACATGTACATAAAGCTTTTGACCGCCTGTTCCGGTGTCGAGTAGGTCGGTATGCCGTCTGTATCGAAAACGGCTTGAGTGAGAATGGTTTCGTCGCCGAACCATGTGGAAAACAAGGGGATCCTGGGATGCTTCTTTGCAGCGACCACAATCGTTTTCGCTATCTTTTTAATGTCGATGCCGGGGAAAGGGATGCAGATTACCATGACGCCGTCGATATCATGGTCCTGCAGGCAGTTCTCTATGGCCACCTGGTAATCGGCCGCCGAGGCATCGGCCAGAAGGTAGAGCGGATTATCCAGCTCCCGCTGGATGGTCAAACCTGCATTGATCTTCTCGAGGGTCTTTTTCCCCGGCGTCGCCAGTATGCCGCCCATGCCTTTCAATGCATCCATGGCCATCTCCGACGGGGCGATGCAATTGGAGATGATCATGAGTCTTTTGCCTCTTGGCCGGTTTTGCTTGGCTATCGTCTCAACCATAGAGAGAAGATCGACGATGCTGTTTACTCTGAGGCAGCCGGCTCTTTTAAAAGCGGCTTCATATATAAGGTCCTCTTCGGTCAGGGGATCGGAGTCGGAGAGGGGAAGCGGGGAGAAGTGGCCTGCTTTCCCCGGTTTGACGACCACTATCGGCTTGGTCCGGGCGAAGTTTCGCACCGCGGTCATGAATCCCCGGCCATTGTTGATTGTCTGGAGAAAGAGGAAAATCGCTCTGGTGCCGCCATCGCCACCGAGAAAGTCAATGGTGTCGGCGATATTGATATCGAGTTTCGAGCCCAGTGAGATGAAATAGCTGAAGCCGACTTTTTTGCTGATGGCGTGTTCGAGGAACGCTGTGGAAAAGATACCGCATTCGGAGATAAAGGCGATATTACCCTTCTGGGGGATTTTCGGGTAGAGGCTGGCGTTGAGGTTGATGGCCGGTCTCAGAAATCCGAGGGAGTTGGGGCCCAGCACCCGGCATCCATGCAGGGCCGACAATTTCTTGATCTGTTCGTTGAGAAGAGATGGCTGTTTGACCCGGCAGGTATAATCGGGGGCAAGGATGACCACCCCCTTCACGCCTTTTTCGCCGCAGTCCTTGAGGACCGTCTGCAATTTCTCCGGACCCGTCGCTACCAGCGCAAGATCGATCGGGTGGGGGATTTCCGCAACGGTGCGGTACGCTTCGACGCCCTGCACGCCCCGCATGGCGGGATTGACCGGATGAACAATGCCTTTGAAGCCCTTGCCGATCAGATTCCTGAAAACGTGATAGCCGATCGATGTATCGTCCTCACTTGCGCCGATAACGGCGACTCTTTGAGGATTGAACAGAGTATCCAGATTTTTCAGCGACATATGCCATTGCCTCCCATGGCGGAGAAATGCATAATAATGAAACTTCCGATAGTTGTTAGAACTGGTATATCATCATCAGGGAAAATCACCAAACCTTTTTACGACGGCTCCTTTGCCCGCTCCGCAGAATCTCGCATAAACTCCATTATTATTTGACAACAGCTTAGAAAATATCGTTTCTATTAAGAAGTTGAATTTTTTGCGACGCGGCGTGTCGGCGGATTTGGTCGAATCCATTGGGACGAGAGTGTTTTCGAGGCGATGAATATCTGCAATGTGAGGAATAGAATGAAGGTTTCGTTTTTTTTATGCATAATTTTGATATTTCATCCGTCCATGGTAGTGGCGGGGAATGTTGTCAGACAAACACTTGATGCCCCGAATAGCGTGAATCCGCGAATGGCTTGTCAAAATCCGAGATTCAATTTCAGCAAGAAAGATATAGAAATCTGCGTCAATGTTTATCAAGGATGCATGCGACCGGATTTCAGGCAATCCGAGAGAGAACACTGCATCATTGAAACGGTGAAGAAAGGGAAAATTCCTGCCGGGGTTCAAGCCGGGAAAATCGGCCAGAAGAGCAGTGGTTCAACGGGTTCGAAAGGCAACCTCCTGAACTTTTCATTCACGTCTTTCCAAGCCTATGATCTGATCGAAATCTGTGAACAGAGACAGAATAGAACCAGACAACTGTGTTCCGGTGCCATCCTGCCGAACAAGGCGAAAATCATGTCCGACATCAATACATCGAGACAATGATTTGTTGATTCATTCCTGGAGGGCGGAGTTATGGGCAACGGCTATACATATATCTGGCAGTTTCAGGTCTACCCTGATTGCCAGAGCAAATTTCTGGAGTTTTACGGAACCGACGGGACGTGGGTGCAGCTTTTTCGTCGTGCCCCCGGGTTCGTAGAAACGCTGTTGCTGAAAGATCGTTCTGTTCCAGGCCGGTATATTACCATCGATCGCTGGCGGAGCGAAGAGGCTCATGATGTTTTTCGTCGGAATTTCGCGAGAGAATACGCGCTGCTGGACAACGAGTGTGATTCGTTTACCTCAGATGAGCAGTTTTTGGGAGCGTTCAGCGAATAGCATTTCGATCTCGCCGGGAGATCAAACATGGTGTGAGGCAGTTAAGCCGGGACTCCCACGCCTGAGTGCGTGCCTATTACCGTGTTGGCCGGCAGGTTTACTCCTTTGGGGATGACGATGATCCCGTCCCTTACGGTATAGAGATCGGTACTGAGTTCCTCCATGTCGTACGGCGATATCGAGACGTTATCGCCAATGCGCACATTCTTGTCGATAATCGCCCGTTCGATCCGGCAGTTTCTGCCGATACCGAGCGGGATACCGGAAGGCGGGCCGTCTTTAGGTTCAAAAAAATCATTGCCCATGACGATCGATTCGGAAATCGTACTGCCCGACCGGATAACACTGCGAAGCCCGACAACCGAACGGCTTATTTTAGCAGCGTCAATGGTGACACCCTCGGAAACGAGACAATCTTTCATGATACAGCTATGGATCTGCGAGGGCGGAAGAAACCTCGGGCGGGTGTAAATCGGCGAATCGGCGTCATACAGCGAGAAGCGCGGCCGACTGCCGGTAAGTTCAAGGTTGGCCTGCCAGAAAGACCCGATCGTTCCAATGTCCTTCCAGTAGCCGTCGAAGATATAACTGAAGACCCGGTGGGTATGGATTGCTTCGGGGATGATGTGATGGCCGAAATCCGCCCCGGGATTTTTCTCCAGCAAATCCGTCAGGGCGGCAAAGTTGAAAACGTAAATCCCCATGCTCGCAAGATATTTTTCTTCGATGAGCGGCACACAGAGTTCGGCTGTGAGGCCCAGGAGTCCAGGCTTTTCGACAAATTTGCCTATTCGGCCATTGCCGTTTACCTGCACGATGCCGAGATCCGCGGCTTCGGATTTTGCCACCGGGGTTGTGCAGACCGTGACATCGGCATTGCATTCCACGTGTTCGGCAATTACCAGTTGGAAATCAATTCGGAAGAGCTGATCGCCCGACAGGATGACGACCAGGTCCGGTTCGGAACTGGCCAGATAATGCATGGATTGCCGAACGGCGTCGGCAGTGCCCTGGAACCACTCTTTCGATTCAGGTGTCTGTTCGGCGGCAAGAAGCTGAACAAAACCTTTGGAGAACTGGTCGAACTGATACGTCGACTGGATGTGGTGGTGCAGGGAGGCGCTTTTGTACTGGGTGAGCAGGTAGATCTTGAAGATGCTGCTGTTTATGCAGTTGCTTATGGGTACATCCACCAGTCGATAATTGCCGGCGAGCGGTACTGCCGGTTTTGCACGGCGGACCGTCAGCGGCTTCAGCCTGCTGCCGGTGCCGCCGCCAAGGACAACTCCGATAATTTTCATATATATTCAATTTTTTTGAGTATTGTTGTGCAGGATTCAGGAGCAATTACCTGAGCCATACTTCGACGCGGCGATTTTTTTCCCGGCCCGGCGGGGAGAGGTTGGTTGCGACCGGAAGCTCCTCGCCGCCGCTGTAAATGTGATTGACAACAATACCTCTGGCTCGCAGTTGTTCGGCCACGGTCTCTGCCCTGACTTTGGCCAGCGTATGGTTGATCTCGTAATCACCTGAATTGTCGGCAAAACCTGCCAGAATTATTTTCTTCTCCAGTTTGTCCTTCAGGAAATCGACAACCCGGTTGAGATCCCGTTCGCCGCGATTGTCAAGGGTCACCTTGCCGGTGTTGAAGCGGAAGTTCAGAGAGAGCCGCTGGGCGTTGTCGGTGGCTTTCAGGTAGTCCTCGATCAGAGGGAGGTTCTTGATTGCCGAGTTGTCTGTCTTTTCAGCATAAAAGGGTTTGATGTTCATGTCCACCATTCCGATGGAATTGGCGATTTCCTGCCCGCGATGGGAATGGACAAGCTCGACAAAATCACGGACATGGTGATTCTCCGGGTTTATCGCCGTATACAGATACAGCCTTCTGGCAATCGGGTAATCTTCCGTGGCAACGGTAAAAAAGCTGGGAAAAATCGATTTAGCTCCGGTATCGGCGATAGCGATAGCCTTGGCCTTGTTGATATTGGGCAGACTGGTAAAACCAATCGCCAGGGGATCCCGGGCAACCTGTTCGGAAAGCTCCGGATTCGACTCAAATCTTTTGCTCCCTTCCTTCAGCTTCTGTTTATCCAGAACAATGGACTTGAATGTATCGTAGGTGCCTGAATTGTCGTCTCTTGCGTATACGGTGATCGCACCCGGTCCGCCACCCAGTTCGGCCCAGTCGGTGACTTGTCCGGAAAAAACGGCAGCCAATTGCGGCATCTCGAGTGTGTTGATTTTATTACTCTTGTTGACGATTACTGCGATCCCGTCAAGGGCGATTACGTGTTCGTTGGTGACGGCGGTCATGTCACCCAGACCCAGGGTCTGGAGCGAAACGGCTTCCTTTTCCTTTATCTTGCGGGAAGACATGGCCACATCGCAGCCACCCGCTTCCAGGTCCTTGAAGCCGGTTGTTGATCCATGAGCGTGGATTTCGACTACCATCAGCCGGTCTTTGACGCGGGCCTTGAGAAAGACTTCGTTTTCCTTGGCGCCGGGCACCGTTACGAGATTTTCCCCACCAAGTACGGCGGTCAGATATTCCGAGGCGAGGGCCGGGGCAAACTCTGCCCCAATCGTATTCGACCCGTGCAGCCGCAGGATGGTTTCCTCCGGTAGGGGTGGTGCGGTTGTTTCCGACTTCTGCAGTGGTCCGATGGTTATTGAGGGGGCCGCAGCTTTCCCGGTGGTATTTTTAGGTTCAGGCTCCCGGCCTTTTTCGGTTATCGCGGCAGCCCCGGATTGCTCGGGGACCAGTGCGGTTTTTTTGCTGGTATAGGGCAAGGAGCCAGAGGTGGCGAAAGCCGGCAGCGGCAATTTATCGGTCAGGCTGAAAGACTGGAAAAGAATGATCAGGAGCAGGACCGGCAAAATGGCGGCAAGACCAAAAAGCATTCGTCGGCTTGTTGTTTTTTTTGCCTGCGCCGGCTGGACGTCGGAGTGTCGATCGGTGGGGGGCGGTGCGGCGGCAACCATGGCCGGAGCCTCCGCGGGAAGATGCCTTTCGCCTTTTTCAACTCTGCCGATTTGTACCGTGTGCGCTTCCCGATTGACGTTATCCTCAATGACGGCGGCTTCCAGCAGGAGGGAGCGATAATCCATGTCGATATTTGCCGGCGGAAGGAGCTTTATCTTCACTTCCCTGAAAGAACCTTTTTTCCAGGACATGATCCGGAAAAAGGCCTCGGTTCCCAGCAGGTTGTCCTGCGCGGCATACATTATCCGTCCGTCGCGAATGAAAATGAGCCCTTTATCGTTCTGCTGGCTGACCCGAATCCCCTTGGTCGCACCCTTCATGCAAACGAGCTGGATATAATCTTCCAGACTGATATCGTTTAAAACACCGAAAAAGCCATTTTCCGTCAGATTGGTTTGGATGAGCTTTTCCAGGGCAGCATAATCAAGCGGCAGGGGAAATGAGGCGATGACATTGGAGGGCTGCGAAGGAGCAGCGCCGTCCGCTGCTATCAGAATCACCTTTGTGGCAGCGGAATGGTTTTTGAGCCATCCTGCCACATCGAATTCCGGCGTGGCGGTGAGGGCATTCTGTATCACTATGTCGAAAGTTTCCGCATTCAGGAGGGTGATGGTCTCTTTCATTGTTGCAGCTGGAAAAACTTTGCAGGACTCTGACTCGAGGAGCTGCCGGAGGGTGCCTGTTGTCTTCTCAACCCGGTCGATTACGAGTATTTTTTTCATCTTTTCTCTCCCATCAGCAGTGAATGAACATTTCGCATGATTGCCGTATTAAAGTGTCCGTTCTCTTGTAAAAGTAAAAGATTCAGGAGTAATTAAGATACTATTAGCATTGTGTTTTCGCTCTGTTGGAAGGCGTGGTTAATGTCGGGTATTGCGTTTTGCCCTGACTTTCAAACAGACGGTAAAACGCCAAGTACAGGCAGGAGTTATATCGGATACATTGAAAATTATTGACTTCAAATCTCTCCCGGCATAATTCTACGGCCAATATAAACCGAACATTTTCAGGGGGGCCATGAAAGATACCAACGCTATTGCCGAGACGATCAGGAAAAGAACGGAGAACGCGCGCAAGACATACGGTTTTCAGGACAGCCATAATCCGCAGCTGCCGGCGGACTACTGGTTTCAGCAGTCACTGGAAGGGCCGACATTGTTTGTTGTCTTTTATTCCCAGTCCTGCCGATGGGCGGAGTGTCTGGGCTGCAATCTGCCGTCGGTGATGTCGCAGCATCATGTCGGTTTTGCACCGATCATGAAGCAGATCGACTTTATTTTCGACTTCCTGCTGACATCGCAACAGAAGCAGGACCTGAAGAAAATCATCATCTCCAATAACGGCTCGATTCTGGACGAGGAGACCTTCTCGACAACCGCTCTCATGTATTTTCTTGCCAGGATGAATATCGAGTGCCCCAACGTTTCGGTGCTGACCATGGAAAGCCGGGCCGAGTACGTCGACTGGGAAGAACTTGCAGTGCTGTCACGCGCCCTCAAGGAAGGCCGGACGCCAACCCGGCTGGAGCTGGCCATTGGTTTTGAGGCCTTTGACGACATTCTCCGAAACGACCATTTTCATAAGGGTCTGTCGCTTGCGACCTTTGAGAGTATGGCGGAGAAGGTGGCGCAGCATGGTTTTCACCTGAAGGCCTATTTCATGGTCAAACCGGTGCCCGAACTCTCCGAGGAGGATGCGGTCCAGGATGTGATAAACGGCATCGAGTATCTCTCCCGGATTGCCGACCAGTACAATCTGACCATTAATATGCATCTCAACCCGACCTATGTTGCCAGGGGCACCAAACTGGCGGAGGCTTTCGAGCGCGGCAACTACACGCCGCCGCTGCTGGAGAGTGTGCGAAAGGCCGTTCTTGCCGCCGAGGGCAGGAAGATATCGATTTTTGTCGGCCTGCACGACGAGGGGTTGGCCGTGCCGGGCGGCTCCTTTATCCGGGAGGGTGACGAAGAACTGGTCAAGCTTCTCGAATGCTTCAATCAAACTCAGGATTTTCGCCTGCTGGCAGGGTAGCCGTTCAGGTGGCTCCTGCCGGTAAAACTTCCGTCCACGCCGATTGTTAGCTGTTGCGCAGCACTAGGAATTTTAGGGACTTCGAGCGGGAAAAAAGGTAGATTGCCGCTATTCCATTTCATTACACCCACTCTGAAAGCAGAGATTAAAATTAGACATGTGATTTATGAAAAGCACCGGACCACGTCGCACCCAGGACAGGAAAAAAAAGACCACGGACACCTTCGCCGTTGACCGGGAAGATACGCTGCTTGCCGCCCTGCTGGCAAAACTGCCGCACAAAAGCCGCAATATCCTCAAGGCGGTCCTGCGGGACAGCCAGGTACTCATCGATGGCAAGGCGGTCACTCAATTCGATCATCCCCTTGTTCCCGGTCAGCGCGTGGAAGTCTGTTGGGAGCCTGCAGCGCAGCAAGAGAGCCACGGCCTGAATATCATTCATGAAGACGAGGATCTCATTATCATCGATAAGCCCTCGGGTCTATTGACCATTGCCACCGACAAGGAAAAACGCAAAACCGCCTATGCGATCCTCAGCGACCATGTGAAAAAGGAGGATCCCGACAACAAGATTTTTGTCGTACACCGCCTTGATCGGGAAACGTCGGGGCTTTTGATGTTTGCCAGAAACGAAACGATAAAACAGCAGATCCAGGAAACCTGGGATACCACCATCAGCCAGCGCACCTATGTCGCTGTTGTCGAAGGGCAGGTGGAGCCGCCGGAGGGGACCGTCACTTCCTGGCTGACCGAAAGCAAGGCATTCATCGTTTATTCTTCGCAGAATCCGCAGCTTGGCCGAAAAGCCGTGACCCATTACAGGAAATTACGCGAAAGCAGTGAGTTTTCCCTCTTGCAGATAAATCTTGAAACAGGCAGGAAACATCAGATCAGGGTCCATATGCAGGATATCAACCACCCGGTGATCGGTGACGAAAAATACGGGGCGACCCTCAACCCTATCCGCCGCATGGGCCTGCATGCCCAGGTGCTCGTCTTCACCCATCCAAGAACCGGCAAGCTGTGCCGTTTTGAGACAGTTATTCCGAAAAAATTTCTGAGGCTTTTTATCACCCAGAAATAAGTTCTTAAACTTATTTTGGGTTGCGGTAATCGAGATACCCCGGCAGAATGGCAAGGCCTTGGCGAAACTCTTTTTCGGGGCAGATTAAGCTGATAACGATTGTTTTCGGTAAAATCGTAGAAAAACCCGGGATGAACGATGAGTGCTGTTCCAGCAGCTCCAGGCAGCACTGCTCATCGGTGATATCGCCGGGGAGTCCAATTATCGCATACAACTGCCTTCTCTGTGGCAGATTAAATGGAATAAATTTGGACACTCCTCAATTATTTGGGTTGATCTCGATTTTCTGTCTTGCAAGATAAATGGGGAGTGTCCTGGTCCTCAATTGATCCAAATAGTTTGCCCAAGGAAACCACCTTCATAAAGCCAATCACTTGCATAGTGGTTGGCTTTTTCTTTTTTCACGATTTCCAAGACCATCTTTTAGCGAACATTTTAGTAACACTCAGATACTTTGTGTTTCCGGCAGGGGACTTTTCTAGAAGGTTCATTGGTGTCTACTGAGTTATTTTTGCGCACTTAATCCTGTAAATTGAATAATATTTGCATATTTGATCATTTAAAGATAGGATACAGTCACTAGCTGGCGGTAAAATGACGCATTGCATGCAGAATTGTCGTATTTACGAGAAGGCATATTTTTTCCCTTTGCCAATATTTTTTCTGATTACGTATGAAACTCAGCCAAATTTTTAGGCGACGCTCTCTATCTTCAAAAACATGTGTGAANCTAGAGCATTACGTATTTCTGTGCGGCGTTTCAAATATGACAGATCTTAATGAGGCCTCGCCTTCGACGAATGGCCGGAAAATGCTAGCAGCTAACCACTTGAAAATCGACCAAATATCTGTTGCGGTGTTAAACCGTAAAGGACATGGCTGAGTTTCATACGTAATCAGAATATTTTTTGTGTAGATATGTGCTNCCTCGCGCTCTGGCCGATACTGAAAAGAGCCAATTAAAATCTTCATATATGGGTTTACTATGCTTGTTGAATTTAGTGTACAGAACTTCCCNCAAAGTATGACTGGATTTTGGTAAATCACAGTTTTGCAACGTAAGTAACAACGTAGATTTTTACAGTCTAACCGGACATCACTGCTCTGATCCCCCATTTTTGTTTTTAGATGAAGTCCAGAGCAGATACTCCGGTGGATAGCCACTGTTTGCTACACTGTAGCTTAAATGTGCGAGCCAACATATAGGGAACAAAATTAAAAAACCTAGGAAATCAAACTGACCATTGATAAAAACGAATATAACAATTCCTATCGATATTGAGCTTAAGCCACATACAACACCAGCTAATATACGAAGAAATAGCCGTACCTGAACAACATTTTCTTTTTTTAGTTTCTTCATTATTTTTTACATTTTTCATTATTCATCAATCTTTCTGCAGCGACATTAATGATTGATCCAGCAAAAATACCAGCTTGAAATGAACCCTGAATTAGCGCTGCATTTAATGTTGTAGTTTTAGCAACAAGACCAATTGTCCCTATATGCGTGCCAAGGTGTTTAGCCACACCTCCAAACGCATATTGTCCTAAACTATACCCACCATAGGTCTTCGCAAAAAAGCCTCCCAAGGCTGTAGTTAATCCCATTCTCCCTAATCCAATCACGTTATTAGTTTCTTGGTAATTACCCCAGACATCTCCCCAAAAATTAGAGGTATCACAATCAACATTATCTAATTCAGAAGATAAATCATCAGGCAAATCTACACCAAAATCTATTTCTCCAAATAAATCCTTAGCTAATTCGTCTTTATGAGCACTTAAATAACTACCCGCACTGGTTTCACTTCCCCCACTCGAGCTTGTGCTGCCCAAACTATTCGAAGCCTCGCCTCCACCGCCAAGGCTATTCTCACCTCCTGCACCTCCAGCACCCCATAAGCCGAATGGGTCTATTACATTAACTGGGTTGCTATTGGCATACCCATACAAATTAACCCCACCCAACACCCCAATCGGATCAGGCGTAGTCCACACCCCAGCCTCCGCATCATAGTGCCGGAAATGGAAATGGTAAAGTCCGCTTTCCGGATCGAGCTGACGGCCGGTGAAGGTATACTGGTTTTCCGAGAGGTCGCCGTCTATCACTTTGCCGAAGGCGTCGTAGTGGTAGCGGGTCTTTTCTTTGCCCTGGTGGTTGCTGAGGGCGACGACGCTGCCGAGTCCGTCGTAGGCGTAGAAGAGCTGGCGGTCTTCGGGGCGGTGCTGGTAGTTGTCGTTGCCCTGTGAGACGTTATACTCCTGGCGGGTTACGATCCGGCCGTTTGCCCGGTAGTAGGCGGCGATTTTCTGGCTGTTCTCGCCGCTGATCTCCTGCAGGACCTCCAGGCCGTCGTAGAGATAGCTGGTTACCTCCTTTTCCCCCGCCGCTTTAAAGACCCGGCGATTCATGGCATCGTAGCCGTATTCGGTGCTCTCACCCTGTGGATTATCGAAGCCGGCGAGGAAATTATCGGGAGTGTAGCGGTAGCGGCTGAGGCCGTCCTGGTCCTGTTTGCTGACCCTGTTGCCGTTGTCGTCGTAACTATAACGGATATCACCTGCCTGCAGCAACTGATTTGCGGCATTGTAGTGGTAATCGATGGTGCGGTTGTCGACGATTTCGTTGATCCGGTTGCCTGCCGCATCGTAGACGTAGCTGACTGAAGCGGGCAGCGGATCTTCGGTTTTATGGTGGCCGTTCTTTTTGCCCTTGCCTTTATCGGTGCAGTTGTTTTTAGGGGTCGTGGCGATCTGGCCGACCCGTTGCGGATATTCGACATGGGTGAGTCGATAGGCGGCATCATACTGGTAGCTGGTGAGGCCGCCATCCTCCTCGGTCATGGTCAGTTTATTACCCACCGCGTCGTAGGTGTAGGCAAAGGAGGCGAGTTGGCCGTCCTTGGCGCTGGTGGTGATCATCCGGGCCAGCCGGTTGTCGGTGTCGTATTCGCTTACCGTTTCGGTGTTGTTGGGCAGAGCGGTGGAAGTCACCCGGCCCATGACGTCAAAGGTATAGGAAGTTGTTTTGCCTTCCGGGTCGGTGAAACCGGTCAGCCGGTTTTTGGCA
>JGI25319J35699_1000796_pt1 | contig 15419 bp, 14 predicted proteins | sample AutmiccommuBRH17_FD_35699 | JGI IMG/M metagenome (IMG submission 35699) | reverse complement strand
AGGGGTCATCGCAGAATCTTCCCAAAATCGTACGCTAAGCGGTCAGCTGTCTCCGATGGTGTTCATTGGTAGGAGCCGTAGGGGGAAGCTGGCGGGAGCCCAAGAGCGACACGAAACTGTTTCGCTTTCCGGACGGCTCGCTCGCGGGGCTGCTTGGGGCGTGAAGTTCGACCGATCGGATTTTCCGACTGCTGTACACCAACGCTCAACGGAATCGACGGGAACCGCCGTGGCTGGGAAAGCTGTTGCTGCACAAGACCCCGAATGCTAAATGGTGGCGGGCACCAAGGGAGAGTCTGTTGTCGCCTGCTCAGGACATTAAGTGGCGCCGCGTCGTCGGATGGCTGGCCATTATGGCTTGGCTGTTCGCGTCTCCCGTGTCCGCCGGTGTCTACGAGTTTTGCTATGGCACAGACCGGCACTCCGGCATCGAGACCGTGCATGAGGCGCACGGAACGATTTCGCCTTCAGAAATGCCATCGCTGTCCCAGGGGATTGGCTGTTTCGACAAGGCGCTGATTCTGCCCAATGCTCCAGAGGCGCAGCCCCTCAGCCTGCCCCGGCCCGTTGGCTTGGGGGTGAGCGTCGACTGGCCGCCTCCGAACCCGGCACTGACCGGCGATCAGCTTGCCATTCACGGCGCAGGGATTTCTCCCCCGCCGATGGCGCTGCTCGTCCGCGATGTGACGATCCTCCTGATTTAGCCTGATTTGGACGGCGGCGGCTCTCGCCGCCACTGCGGATGCCTACCCGGGCGAGTCCTCTCGCTCGCGGGTACTCGACTTGCGCCCTCATCAGGAGTTGACAGGATGTCTATCGTCTATCGTTTGGTTCTCGCTATCGCCATCGCCATCACCGTCGCGCCCGGCCTTGCCACGGCCCAGCAGCACGATCACGGCCACAATGAAGAAGCCGCTGAGAAGATCGGCCAGTATGAGGCCGAGCTTGATGTGAAGGGAAATGAAGTGACCCTTCACCTGCGTGACGCCGCCGAAAAGGAGGTTTCCGCAGAGGGCTTCAAAGCGACTGCGGTCGTGCTGTCGACGGACGGGCCGAAAACGATCGAGTTGCAGCCCTCTGGCGGCAACGCGCTTTCCGGCAAGGGTAATTTCACCTACTCGGGCAAGTTCAGGGCGACGGTGACGCTCACGGGGCCGTCCGGAGTGATCGGCAAGGGCCGGTACAACTTCGTTCCCGGGGAGTGACCGAATGCGCAGTTCGCTGATTATGCTGGTTGTGGCGGGGGGACTCCTCGCCACAACGGCAGCCGCTGCGCAGGAGCGGGCAACGATCCGCTCTCTTGCCGACGCGCTGGCCCTGGCCGATCAGGCCGCGCCGCAGAGGAAGGCTTGGGCCGCAACGGTCTCCGCGGCAGAGGCCGAAGTCACGCAGGCCGGCCTGCTGCCCAACCCGGAACTTTCCGTTGAGGCGGCCAACTTCGCCGGCAGCGGCGAATACGGAGGCGCCCGGTCTCTGGAGGTGACGGTCGGGCTTGCCCAGCCTATCGAACTTGGCGGCAAGCGTTCGGCGCGGGTCGAGGCGGCCCGCCGTGGCGTGGTTGTGGCCCAAACCGAAGCCGAGTTGCAGCGCCTGGATTTTATCCAGNCCGTCTCGGAAGTCTACGCCGAGGCCATTGCCGCAGGCCTCGCCGTTGAATTGCAGCGGGAACGTCTGGCCCTTTCCGAAGATGTCGCAAAGACGGCGCGAGAGCGGTTCGCGGCGGGCAAGGAGCCGCAGATTCAATCGGAGAAGGCCGCACTGGCACAGACGGCCGCAGGCGTGGCTCTCGACAAGGCACAGCGTGATTTCGTCGCGGTCCGCGGCCGCCTGGCCGCTTTGGTCGGCCAGGAAGACATTGATCTGGTCGTGGACCCTGCTTGGTTTGCGGAGATCGGGAGCCCCCCCTCTCCAGAGGTCAGCTTGACCGAGTCCCGGACTGAACTTGCCCAGTTGCAGGCTGAGTTGGCCCAGAAGCAGGCCGAAGTCGATGTACTGCGCGCCGAGGCGGTTCCCGACGTCACGGTAGGTGCCGGCATGACGCGGTATTCGGACACCAAGGACACCGCATTCATCGCCTCGGTCAGCATTCCGCTGCCCGTGTTTAACCGGAACCAGGGCGCCGTCCTGCGGGCCCGCCAGGAGGCCGAGAGAATTCAAGCCCGCAGCGAAGCGGCACGGCTAGAATTGGGGGCCGACCTCGTTCGTGCCCGCGAAGGCTACGCCGCCGCCTGGCACGAGGCCGACTCGCTGAGCCGCGTGATCGTGCCAGGCGCGGAAAGAGCCTTTGCCGCGGCACGCGAGGGCTATCGCGCGGGTCGATTCACCTACCTCGACGTTCTCGATGCCCAACGAACGCTCACGGATGCGCGGGAGCAACTTCACGCTGCACTGCGGGGCGCTCATGTCCAGCGTGCACAGCTTGAGCGTCTGACTGCAGCGGGCGGCGGGAGATGATTGTGATGAAGAAGGTTCTATTTGTTGCCTTGGGCCTTTTGGTCGGGCTCGCGGCGGCAGCATTCAGCCCGGCCCTTGTCGCTCAAGTGGCCTCCTCTTTCGGCACCGCTGCCGCAGAACAACCCAACAAGGACAAACACTCCGAGGCAGACGGACATGCCGAAACGGACGGGCATGCCGAAGGTGGCGAGGAAGATGGTCATGGGCACGAGGAAGCCGGCCAAGGGCACGAGGGCGAGGAAGGCGTCGTTCACCTCACGGAGGAGCAGATTTCTGGAGCCGGTATTACGACGGCCCCGGTGAGCGGCGGCGAGTTGGTCAAGACGCTCGCAGTACCAGGCACCGTAACCGCTGAATCCAACCGCCTCGCGCATGTGGCATCGAAAGTTTCCGGAACGCTTAAGGAGATCCGAAAGCAACTTGGCGATCCGGTCGAAGCCGGCGAAGTGGTGGCGCTCGTGGAAAGCCGGGAGATCGCCGAGGCAAAGAGCGAATTCCTGGCCGCCTTACGCGCAGAAAAGCTGGTTCGCACGACTTTCCAACGCGAGAAGGGGCTGTGGGAAAAGCGTATTTCGGCGCAGCAAGACTTCCTGGAGGCCCAGAACACCGCCGAGGAAGCGCAGATCCGCCTGGACCTGGCTCGGCAGAGGCTGGCCGCGCTGGGGCTTCTGATGCCGGAGATCGAGGCCCTCCCCGGTCAGGCGTCGGCCGATCTGCGTGTCCAGGAGGTTCGAGCGCAAATCGCCGGTCATGTGATCGACCGCTCGGCCGTCCTTGGTGAGTTCATCGAAGCCAACGCCGACCTCCTCACCGTTGCTGACACGGCCAACCTGTGGGTCGAGATGAGCGTCCCGCCGGCCGACGTGCACTGGATCCAGAAGGGCCACCGCGTGGCGGTGTCCAATCCCAGCGGTATCACCGGGGAGGCGCAAATCGTCTTCGTCAGCCCGGTCGTGGATGCTGACACGCGCTCCGTCCGGGTGATCGCCGCGATGGCGAATGACGATCACCGCTGGCGGCTGGGCGATTTTGTCACGGCGCGCATCCGCACCGAGGCCCATCCGGTAGACGTGATGGTGCCGCGCGAGGCGGTCCAGAAGATCGAAGGCGAGTCCGTGGTCTTCGTGCGCACGGAGGAAGGTTTCGAGAAGCGCGAGATCGTCCTCGGCAAGAGCGACGAGACGAGCACCGAGGTCGTGTTCGGCCTCGATCCTGGTGAAATCATCGCAGTCGGCAGCACCTTCGTGCTGAAGGCCGAGTTCGGCAAATCCGAAGCCGAGCACGCGCACTGAGGAGCTGGACATGATCGAAAAAGTTCTCTCGTTCGCTGTGCAGAGGCGCGTCTTCATCGTGCTGATCACGGCGGCGCTGGCCGCCTTCGGCCTGTATTCGATGCAAGCGCTGCCGATCGATGCCGTGCCGGACATCACCAACAACCAAGTTCAGATCAACAGCGAGGCGCCGGCGCTGTCGCCCATGGAGGTGGAGCAACAAGTCACCTTCCCGGTCGAAACGGCGCTGGCCGGCATCCCCGGTCTGAAATCGACGCGGTCGCTGTCGCGCAACGGCTTCTCGCAGGTGACGGCGATCTTCGATGACGAGGTCGACATTTACTTCGCGCGGCAGCAGGTCATGGAGCGCATTACCGAGGCGAAGGAGGATTTGCCGCCGGGAGTCGATCCCACCATGGGCTCGATTTCGACCGGACTTGGCGAGGTCTACATGTGGACGGTTCGCTATGCCGAGCCGGAAGAGCGGGTGACGGTGGCGGCTGGCGAGCCCGGCTGGCAGGGCGACGGCAGCTATCTCACGCCCGAGGGGCAGCGCCTCACGACGGAGCAGGAGCAAACAGCCTATCTCCGCACCGTGCAGGACTGGATTATCGCGCCGCAGCTCAAATCGGTGCGTGGCGTCGCCACCGTCGATGCCATCGGCGGCTACGTCAAGCAGTACCACGTTCAGCCGGACCCGGCGAAGCTGCTCGGCTTCGGGCTCACTTTCGGCGATGTGCTGGCGGCGCTTGAGCGCAACAACGCCAGCGTCGGGGCGGGGTATCTGGAACGCAACGGCGAGGGGTACGTCGTGCGTGCTGGCGGGCGCATCGAAAGCGTTGCTGATCTTGGCGCGGTGGTGGTCGCGACCCGAGGCGCCGTGCCCGTGCACCTCAAAGACATCGCGCGGATCGGTTTTGGTCCGGAGCAGCGCACCGGTAGTGCCAGTGTGGGCGGTCAGGAGGCGGTGGTCGGCACCGCGGTGATGCTGCTCGGCAGCAATAGCCGCACCGTAGCGGCCGCGGTCGATGCCAAAATGCAAGACATCCGCAAGAGTCTTCCGGGGGGCGTCGAGGCGCAGACCGTCCTCGACCGGACCGGACTGGTTAACGCCGCTATCAAGACGGTCGCCAAGAACCTCACCGAAGGCGCGATCCTCGTCATTGCCGTGCTTTTACTGCTTCTCGGCAACTTCCGGGCGGCGGTGATCGCCATGCTGGTGATTCCCATCACAATGCTGATCACCATGACGGGTATGCTGGAGGGACGCATCAGCGCCAACCTGATGAGCCTTGGTGCGCTTGATTTCGGGCTGATCGTGGACGGTGCCGTCATCATTGCCGAAAACTGCCTCCGCAAGCTGGCGGAGCGACAGCACGCCCTAGGGCGCGAACTTACCCTTCAAGAGCGCCTTGCCGAGGTGACGGTGGCGTCGAAGGAAATGATCCAGCCTTCCGTTTATGGTCAAGGCATCATCATCCTGGTCTACGTTCCGCTGCTGACGCTGAGCGGCGTCGAGGGCAAGATGTTCGAGCCGATGGCGCTGACCGTCATTATCGCCCTGGCCACCGCCTTCGTCCTGTCGTTGACCTTTGTTCCGGCGATGATTGCGTTGCTGATCCGTGGCCGGATCGAGGAGCGCGAGAACCGGATTATCCGCGGTCTCAAGTCCGGATACGCTCCGCTGCTCACGCGGGTCATCGCCCGCCCGGTGCCGGTCATCGCAGGGGCTACGGCGCTGTTCGTCGTGGCGCTGTTTGTGTTCCTGCGGCTTGGACAGGAATTCATCCCCAGCCTCGACGAAGGCGACATCGCCATGCACGCGATGCGCATCCCGAGCACCTCTCTGACGCAGTCGCAGGCAATGCAGACCAAGGTCGAGCAAACGGTGAGTCAATTCGACGAAGTGGCGTTCGTCTACTCCAAGACCGGCACGGCCGAGGCCGCTGCCGACCCGATGCCGCCCAACGTTTCCGACACCTTCATCATCTTTAAGCCGCGGTCGGAATGGCCCGACCCAGATTTGCCGAAAGAGGAGTTGGTAAAAGAAATCGAGACGGCGGTCTCCAAGCATCCAGGCAATGCCTTCGAGTTCACGCAGCCGATCCAGATGCGCTTCAACGAGCTTTTGGCCGGTGTGCGCGGCGACGTGGCGATCAAGGTCTACGGCGACGACTTTGGCGTGATGCAGAAGACGGCGGGCGAGATCGCCGGGGNGCTGCGTCAAATTCCCGGTGCAGCCGACGTCAAAGTCGAGCAGGCGACCGGCCTGCCGTTCCTGGATATCCAGATCGACCGCGCTGCCGCGGCGCGGCGGGGTTTGAGCATCTCGGACGTGCAGGACGTGATCTCGGTGGCCATCGGGGGGAGGCAAGCCGGGCTGCTGTTCGAGGGTGATCGCCGGTTCGACATCGTCGTCCGGCTGCCCGACGAGGTGCGCTCGAACATGGCCGCGCTGGAGAACCTGCCGGTGCCGCTGCCCGAAGGCGACAATGGCAAGACGGTTACGATCCCTCTCAAGGAGGTCGCCACCTTCAACTTTACCGAAGGCCCCAATCAGATCAGCCGCGAGAATGGCAAGCGGCGCATGGTCGTTCAGGCGAATGTCCGGGGCCGGGATATTGGCTCGCTCGTGGCCGAAGCACAGGAGCGGATAGCTGCCGAGGTGACGCTTCCGCCGGGCTATTGGCTCGACTGGGGCGGCCAATTCGAGAACCTCATTGCCGCCCGTGATCGCCTGAGCGTCGTGGTTCCGGCCTGCTTCGCCCTGATCTTGCTGCTGCTCTATTCCGCCCTCGGCTCGGTTCGCAGCGCCTTGATCGTGTTTAGCGGCGTGCCGTTGGCACTGACGGGCGGGGNGTTTTCGCTGTGGCTGCGTGACATGCCCTTCTCGATTACCGCCGGCGTCGGTTTCATCGCCTTGTCGGGCATTGCCGTTCTCAACGGTCTCGTGCTGATCACGTACATCAAGCAACTGGTCGACGAGGGAATGAACGGCTGGAAAGCGATCTACGTGGGGNCTCTGACGCGCCTCCGCCCGGTGGTGATGACCGCCTTGGTCGCCTCGCTGGGATTCGTGCCGATGATGTTGGCCACGGGCACCGGCGCAGAAGTTCAGAAGCCGCTGGCAACGGTGGTGGTGGGAGGCCTGGTCACGTCGACCGTGCTGACGCTGTTCGTTCTGCCGGCGTTGTACCGTTTGTTCTCGGGCGTGATGCTGGAGGACCATAAGGAGCAGCACGAACCCCTGGCGGCGGAGTAGCTGACATGACGGTACCTGTTAGGGCACTTGGCGTCGTCGTTGGCGCCCTTTGCTGGGCATTTTCATGGTCAGCGGCAGCAGCGGGTTCCTGCACGGATCTGCCAAAATCCCGGTTGGAGGTGCTTCGGGTTTACGGCGACACGACAAAGAAAGCGGTGCTGGGGATTCAGGAATTCGCGGCAATTGCGGAACGGCACAAGCTGGTTGCGGCAGCGCTCAAGAAGCATCCGTTGTACATCGCGCCGCCCACCGTTGTCTGGTCGGTGTCCATCGAACATCGCGTGATCAAGCAGGACGGAGGGTTCTGTCCTGCCCCAACAAAGGTGACCATCCATGTCGGCATGAATCCGCGAGAGGCGCTGATGGTTCGGGAGGCCGCAGAAAGAGCCTGTGCTCGCGAAGCGCTTGTCCAGCATCACTACGAGCACATCGACGCCGCCGACGCTGCGTTGGAGAGCGGACTTCCCAGCACGAAGACCGTGGTTGGCGCGGCCCTCGCAAAGGCCAAGGCAACACCGGCTGTGACAGAGGATGCGGCCAAGGCTAACTTCGAAAGTGCGTTAAAGCAGGCGATGGATGGCGTCGCGGCAGCACTCACTGCCGATGTGCAAGGGCAAGAAGCTGGTGTGGACAGTCCGGAAAGGCTGGAAGCCTTGAAAACATGTCCGCCGATCAAAAGGGNGGTGACAGATGTCTGAGGGAAAGCTCATGAAAAAGATTGTTTTGCCCGCAATGGCGCTTGCGGCGGTAGCTCTTGTTTCGGCCTGCACAAGTTCCGAACGGTTTCTTGCGCGGGATCAAGCTACCTGCGGCAGTATCGGTTTCGCCACGGAATCGGAAGAGTTCAGGAACTGCGTTCTGGAACTGCAGTCAGCCCGTCTTCAAGCGTCGAACCTGCATCGCTACCGCTGAAGATACAGCCACACCCGGCGGGATTGTCCCGGTCCAGCGGGCGCCGTCCAGGATGGAGGGCGCCCGCCCCGGGGCTAAATACTCCCCGTTCCAATCTACCCACCGTGCATGGGTGTCCTGGGCCGTGGGAGCGGGGCGGCGCTCTGGTGCTCCTCGGTAGACATTGTACCAAAGGCGGACGACGGGAATGCGGATACCCTTTTCATCAGCGGCTCTCGGCGCCTGTGTTGCCGCATCCGCCTTCGTGCTCGACCAGACGACGAAGGCCGTGGCCGTAGCAAATGCCGACTTGTTGACCGACGGCTTTGCTGTCGTCCCAGGTTTCAATCTGGTTCTTGTCCGGAACAGTGGGGTCAGCTTTGGGATGCTTGGGGACGTGCCCTGGTGGGCGCTTGCCCTTGTCGCCCTTGCAGTCTGCGGCTGGCTTGCCGTGCTCATGACACGGACGCGGGACCGGGGTGAGGCCGCTGGCTACGGCCTGATCATTGGCGGAGCGCTCGGAAACATCGTGGACCGGGGTCGTTTAGGAGGCGTCACCGATTTCCTGGACTTCTATGTTGGGAGCGCACACTGGCCCGCCTTCAATTGCGCGGACATGGGGATTTTCTGTGGCGCCGCCATCCTGATCTGGTCGCAGCTTTTCAACGCCCGCCGCGAAAGCCGGGCATCCTGATCGGCCGTCTCCCGCCGGTCATCGCGTTCCAGGGGCGCGAGGGGGCACCTGGAACCGGGGCACCAGCCAAAAATACACGACCATCCCGAAAAGCTCGACGAGCGACTGGAACACAATGACGACGGTTGCCGTCTGCCATTGGGGCGCGAGGGCCAGCGCCAGCGGCAGAATGCGACGAACACCCCCAACAGCTGGCCGAGCACGGGTAGTGCTCCGAAAACGGCCTGGACTTGCGAGGCCGCTATAAGGAAAACAACAACGCCAAGCAGTGGGATTGGGGGTCTGAGTAGCAGCGGAACAGAAAACCGACATAAGGGGGTCATCGCAGAATCTTCCCAAAATCCTACGCTAAGGTACGGAACAAGAACATAGACCCGGCCCTGAACAGAATGCAGGCGTAGGCTTCCGCCGATCATGCCAGTCCCAGTGTCGCTGCGGCCAGAACAAGGTAGCGGCCGATCTTGGCAATGCCGACCAGGAGCAGGAACATTGCGAAGGGTTCGCGCAAGACGCCTGCGACCACGGTTAGCGGGTCGCCGATAATCGGCGCCCAGGCCAGCATCAACGACCATCTGCCGTAGCGGCGGTACCAGCCTTCCGCCCGTGCCAGCGTGGCGGGTCTTACCGGGAACCAGCGGCGATCACGGAACCGTTCGATCCCGCGCCCGAGAAACCAGTTCACCACCGAACCCAGCACATTTCCGACACTTGCCACAGCCAGTACCAGCCATGGCGCGTAGTCGCTCAGCAAAAGGCCGACAACCAGTGCCTCGGACTGGGCAGGCAGCAGGGTCGCGGCGATGAAGGCGGCCATGAACAGGCCACCATAAACGGCAAGGTCCTCAACCATGATCGCTCAGACGTGCCGGGTTGGGGAATGGTGGTGCATTCGTTGAGCGCCATAATGAGACTGTGGCCGTCAAATCTGCGCCTGCGGTTTTCCCGCAGGCGCAGCCAGCATCAGTTGGTCCGGGTAATCTCGCTGTAGTCGCCGCGCAACTGCAACGTAACGGTGACGTCCGCACTGTCGCGGTTGCGCCAGAACCAGCCGTGTTCACCGGCAAAGCCAGCCTTGATGGTGCCCTCACTGGCGGTCGCGCCGCGTCCCCGGTCGTAATCGACCGACTGGCCGCCGCCATGGGCGTGTAGGTCGAAATTGATCCGCCCGCCCGTCGCCACCCATGTGTATTCGGCGGCCGCCCCCGCCTCCATCACGAGCTTGATCTCGGCGGACGCTCCGGGAGCAAGAGTGAAGGAAACCTCGTCCCGCCACGCCTCCTGCGCATGGGCGGTCCCAACGACAAGCCCGAAGATGGCGTCCAGCATGCTTGAGGACTGGTCGCCACCGTGGACACCGAGATCCCGTTCCGCCTCAGTGGCGAGTTCGCGCTTGATTTCGCCCATTTCGGTCATGCCGAGAACCCGGCCGACACCGGTAGGATCAATGGCGTACTCCGCAGGCAGGACGACCGCCACAAGGATCGCCACGGCGCTTACGCCCGCGATGATGACTGAGCGGAAGAGCTTGGCAGGGCTCGGCAGGTCTTCGATGCGGGGCTGGNGTGCGTTGTTCATCATTTTCTCCATATTTTCAGGCGGCGCTGAAATAACCGGCGATCTGTTGGCCGGTTAGCAGGAAACCGAGGAACATCATGACCACGTTCGCGAACGTGGCTTGCCGCAGGAAGCCGGGGCTTCTGCGCCAATAGCCCATGACGATCAGGATTACGGCGAGCGCGAGAATCTGGCCGATCTCGACGCCCACGTTGAACGCCAGAAGGTTGGCCAGAAGCCCGTCCTCGGCGATTTGATACTCAAGAATCTTGGTGGCCAGGCCGGTACCGTGGAACAGGCCGAAGATCAGTGTCGCGGCCTTGGTGTTGGGCTGGAATCCGAACCAACGCTGATAGGCACCGAGATTGTCGAGCGCCTTGTAGACGACCGAAAGACCGATGATGGCGTCGATGATATAGGCGTTGATGCCCCAGCCGAACCAGACGCCCGCCAGCATGGTGACCGAATGGCCGATGGCAAAGAGGCTGACATAAATGGCGACATCCTTCATCCGGTAGAGGAAGAAGACAACGCCCAGCAGAAACAGGATGTGGTCGTATCCGGTCACCATGTGTTTGGCGCCGAGATAGGTGAAGGGGATGAGGTTTACCCCAAAGATTTCCTGGATGTAGCCCGCATCACCCGGCGTGACGTTATGGGCAAGGGCTTGGCTGACGCTCAGCATGAATGCCGCCAGCAGAAGAAGGGCCAGCGTGGCCGTCTGGCGTGGTGCCAGGGCGCGCAGAACCCGTGAACGCGAGATCATGAATCGATTCCCGTTGTGGGTTTGACGGATCGGTGAAGCCGCAGGGCGCGGCACCGATCAGGCGCAGGGAGGTCGTTCGATCCGATAGATGTGGTGCGCCACGCCTGACGAGGACTGGGACTGCCAGATATTCCCGCATGATACAGAACGCGCCCCTGCGCCGAGCACGAGCAGGGCCTGACTGTGATCATGGTCGACCACATCGTGGCTATGCCCATGGAGCGCCCAGTAGAGATCTTCTTCGAGCCCGTGAGAATGGCCGTGCGTGGCGATCACCTCCGCATACTCCTGCAGAGTCTCGATGACCGAGGGCGCGTGGTTTACGCTTGGCATGACCGACCAGACCACGAGGGACAGGCAAAGCAACGCCGCCAACGCACTCTGTCCAAATGTCCCCAAAGGTCTCATCGGGTTTTGCCTGCCTGTACGTCCATTTCGCTCCACAGCACGCTTGAGGCGCCGTCTTGTTATATCCTCCGGGAGAGGATAGCATCTTTGTATGTCAAAGCCCCATCGTCACGCAACCCNCCCCGCTCTCATCGCCCGGCTGAAACGCGCCGATGGGCACCTTCGCGCCGTGATCGAGATGATCGAGGCGGGCAAGCCCTGCCTTGAGATCGCACAACAAATGCAGGCGGTCGAAAAGGCCATCACGAACGCCAAGCGGGCACTGATCCACGACCACATGGATCATTGCCTCGATACCGAGCACTCGGTTGCGGACGGTGACGAACTAAAGGCCCTCTCCCGGTATCTCTGAGGCCTCCCCATGCTGGAAATCCTTGCCGACCGCACCTACCGCCACCTGTTCGCCGCACAGGTCGTGGCGCTCGTCGGCACGGGGCTTGCCACAATGGCGCTCGGGCTTCTGGCCTACGATCTGGCGGGCGATGGCGCGGCGATCGTTCTCGGCACGGTCTTCACCATCAAGATGGTGGCGTATGTCGGCATCGCACCGATCGCGGGTGCCCTTGCAGACCGGGCGAACCGGCGGGCGCTTCTGGTGGTGCTGGATCTCATCCGGGCAGGGGCCGCGCTGTGCCTGCCATTCGTCACCGAGGTCTGGCAGGTCTACGTCCTGATCTTTTTGCTGCAATCGGCTTCAGCAGTCTTCACACCGACCTTCCAGGCAACGATTCCCGACGTGCTGCCTGAAGAGGCGCGCTATACCCGCGCGCTGTCGCTGTCGCGGCTCGCCTACGATCTGGAGAACATTGTCAGCCCCACGCTCGCCGCGCTGCTGCTGGCGGTCATGAGTTACAACGCCCTTTTCCTCGGCACGATGGTCGGGTTCGCCGCCTCGGCGGCTTTGGTCATTTCGGTCCTGCTCCCCTCCCCGAAACCCTCTGCTTCGCGCGGCATCTACGACCGCACCACTCGCGGCATCCAGATCTACCTTGCAACCCCGCGCCTTCGCGGGCTGCTGGCGCTGAACCTCGCTGCCGCATCGGCGGGTGCGATGGTGCTCGTTAACTCGGTGGTGATGGTGCGGGGCACGCTGGCATTGAACGAAAGCGCGCTGGCCTGGACGATGTTCGCCTTCGGTGCCGGGTCAATGCTCGCCGCGCTGGCATTGCCGCGTCTGTTGGACCGGGTGCCGGATCGTCCAGTCATGATCGCCGGCGCCGCGATGATGGTGGTGACGCTGCTGGGGCTCGCCGGGGAAGTCGCCGCCCTAGGTCTCGACTGGGCCGTTCTGCTGGGGGCATGGCTGCTGGTGGGACTGGGCTATTCGGCGGTGCTCACGCCATCAGGCCGGCTCCTGCGTCGGTCAGCGCATGAAGCAGACCGCCCCGCGCTCTTCGCCGCACAGTTCGCGCTCAGCCATGCCTGCTGGCTCGTCACCTATCCGCTCTCCGGCTGGCTGATGACCCAATTCGGCGCGGTTGCGGCACTTGTCGTTCTCGCGGCGCTGGCCGGCGTGGGGGNGCTCGCCGCGCAGCGCCTCTGGCCCAAGGAAGACCCCGAGATGCTGGAGCACACTCACGACAACCTGCCGCTCGATCACCCGCATTTGCATGGCGCACGACGGCACAGACATTTCTTCGTGGTGGACGACGAACACCCCCGCTGGGCCTCACATCTTTGAGGACGCCTGTGCGGCGGGCAGGACCGCAGAATCTTCCCCAAATCCTACGCCTAGGCCCTCGCGTCTATGAAACAGACTGGCCGCGCGTTCTCGGACCTGTCCATCCCCTCCTGGCAAGGGTGTCGAGCAACGTGCTGCGAGCGATGCCGAAGGTGCGACAGACGGCGGCTTTGCTGGCTCCCGCATCCAATGCGGCGATGACGGCCTCTAGCTTCTCGGGCTCGATGGCCAGGGGCCGGCCCCCTCGCTTTCCGCGCCGCCGCGCCGCTGCAAGACCAGCCTGTACTCGCTCACGGGTCAGTGCCCGTTCGTACTGGGCCAAGGCACCGAATATCTGGAACAGCAGCTCTCCGTGCGGCGTGTCAGTGTTCATGCCTTCGGTCAGCGATCGGAAAGCGACACCCTTGCCGCGTAGGCCAGCCACGATGTCGAGCAGATGGGGCAGCGAGCGGCCGAGCCGGTCGAGCTTCCACACCACCAGGGTATCGCCAGACTTCATGAAGTCGAGACAGCTTTGCAGACCAGGCCTGTCGTCCCGTGCCCCAGAGGCCTTGTCCTCGAACAGATGGCGCGCATCGACCCCGGCGGCGATCAGCGCATCGCGCTGCAACGCTGTGGATTGTCGGTCATTGTCCGACGAGACGCGCATGTAGCCGACGAGCATGTGCGGGAAACCCATCATCTGTGGTTTCCGCACAGCATATCATTCCGACACTGTTTTTCGCATAGAAAAGGGCCGTCTTCCGGGAGCAGGTGCGCGCTTGGTCCGCGCCTGTCGGGAAACAGATGTTTTCCGACGTTCTAGTGATCCTTGGCGCCTAATAGGGGTCATCGCAGAATCTTCCCGAAATCGTACGCTAAGCCTGATACCCTCGCCAGAGACCAGAGAATGGTCAGGCGGCATCCAGAATCGATGCATTCGGATTGCGCAAGGGACGGAAGCCGTCCTTGATGGGCTCGGTCGGCCAGATGTAGTCGCCATTGAAGTTGATGTGTTCCCAGCCGAGTGGCGCAATATGGGCCAGCAATTCGTCGGGGAGATCAACCCCGGCCGACCGTAGTTCGGCGGCGGCGCGGCTCAGGTAGGNGGTGTTCCAGAGGATGATCGCAGCGACAGCGAGGTTGAGGCCGGACGCCCGATAGCGCTGGTTCTCGAACGTCCTGTCCCGGATCTCGCCGTGGCGATGAAAGAACAGGGTCCGGGCCAGGGCATTCCGGGCCTCCCCTTTGTTCAGGCCGGCGTTCGACCGGCGGCGCAGCGCCGGGTCGGTAATCCAGTCGAGGGTAAACAATGTCCGCTCCACGCGGCCTATCTCGCGTAGCGCCTTTGCCAAGGCATTCTGTCGAGGGTAGGCGGCGAGCCGACGCAGGATCGCCGATGGCGCCACGGTACCGGCCCGGATGGACGCAGCAAGGCGGAGGATCTCGTCCCAGTTCTCTTCCGTGACCCGCAGGTTGACGGCACCGCCAATCATGGGCTCCAGGGCCTTGTATTTCACTTGGGCATTGGGAACCGACAGCTTGCGGTCGGCCAAGTCACGGATCCGTGGCGCGAACCGGAACCCGAGCAGGTGGCAGAGGCCGAAAACGTGATCGGCAACCCCACCTGTGTCCGTGTAGTGCTCCCTGATCGCCAGGGACGTCTCATGGTGCATGAGCCCATCCAGGACGTGGGCGGCCTCGCTGGCGTTGGCGGCGATGACCTTGGTGTAGAACGGAGCGAAGCGGTCGGAGATGTGCGTGTAGAACTTTACGCCTGGTGCTGAGCCGTACTTTGCATTGTAGTCTGCTCGGGCTTCGCCATGCCCGCCGGCCTTGAAGAACTGGCCGTCTGACGAGGAGGTGTCTCCACCTCCCCAGACCTCCGTCNTCGGCTGCGCATGGATGGCTTCCACCAGGCAACCGAGCCCGGCCGCATAGGTTTCATCACGGATGTGCCATTCGGCCGTCCATAGGAGCCGCGAATGGGTGTGGTTGCCGGCGCTGCGCGCCATGCGGGACAGACCGAGGTTGGTGGCATCGGCCAGCACGACGGTCATCAGCGCGACCACGTCGACCGGCGGGGCACCGGTGCGCAGATGGCCGAAATGTTCGGCAAAGCCGGTCCATTCGTGAACCTCGGCGAACAACTCGGTGATACGCAGGCGGGGCAGCATGGCNTAAAGCCGCCGTGCGGTGTCATCGACTTCCGCAGTTTCATCNCGCCGGATGGGGCTCATCGACAACCCCTCGTCGGTGATGACCGCCTCCGGAAGACCGCCCCCGGCCGCCAAGGCATCGACCTCCTGGAGGCGCTTTTCGAGCGTGACGANGCGCTCCTGCCGCCACGCTTCAAAGCTGTCGGGCACGGCGAGGCCGAGATCGTGGTCCTGCCGTCGAAGAGTGAACACGCTCGGTGGCAGCAGGAAGTCGTCGAAGGCCCGGAAGGCGCGGCTGCC
>JGI25319J35699_1000791_pt1 | contig 15482 bp, 15 predicted proteins | sample AutmiccommuBRH17_FD_35699 | JGI IMG/M metagenome (IMG submission 35699) | reverse complement strand
CGATACCCCGATTACACCGTTTCAATCCACACTCCCGCGCGGGGAGTGACCTCCCGATATCGACGACGATACCCCGATTACACCGTTTCAATCCACACTCCCGCGCGGGGAGTGACTTCGCCGCTGGCTGCAACAAGCTGGATTGACGCTGTTTCAATCCACACTCCCGCGCGGGGAGTGACCGGTAAATTTGTATACGGACTCCACTCTCCCATCGTGTTTCAATCCACACTCCCGCGCGGGGAGTGACTGATTTTGACGTATGGAACGACCTTGAACAATGGTTTCAATCCACACTCCCGCGCGGGGAGTGACAACAAAAAATATCAAGAGCAACTGGACCAAGACGTTTCAATCCACACTCCCGCGCGGGGAGTGACTTTTACGTTTCAAGGCTTGTACGGGATGAGTGTCGTTTCAATCCACACTCCCGCGCGGGGAGTGACAGTGAGAGCCGGGTAAATTAACAGGAGGAAGTATGTTTCAATCCACACTCCCGCGCGGGGAGTGACAACATGCTATTGCGATGATGGTTTCATTTTGGGGGTTTCAATCCACACTCCCGCGCGGGGAGTGACCAGCCCTGTCTCTTGCAACTGCCAAGTCCAACGCGTTTCAATCCACACTCCCGCGCGGGGAGTGACGCCAGTTTCATTCTTGTTATCTGCCCGTAAAGCGTTTCAATCCACACTCCCGCGCGGGGAGTGACTCCACAAGGAATGTTATGACCTTGTTGTAAAGATGTTTCAATCCACACTCCCGCGCGGGGAGTGACAAATGCGGTGAACTTTGCACCGGCAACACATGGGTTTCAATCCACACTCCCGCGCGGGGAGTGACATTTATTTTCCCTCAGACTCCGCAGGCTTTGGCGAGTTTCAATCCACACTCCCGCGCGGGGAGTGACCAGCGAGGAATGGCTATCGCTACGGTGCGGCAAAGGTTTCAATCCACACTCCCGCGCGGGGAGTGACCGATACTGACTCCTTATGCTCTTGGCCGGGTTTGGTTTCAATCCACACTCCCGCGCGGGGAGTGACCGGTTCACCACAACGCAGTATCGGCAGCAAAAGGTTTCAATCCACACTCCCGCGCGGGGAGTGACTGGAGTACCTGGAAATTTACGACATAGGGGAATAAGTTTCAATCCACACTCCCGCGCGGGGAGTGACATAGTGGTGTCGTATGCTTGTCCTTTTGGCAGGGCGTTTCAATCCACACTCCCGCGCGGGGAGTGACATCGACAAGTGGCCCGAGCAGCCGTCAAAAAAGGTTTCAATCCACACTCCCGCGCGGGGAGTGACCCAGCTGCAGCCGGGCAAGTTCATGCTCGGAAAAGTTTCAATCCACACTCCCGCGCGGGGAGTGACACACCCGGCCTGCTGTCACCCACTGCCCCCCATACGTTTCAATCCACACTCCCGCGCGGGGAGTGACATCAGAGATTCTGATGTCAGGTGGTCAGCGTCGAGTTTCAATCCACACTCCCGCGCGGGGAGTGACGTCACGAAAAAAACGTGACCGGGTTGCAAGCTCGTTTCAATCCACACTCCCGCGCGGGGAGTGACCCCATGGAACTGCTAACGCGGCGGACTTTGTGAAGTTTCAATCCACACTCCCGCGCGGGGAGTGACCTGTCGGCTGCACCTGGCGCGCTGCTCTTTCCCGTTTCAATCCACACTCCCGCGCGGGGAGTGACTCGCTGATGCAAGACAACACAACCTCACCTCCGTTTTTGTTTCAATCCACACTCCCGCGCGGGGAGTGACGTTGCAAAACTTGCTACGGCATGACGAAACTGGTGTTTCAATCCACACTCCCGCGCGGGGAGTGACTCAAACGATACCGGCCATCGGGCGCGATGACGGGTTTCAATCCACACTCCCGCGCGGGGAGTGACCCCCGAAACAACCTGTTCCCCGAGTTTTTCAACGTTTCAATCCACACTCCCGCGCGGGGAGTGACTTTTTGGCTTTGCCGGGTCAATGGATTATGACGAGTTTCAATCCACACTCCCGCGCGGGGAGTGACTTTTAACTGCATGGTTTGCTCCTGTGATTTCGTTGTTTCAATCCACACTCCCGCGCGGGGAGTGACATAAACGCTTAAAATCTCTTTAACCGGATCAGAAGTTTCAATCCACACTCCCGCGCGGGGAGTGACCCAATCTTTTTTCATAGTAGTCGAAGCCTATGCAGTTTCAATCCACACTCCCGCGCGGGGAGTGACCATTTTCGTCATTGTAGAGCGTGCTGCAATCATGGTTTCAATCCACACTCCCGCGCGGGGAGTGACCCAGCAGGCGTAATCGCCCCACTGCCTCTGTACGGTTTCAATCCACACTCCCGCGCGGGGAGTGACCTTCTTCAACCACTTGGGATCTTCCCCGTAATGGTTTCAATCCACACTCCCGCGCGGGGAGTGACTTGTTGATGAGTGTACCTGGTATTCCCCGGCGACGTTTCAATCCACACTCCCGCGCGGGGAGTGACAGAGTTTGAGGATATCAAGCATTATTTAATATTGTTTCAATCCACACTCCCGCGCGGGGAGTGACTCAGGCCCTTGCTTATTGTCAACTTGTCAAAGAAGTTTCAATCCACACTCCCGCGCGGGGAGTGACTTTTGTTCGGCACATAGGCAATATGAACTTCGCGTTTCAATCCACACTCCCGCGCGGGGAGTGACCGACCGGCCTGGTCATCAATAATCGATTCGTAGAAGTTTCAATCCACACTCCCGCGCGGGGAGTGACTCCTGGGTCGGCTGGTAGTCATGCCAATATTGATGTTTCAATCCACACTCCCGCGCGGGGAGTGACATTTGTGACTACCCTTTCACTGCCCACTTCATATGTTTCAATCCACACTCCCGCGCGGGGAGTGACCTGATACAAGACAACACAACCTCGCCGCCATTTTTGTTTCAATCCACACTCCCGCGCGGGGAGTGACAAAATCCCGATACTGCCAGGTCAAAATCATTTGCGTTTCAATCCACACTCCCGCGCGGGGAGTGACAATAGACGCCTCTAAAGTTTTTGGCAATATAAAGTTTCAATCCACACTCCCGCGCGGGGAGTGACTCAACCTGCCATGCCCGACTGCCAATAAACAAAGTTTCAATCCACACTCCCGCGCGGGGAGTGACGTTATAACCGAGATGTTTGTTGATTGTTTCGAGGGTTTCAATCCACACTCCCGCGCGGGGAGTGACCCACCTTCTGAGGTAATCTGCTTGGTGGTACGACGTTTCAATCCACACTCCCGCGCGGGGAGTGACCCAATCGAAGCGGAAGCAAGTAGCTATTCAAGGGTTTCAATCCACACTCCCGCGCGGGGAGTGACGTAGTTCACATAGCGTGTTGACTCCTGAGCGAAAGTTTCAATCCACACTCCCGCGCGGGGAGTGACGCCCAAGGGCAGGCGTCGAAGATCGAAGCGGCATTGTTTCAATCCACACTCCCGCGCGGGGAGTGACATAAATCCGCTGAAGACATCTTCACCCGTTTCCTCGTTTCAATCCACACTCCCGCGCGGGGAGTGACAAGATCCTGGCGACCGCCATAAGTTGCTCGGAAGTTTCAATCCACACTCCCGCGCGGGGAGTGACCAATTCCAAGCGCCACAATAAGGAGTATAGCCAGGTTTCAATCCACACTCCCGCGCGGGGAGTGACCGAAGCCACAAAAGCGTCTGATAAATCAACTACAGTTTCAATCCACACTCCCGCGCGGGGAGTGACGTAAAATTTTTGGAAGGATGAAACCACCTGATTAGTTTCAATCCACACTCCCGCGCGGGGAGTGACTAGACAAGAGTTGATCGATAGATTCCAAGAGACATCGTTTCAATCCACACTCCCGCGCGGGGAGTGACCGGTGGTGATGGTGGCGGATCGATATCCTACCATTGTTTCAATCCACACTCCCGCGCGGGGAGTGACCCTGCGAGTTGATCAGCGTTTCGATTCCTATAAAAGTTTCAATCCACACTCCCGCGCGGGGAGTGACCGTAATCTTCGGGGCGAGTTTCCTCATCCATTGGGTTTCAATCCACACTCCCGCGCGGGGAGTGACCCATGGCTTTATCAAAAACTGATATTTTCAAAGTGTTTCAATCCACACTCCCGCGCGGGGAGTGACCCTGCCGGGGCGCAATACTGGCCGTCCGCTTCTGTTTCAATCCACACTCCCGCGCGGGGAGTGACAAGTGGCCGGACGACGTCCGCGACCCGCAAAAAATCGTTTCAATCCACACTCCCGCGCGGGGAGTGACAACTCGGAGTTGGCCGCGGCTTTTCTGCGTGGCTTGTTTCAATCCACACTCCCGCGCGGGGAGTGACCGAAGAATCTCAAGGACAACTTGCAGAATTTCAAGGTTTCAATCCACACTCCCGCGCGGGGAGTGACCATCCATAAACAATCACTTCCTCACCATCTTCAGGTTTCAATCCACACTCCCGCGCGGGGAGTGACATTAACGGCGGCATTCAATATCCGGTTCGGTCTTGTTTCAATCCACACTCCCGCGCGGGGAGTGACGATTGGTAATACCTGGATAGCGTCAGGTAATGCGTTTCAATCCACACTCCCGCGCGGGGAGTGACGGGTGACACCATAGCCGAGGCGCTAGCCAGGATAGTTTCAATCCACACTCCCGCGCGGGGAGTGACCGGCACCCGACGCAGTAGATATCCCCCGTGACCGTTTCAATCCACACTCCCGCGCGGGGAGTGACTATAAGCTATCGGCACCAACATCGAGATCAGGAAGTTTCAATCCACACTCCCGCGCGGGGAGTGACGTAAACAACAAAGTGCGGGTAACAGATGGGTAACGTTTCAATCCACACTCCCGCGCGGGGAGTGACATCCGGCGCGACATCGCACGCTGTGGCGCACAAAGTTTCAATCCACACTCCCGCGCGGGGAGTGACATTCAACGGGCGGGACACTGATATGGATAAAAAAGTTTCAATCCACACTCCCGCGCGGGGAGTGACCGATGACCGGGGTCCTGCCGCTGATGGCGGCGAGGTTTCAATCCACACTCCCGCGCGGGGAGTGACTGAGCTGCCTGTATAGCTACTGTTTCCTGTGCTGTTTCAATCCACACTCCCGCGCGGGGAGTGACTTTCCACGAGCGCAACCATCGGCCCTCATCATACAGTTTCAATCCACACTCCCGCGCGGGGAGTGACGGAGAGAGGATCTCCCAGTCGACGCCACCGGCATGTTTCAATCCACACTCCCGCGCGGGGAGTGACTTGGCAGACGACCTCGACGCCGGTCCGGAATAATTGTTTCAATCCACACTCCCGCGCGGGGAGTGACCGCCGATGGCGTTGGTACCGGTAATGTCACCCAGGGTTTCAATCCACACTCCCGCGCGGGGAGTGACGTCCTCGCGCGATTTTCAGCCGATCGGTGTGCAGTTTCAATCCACACTCCCGCGCGGGGAGTGACAGAGGACAGCTGCGCTTACGGCCGCGCCCAGTGCAGTTTCAATCCACACTCCCGCGCGGGGAGTGACGAGGGGTGATCTCGAACGACAGGTAGCGCGAGTCGTTTCAATCCACACTCCCGCGCGGGGAGTGACTATCGGCCCGGGTGTCGCGCTGGGTACCAGGCCAGTTTCAATCCACACTCCCGCGCGGGGAGTGACGAGGCAACCCGCACCGTGCTGTCGTGCTGCAGCTGTTTCAATCCACACTCCCGCGCGGGGAGTGACTCGGTAATAAGCACGGTGAAAGTCCCCCGGTGATGTTTCAATCCACACTCCCGCGCGGGGAGTGACGCATCCCAGGCGGTGCGATTGCCGCCTGGTTGCTGTTTCAATCCACACTCCCGCGCGGGGAGTGACGAACAGGAGGCTAGCAACGCGGCAACGCACTCGGGTTTCAATCCACACTCCCGCGCGGGGAGTGACCATACTTTCCCTTTATCTCGCCGGTGACTTTTTCGTTTCAATCCACACTCCCGCGCGGGGAGTGACCGCGCGGGCGCCGGCAGCGCGCACCGACTCCTTGCGTTTCAATCCACACTCCCGCGCGGGGAGTGACTCCCCCAAGTGATACACTCATTATGAACGCCCCTTGTTTCAATCCACACTCCCGCGCGGGGAGTGACCCTGGCCGGAAACGGAGTTCATGTGCAGCAGAGCAGTTTCAATCCACACTCCCGCGCGGGGAGTGACCCACTCACCCGGCATCGATCCCCTACTGGGAGGAGTTTCAATCCACACTCCCGCGCGGGGAGTGACTTACCGAGCCGCCGGACTGGAGACGCTGCAGGCGTGTTTCAATCCACACTCCCGCGCGGGGAGTGACTACCGAGCCGCCGGACTGGAGACGCTGCAGGCGTGTTTCAATCCACACTCCCGCGCGGGGAGTGACGATGACGTAGGCGCGGACCTCGACGACTGACGGTGTTTCAATCCACACTCCCGCGCGGGGAGTGACCCGATCTCGGCTCCTGACGAAATAACCGCCGAATAGTTTCAATCCACACTCCCGCGCGGGGAGTGACACCATAATTGGTATGGCTGCGGTGGAGGCTCCGGCGTTTCAATCCACACTCCCGCGCGGGGAGTGACGCATCAATTCCGGCTGTTTTCGTCTACTGGTGCCGTTTCAATCCACACTCCCGCGCGGGGAGTGACTCGGGTTGGCGCGAGAACAGCAGTCACATTTGCCGTTTCAATCCACACTCCCGCGCGGGGAGTGACCGGCCCATGTTGTGGGATCTTTGCAAGGCTCGCTAGTTTCAATCCACACTCCCGCGCGGGGAGTGACATCTGAGCCGCGCTGGAGTTTCTCCGCCTACAATGTTTCAATCCACACTCCCGCGCGGGGAGTGACGATACAAAAGCTTGCTGCTATCAGCAGTCAGTCGTTTCAATCCACACTCCCGCGCGGGGAGTGACTCCCCCGGCGGGGGATCATCCTCATTTGCCTGGGTTTCAATCCACACTCCCGCGCGGGGAGTGACCTGTTGTTTGCGCAGCTGCCGTTGATCAGACAGGGTTTCAATCCACACTCCCGCGCGGGGAGTGACTTGTTTTCCTGCCGACCAATCAACCGACCCCTTGTTTCAATCCACACTCCCGCGCGGGGAGTGACCAAAATACTGCGGGATAAGGGCTGGCTGTCAAAAGTTTCAATCCACACTCCCGCGCGGGGAGTGACGTTGGTTGTCTTGCTCCTCACTGCTCTCGCAAAGTTTCAATCCACACTCCCGCGCGGGGAGTGACAAAGAGTACCTGCCCGGTACCGACAAGCCGATGCCGTTTCAATCCACACTCCCGCGCGGGGAGTGACCTGGTCTCAGAGGCCCGTGACGACAAAGGCACATGGTTTCAATCCACACTCCCGCGCGGGGAGTGACGAGAAACCGCCCACCCCGTCCTGGGGGGAAAATCGTTTCAATCCACACTCCCGCGCGGGGAGTGACCCGCTACACCCTCGACCTGACCAAGGTGATCATGTTTCAATCCACACTCCCGCGCGGGGAGTGACTCTCATTTCCGACCACACTACCGCCTCGGACAGCGTTTCAATCCACACTCCCGCGCGGGGAGTGACCCGAAAAGGCAGGTTCATCATTTGTTTGATATTGAGTTTCAATCCACACTCCCGCGCGGGGAGTGACGGCAACAACTCAGATCAAGCGAGGGGTGGCCAAGGTTTCAATCCACACTCCCGCGCGGGGAGTGACACGCCTGCAACGCCCTGGTGACCTTGGGGCTGATGTTTCAATCCACACTCCCGCGCGGGGAGTGACCGCTGCGCTCGTAGGTCCGGCCGCGCAGCTTGAGTTTCAATCCACACTCCCGCGCGGGGAGTGACTCGAGCGCATAGTCGATGGTCTTCTGGGTGATCTCGTTTCAATCCACACTCCCGCGCGGGGAGTGACGACCATGCTGCCGCCAAAGGGCCATGATCACGAGGTTTCAATCCACACTCCCGCGCGGGGAGTGACAAAGCTCTCGCCTATTTCAAGTTTGACAACGTCGTTTCAATCCACACTCCCGCGCGGGGAGTGACCCAGCTTCTTGGCGGAGATCTCGAGGCGGGGCAGGGTTTCAATCCACACTCCCGCGCGGGGAGTGACGCCGCTGCGCTCGTAGGTCCGGCCGCGCAGCTTGAGTTTCAATCCACACTCCCGCGCGGGGAGTGACGTGGCTAGCTCGATCAGCTCGGCTTCCATCCGGTTGTTTCAATCCACACTCCCGCGCGGGGAGTGACATAGTGCCGGCCTCTCTGCGGCCCTGCAGATCGGTTTCAATCCACACTCCCGCGCGGGGAGTGACGCTTGTCGGTACCGGGCAGGTACTCTTTGGTGCTGTTTCAATCCACACTCCCGCGCGGGGAGTGACATCCCGGCTTCCCGGGCTGCAGCGGTCGAGCCGCGTTTCAATCCACACTCCCGCGCGGGGAGTGACCTCGCCCGGCATGATCAACGGGATTTCCCTGTAAGTTTCAATCCACACTCCCGCGCGGGGAGTGACAACTTGAGGTTTGCAGAGCATGGCCCAGCAGATGTTTCAATCCACACTCCCGCGCGGGGAGTGACAGTCGAAAACCCTCGACCAGCATGCCGTCACTGCGTTTCAATCCACACTCCCGCGCGGGGAGTGACACTGCATCCAGTAATAGCTCCAAACGTGCTTTGAGTTTCAATCCACACTCCCGCGCGGGGAGTGACTCAGACGGTTAAATCTGGCGTCACCACCTTTCCGGTTTCAATCCACACTCCCGCGCGGGGAGTGACTTCCCCACACCTTGATATCCTTGCGCTCGCCGCGAGTTTCAATCCACACTCCCGCGCGGGGAGTGACGCCGACCCGGTAATTCTCCCGCCATTGCCGGGCGGTTTCAATCCACACTCCCGCGCGGGGAGTGACGGTAGACGCATCCATGACCCCGCCGAGATCGACGGTTTCAATCCACACTCCCGCGCGGGGAGTGACTGGTGGAGTTTTCCGAGATGGTGATGACGATGTGGTTTCAATCCACACTCCCGCGCGGGGAGTGACCTCATTTCTAAACAATTCGGTTTGTGTCGTAACGATATGTTTCAATCCACACTCCCGCGCGGGGAGTGACTTGCGATCCGGCCACTGCTCACAGCAGTCTTCGAGTTTCAATCCACACTCCCGCGCGGGGAGTGACCTGATGGACTTTTCCAAGGACACCTTCATCTGGCCGTTTCAATCCACACTCCCGCGCGGGGAGTGACTCAAGGCTCATTCACAGATAGCCGACCTGAATGAGTTTCAATCCACACTCCCGCGCGGGGAGTGACTGCCATGATCGAGGTGATGCGGGCCGCCCAGCTCGTTTCAATCCACACTCCCGCGCGGGGAGTGACCCGGGAGAAGCCGGACAGTAAGACCGTGCAGGACGTTTCAATCCACACTCCCGCGCGGGGAGTGACAGTATGGGGCGAGCACGTCACTGACGGCGTTGAAGTTTCAATCCACACTCCCGCGCGGGGAGTGACACTTGTAGCTCCGAACCTTTATCCCGCCCGACTTGTTTCAATCCACACTCCCGCGCGGGGAGTGACATCGCTCGTTGGCCATGCCAACCAGGGTTTCCTTGTTTCAATCCACACTCCCGCGCGGGGAGTGACCAACAAAATCCTGGTGAGTATGGGCGAGATCGAGTTTCAATCCACACTCCCGCGCGGGGAGTGACGATATCAAAAGGAGCGGAATATGACATTGAGCGTTTCAATCCACACTCCCGCGCGGGGAGTGACTGTTGTTTGCGCAGCTGCCGTTGATCGGACAGGGTTTCAATCCACACTCCCGCGCGGGGAGTGACGACTGCCAGAGGATCTTGGCGATGGCGGCAAACGTTTCAATCCACACTCCCGCGCGGGGAGTGACGGAAGACATGGGCGATATCGGAGGCGTCAACCGGTTTCAATCCACACTCCCGCGCGGGGAGTGACTCGATCCGCCGGCGCTGGAAGCTGTCGATCAGATGTTTCAATCCACACTCCCGCGCGGGGAGTGACTGGCATGGTGGCCGGACTCCCGCATCTTCCTACAGTTTCAATCCACACTCCCGCGCGGGGAGTGACGGAGATCTCGAGCAACTATATCTGGATGTGGCTGTTTCAATCCACACTCCCGCGCGGGGAGTGACTGGCCATGGCCGCACCTACTCCCGAGGCGAAAAAGTTTCAATCCACACTCCCGCGCGGGGAGTGACCCGACACTCCCGAGCAGGAAGTCAAGATGATGATGTTTCAATCCACACTCCCGCGCGGGGAGTGACGCCGAATTGCCGTAGGCTTTGTTCTTGGTGATAAGGTTTCAATCCACCCTCCCGCGCGGGGAGTGACGTGGGCCAGCCATAGGCTACAACCGATCAACCGGTTTCAATCCACACTCCCGCGCGGGGAGTGACGTGCACCAACCCCGACCACCAGACCGGCGGAGAGGTTTCAATCCACACTCCCGCGCGGGGAGTGACCGATACAGACGCAATGGGGAACACGACCGAATCCGTTTCAATCCACACTCCCGCGCGGGGAGTGACGGTCGGATACCCTTTGGAGCAAGATTGATATGGGTGTTTCAATCCACACTCCCGCGCGGGGAGTGACGCCGGGTACTTGAGGTCGGCTGCAGCATCCAGCCGTTTCAATCCACACTCCCGCGCGGGGAGTGACGGGCCGGACAATTGCAATCCGACTCGGCAAAACTGTTTCAATCCACACTCCCGCGCGGGGAGTGACCTACCGCCTCGGACAGCGTGCGGTTCGAGGAAAGTTTCAATCCACACTCCCGCGCGGGGAGTGACGATAGTGCCGGCCTCTCTGCGGCCCTGCAGATCGGTTTCAATCCACACTCCCGCGCGGGGAGTGACATTGGCTCGTTTTATCAAGGCGGCCGATGCAATCGTTTCAATCCACACTCCCGCGCGGGGAGTGACCAACCTGGTCGGCACCGATATTTCTCCCAATTGGTTTCAATCCACACTCCCGCGCGGGGAGTGACGTCAAAGACGGTAAGGCCGCCGTCTCCGACATGGTTTCAATCCACACTCCCGCGCGGGGAGTGACGTACCGCAGGGCAAGGACCCAGGCCACTACGCCGTTTCAATCCACACTCCCGCGCGGGGAGTGACCGGTCGGGTAGACATGGAGTGCCAGGCCAGGCGAGTTTCAATCCACACTCCCGCGCGGGGAGTGACATCCGGCGTCGGCGCAACAGCGCAGCCGGACAAGTTTCAATCCACACTCCCGCGCGGGGAGTGACTTTTATTTATTAACAACAGACATCAACCAAGGAGTTTCAATCCACACTCCCGCGCGGGGAGTGACTGGACGGATTCATCTTTTACCCAATGCCTTTTTATGTTTCAATCCACACTCCCGCGCGGGGAGTGACGCTCTTGCTCGGTAATCCCCAATGGGTCCGGTGTGTTTCAATCCACACTCCCGCGCGGGGAGTGACGTATTGCAGACAGTGCTCCGATATTCTCAACCATGTTTCAATCCACACTCCCGCGCGGGGAGTGACGAATCACAAGGTCGGCTATGCAGCGACTGCGAAGTTTCAATCCACACTCCCGCGCGGGGAGTGACGTCTGTACCGGGTTGTCGATCCACACGTCTGGGGGTTTCAATCCACACTCCCGCGCGGGGAGTGACCAAGGACAGCCTCGAGGCATCAAAAGACCATGGCGTTTCAATCCACACTCCCGCGCGGGGAGTGACCGATGCCGAACGGCGGGATCCGGGCGATCCGGATGTTTCAATCCACACTCCCGCGCGGGGAGTGACCCGCTATGTCTGCATCGAGCCGAGCTGCAGGCGCGTTTCAATCCACACTCCCGCGCGGGGAGTGACAATTATAAATCAAAATATATTGCTATTAAATGTGTTTCAATCCACACTCCCGCGCGGGGAGTGACCGCTGCAGCCTCACTCCCAGAGTTGACCGGCTCGGTTTCAATCCACACTCCCGCGCGGGGAGTGACTTTCATTCGGCTCCTTTTACTCGCTGGCTTGATTGTTTCAATCCACACTCCCGCGCGGGGAGTGACGCTCGGCAGCGGTGGCGGCCTTCTGATGGGACTGTTTCAATCCACACTCCCGCGCGGGGAGTGACGGCCTTGGCCTGTTCGCCGGCCGAGGCCTTGCCGGTTTCAATCCACACTCCCGCGCGGGGAGTGACCACATCGATATAAGCGTCAGCCGCGCCGATAAATGTTTCAATCCACACTCCCGCGCGGGGAGTGACTCTCGTCACCGCAATCTTCGCAGCGGGTATTGATGTTTCAATCCACACTCCCGCGCGGGGAGTGACGGTTATATTCCGGCATCTGCTCGTACACCCGCATGTTTCAATCCACACTCCCGCGCGGGGAGTGACGCATCTGCGTCAGCAGCGTCACCGATCCGGAGCGGTTTCAATCCACACTCCCGCGCGGGGAGTGACATACCGACAGTCAAATACCGATCACCTCTAGAATCGTTTCAATCCACACTCCCGCGCGGGGAGTGACAAAAGCCAAGGGCCAGGGCCACGTCTTTGGCGACGTTTCAATCCACACTCCCGCGCGGGGAGTGACTCGAGGCGACCTCCGGCCCTTTGCCGAGGGACAAGTTTCAATCCACACTCCCGCGCGGGGAGTGACGCCATAGATGTTGTCGACCTCCCGGATCTCTTTGAGTTTCAATCCACACTCCCGCGCGGGGAGTGACTGCGCATCAAAAAAATATAGCTATATCAACATAAAGCTACCCCTTTAGCGCGAAAGGGAATGGAATTGTAAAGTGTGTTGCTCGTTATTTTCGTTTCTTGAAAAATTTAATAGCTATATCAGATGAATATGTCGTCCGCGAAAGGTCCGGGGGAAACATGTCCGCTTGGGGTTCGCGCACCTCCTTTTTATACGATCAGCGGGCCTTCCGGATCATAAGCGGGCTTGGCTCCGACATGTTCCACCCGCTGTTTCCAATTGCTGCCGAGGAAATAGAACCGCAGGCTGTCCGACTCCTCATCGATTTCATCTATCAATCTTGCTCGCAGAACAGACCACTGAGCGGGGTCCAACAGACATTCGAAAACCGAAAACTGAACTCGCTGTCCCCGATTCTCGCAGGCCTTGGCTACACGCCTCAAACGTCTTCGTCCTTCCGGTGTTTCCGTGTTGACATCATAAGTCACCAGCACCAGCATCTCGGTCTCCTATTTCCAGAAATATGGTGGATATCCGTCCAGGTCGCCACGTATATAACGGCTCAAAAGCAGAGCTTGGGCATGGGGTATCAAGCCAAAGGCGATTTTTTCATTAATAAATGGGTGATGCAATTCCTCCTGTTTTCTTTTCTGATAGGCAACCAGCACCTCCTTGCGGGTTTCGTCGTCCATGACCACTGCGCCGGTTTCCGTTGTTTTAAAACCTTTTCCCTTTATCTGCCGCCGATTGACCAATGAGAGCGCAAGCCGGTCGGCAAGCACCGGCCGCAGTTCTTCCATGATATCCAGAGCCAAGCTCGGCCTGCCTGGCCGGTCTCTGTGGAGGTATCCCACAGCCGGATCAAGTCCGACTGTTTCCAGAGCCGAGCGGACATCATGCACCAAAAGGGTATAGAGAAAAGAGAGCAGGGCGTTCATATTGTCGAGCGGTGGTCGTCTGTTCCTCCCCTGGAAGAAAAAATCATCCTTACCCGCGACAATCAGATGATCGAACACTGAAAAATAGTATCTGGCCGTATCGCCTTCGACACCCCGGACACTATCGAGAGACATCGGTTGCCGAAGCATGACAAGTTGCCGCTCCAGATACTCCGCTGCACTCTTCATTTCCTGGTTCCCGGCCGATTCCGGATAATCGCGCAAACCACGCAAGAGTACAGTCCGCTGGTTGGCAACCTTGGCGATGACTACGGCACGGGCAATCTCGGCGGATTTATCGGCATCGTCTGCCCATCGGTACTGCTGCCGCCGTAAAAGCACATTCCCTGAGACCGGCCCTTCAACCCTGGACCAAAACTTGCCGTATTCGCTCAAAAACGCAATTCTTACTCCGCGCTCGGCACATAACTGCATAAGCGGCGGCGAACATGAGACCTGGCCAAAGCAGACAATGCCGCCCAGCGTATGGAGCGGCACCCGAAGCCGCGTTTCATGTTCCACCCGGACGGCGACGGTCTCGCCATCCCTCGCCAGATAAGCGCCTTGGGTTGTCACGTACAGTGAGTTCAGCAGATGTCGCATGAGTTAATCCTGCGTTATTTTTTTAGGAGATTGAGGGTTTCTTTGCTGCCAGCCGCTTTCGGCTCTCCGGTTCGGTTAGATAGTTGTCCCGATTCACCACCGTCTCACCTGTTTCCTGTTCCAGCTTCTCCCGCGCTTCACCTGCAATTCGGCCGCCTTTATGGGAGGCTATCCTGTTCTCGTCAAAGCCTTGGGCATCTCGTTTCCGGGCAATTTCAGCGGCGGCTGCCTCGCCAAGCATGGAGAAGATCAGCTCCAGGTCGGTCATGTGATCGCGCAGATTTTCCCTGTCCAGTCCTTTAACCTCTTTATATTCCGATGGAGTCAGGTCAAACGTGGTCTTGGAGATTTCGGCGGCAAGGATGGCATGCTCTGGTTCCACGCTTACACCCCGATTATTCCATTCATTGGTGAGCGTAGCCCGGACGGCAATGCCATGCATCCGTTTTGCAATCCAGGTCTCGGAATATCCTTTTGCCAGATAGAGTGACTCGGTTAGGTTGGTGGCCAGTTCTGGGTCTTCGAATTCCCTCACCCTTTCATAGCCGACTTTGGCCAGCCAGCATTTAAAATGTTCGGCCTTGGGTGAGGCGATGGATTGGACGATGCGAAAGAATCCCGAGGTATCGGTGCAGTCGACCTTCTGCCGTCCGCCGGGCGTGTCCAACCAAAGGGGGGTGGCAAATTGCCCCCATCCTTTGGCTAATTCATTATCCTGTTTACGCATTTCCTGGTTAGCATCGGCCCCATTATTTGAGTCGGTTAGTGCTTCGACAACATCGGAGATCGCAAACCACCACTCACCATTGTGAAGCGTTCGTCGGACTCTCTTGCTGTTGAATACTGCAGGAAATGTTTCCATCAAGGCACCAGGTCGAGGGTTTTGGTCATATATCCCTGAACACTCCGGCGTGCCCCGGTTATTTTCGGCATGCACAGGGGCAACAGGGAACAGCTATCGCATTTTTTTTCATACCGTGCCCGAGGTGTACGGCCACTTTCGAGCAGTTCATGCAGTCGGAAGGCCGTCTCCTTGGTCTCTTCCCGCAAGGTGTTGTCAAAGAGCACCGCCATCCGTCGCCGGGGCTTGCCGTAATAGATTGCCCCTTCCGGGACCGAGCAGGAAAGCATCTCTTCAAGGCAGATCGCCTGGGCACAGAGCTGGACCAAGTCGGAATCGTTCTTCTTGGGTTTACCACGTTTAAATTCTACCGGAAAAGGTTGCCAGAACGAGGTT
>JGI25319J35699_1000786_pt1 | contig 15551 bp, 17 predicted proteins | sample AutmiccommuBRH17_FD_35699 | JGI IMG/M metagenome (IMG submission 35699) | reverse complement strand
CGGCAGTATTTCCTGTCATCCCAATATATCCAATGGTTTGTCCTTGTTTTACATAATCTCCAACCTTCACAGCACGTTTGCTCATATGCAAATATTGCGTGCTGTAAGTGCTATTATGGCGAATTTTAACGTAATTTCCATTGCCGCCTGCATAACGCGATTCTGTTACCGTTCCATTTGCGGTGGCTTCAATCGGCGTTCCTATTGCTGCGGCATAATCAGTTCCTTTGTGTGCCCTAATTTTATTTCCGTAATAGGCAATACGCCTTTTTAGGTTGTATCTGGATGATATTCGACTGAATTTTACGGGCATTTTTAAAAATTGCCGACGTAAAATATTGGCCTTTTCATCATAATATTCTGAAGCTTTATGGGTGGAATCGGTTTTATAATTAAAGGCATAGAAAGGCTTGTCGTTATGCTCAAAATAGGCGGCTTTTATTTTTCCTATTCCAACAGGAATGGTGTCTTCAATGTAAAATCGCTCATATATCAATTTGAATTTATCATTTTTTTGAAGCTTGGAAAAATCGATGGCCCAAGCAAAAACTTCATCGGCCATTTTATAGGTTAAATCCGGACTTAATCCCTGACTTTTGATGGCGTGAGAAAGATGTGTGGTAATTAATCCCGATGCCGTTACGATTTTAGTTTTAATAGGTCTTTTACCGTTAACCACAAAAATTGTTGAGTCCTTAAAATCTATGATGGTATAAAGAATTTTTGACTGCCGATAAATAAATACCTGCGCTTCTTGGGTGGAATTTTTTTTAGCTAAAATAGTGTAAGGTATTCCTGCTTTAAGACTTCTAATGTTAAAAGAATCTCTTATTTTGGTGACAATTTCGTGTATTTTTGGGCTGCCAATTTTATTCCTGGACAATATTTCCCCAAAGTTTTCTCCTGATTTAAGCGTGTCATTTATTACTTTATAATCGTTTAATCTGTAACCAAATTCATAAACAATTTTTTCAGGTATTATTATAGGTTTTTCAGTTTTTTCATTTTTACAGGCAATACTTAGAACAACGAATAAAAGGGCAAATAATTTTTTCAAAGGATGTTAATTTTACAATTAAATTTGATTCAACAAATGAATTGCGAAAATACAATTTAATTTTAAAAAATTATGTTAAAAGGATGCGCTAAACCTTTATATTGGTCTAAATCTGCTCGTAGAGAGCCCACTGCAAGCGAAGCCTTAATGAGAAGCGGAATTTTATTTTCATCATCGCTAATCCAAATAGTCAAACTTTCCTGTTCTTTAAAAACACGGCCAGCCTGTACCATTGGTTTAAATTTTAACGCTTTAACTTTGCCGAATTTGGTTTTCACCACCTCTTTTCCTAAAAAATGTAGTTTGAAATTGGTGGTTTCCTGATCTAAAAACATTTTTAATTCAATTTTATCGCCAGCTTTTAAATTGGTTAAATTTTGATTTCTTAAATAATATAATGAAGAAAGCAGGTCTTGTATGTCATCACCAATAGGATGCTTATTTACGGTTTTGTGTTTGTGATTTTTTACTGTGGCTTCATTCTTTTCGTGATTGAATAAAATTTCTTCGTCTTTTGTATATCCGCCTTCATCAATTTTTCTGATAAATCGGTATGGCAACATAGATTCTTTGTACATAAAAGTTTGATAATCGTCTGTCACATTAAAAAACAAACTCACAATTCCTGTAGATTTTCCTTTTCCAAGAATATGAAACGCTTCTTTTTGGTTGTGTGTGGTTTCTCTTACTTCCATTGTTGAAAAACCCGCATTCAAAAAATTGCTGTAGCTCATTTTAAACTTTAGCCATTCCCCTTTTTGAAAAGCAAAAACTTGGGGTGAATCTTTTGTTTTTGAAACAGATTCAAATGATTTTCCATTCGTTTTTTGAACGGATTGCCCAATGGAAGAAAATGAAATTAATAAAATAAAAATAGGTATAATGTTTTTCATCTATATGTTTTATATCGAATTGTTTTTCTAAAAATACAATTATCGCGCCAAAAATAATAAAAGCTTAACACTTATGCCGTTAAGCTTTTATTAATAATTTTATAATTATAAAGTACCCCTTCGTTCTTGTTCGGCTTCAATCGACTCAAACAATGCCTTAAAATTTCCTTTTCCGAAGGATTGCGCCCCTTTTCTTTGAATAATTTCAAAAAATAAAGTTGGCCTGTCGGTTACTGGTTTTGTAAAAATTTGCAATAAATAACCTTCATCATCCCTGTCAACTAAAATTCCGAGATCTTTTAAGGCTGACAAATCTTCATCAATTTCGCCAACCCTGGCCATTACTGTGTCATAATAAGAGCCGGGAACATACAAAAATTCAACGCCTCGTTCTGTCAAAGCTTTTACGGTTTCCAAAATATTGTTAGTGGCAACAGCAACGTGCTGCACACCCGGACCATTATAAAAGTCTAAATATTCTTCAATTTGCGATTTTTTTGCGCCTTCGGCCGGTTCATTAATAGGGAATTTTACGCGGCCGTTGCCGTTGGTCATCACTTTACTCATTAACGCCGTGTATTTTGTTGAAATATCTTTGTCATCAAAAGTAATCAGGTTGGCAAATCCCATAACTTCATTGTAAAATTTTGCCCAGATATTCATTTCGTTCCAGCCTACATTTCCTACCATATGGTCTATATAACGCAAACCAACATCAGTCGGATTATGATTAGAATTCCATTTTACAAATTTCGGCATAAACAAACCATTGTAATTTTTGCGTTCCACAAAAACGTGGACCGTATCACCATAAGTATGAATTCCGGAACGAATAACTTCGCCGTTTTCATCGCTTTCTTTCGTTGGTTTCATAAAGGATTTTGCGCCTCTTTTGGTGGTTTCTTCCCAAGCTTTTGTGGCATCTTCCACCCAAAGCGCCACCACTTTTACGCCGTCACCGTGTTTTTCGATATGATCAAAAATTTCCTGATTATTTTTGTTCGGCATTGGCGTGGTTAGCACCAGTTTAATTTTATCCTGAACCAAAACATAGCTTGTTCTGTCGGTTAATCCGGTTTCCAATCCTGCATAAGCCAACGATTGAAATCCGAATGCAGTTTTATAGTAATGTGCTGCCTGTTTGGCGTTTCCAACATACATTTCCACATAATCAGTCCCCAATAATGGCAAGAAATCTTGTGCTTCCTGGAATATTTTTTCCAGTCCGTAGTTGAAGTTTTGTTTTTGTTTTAAGTTTGACATTTTTCTAATATTTATTCAGTTATCCAAGATTTATAATAATCATCCACCTGCAATTTCATCGCTTCTTCGGTAATCATCACCGGTTTAAAAGGATCAATCATCACGGCCAATTCTTCGGTGAATTTTTTCCCGACACTTCTTTCGATGGCACCCGGATGCGGTCCGTGTGGAATTCCGCCGGGATGCAAGGTAATTTGTCCTTTTTCTATATTATTCCGGCTCATAAAATCACCGTCTACATAATACAATATTTCTTCGGAATCGATATTGCTGTGGTGGTAAGGCGCCGGAACCGATTTCGGATGGTAATCGTACATTCTTGGCACAAATGAGCAAACCACAAATCCGGAAGCCGCCCAAGTTTGATGAATAGGCGGCGGCATATGAATACGGCCGGTGATGGGTTCAAAATCGTGAATGGAAAAAGCATAAGGATAATTAAATCCGTCCCAGCCAACAGCATCAAAAGGATGATTTAGGTAATTGTATTCCCACAAAACTCCTTGTTTTTTGATAAAAATTTTAAAGTTACCTTTTACATCGTGAGTTTCTAAATTGATTGGCAGTTTAAAGTCGCGTTCGCAAAACGGGGAAGTTTCCAACAGTTGCCCGAAGTTATTTCGATAACGTTTTGGCGTTACAATCGGGCTAAATGATTCAATATAAAGCAAACGGTTTTCCTGGGTATCAAAATCTATTTGATATACCGTTCCTCTCGGAATAATCATATAATCACCGTATTTAAAATCGATATTTCCATACATCGTTTTTAAGGTACCTGATCCAATATGCACAAAAATCATTTCATCCGCATCGGCATTTTTATAAAAATAGGCTGATGAAAATGTTGTTGGTGCGGCCAGGCCAATATGCAAATCGCTGTTTACAAAAACTGTTTTTCTGCTTTCCAGATAATCGGCATCGGGTTTTAATGAAAAACCTTTAAAACTAAGGGCTTTCATATTTTTATCGATGGCGATTTTAGGCGTAACATCTTTCACTTTTTTGATTTCCGTAACCACTGTGGGCGGATTCAAGTGATAGATTAATGAGGACATTCCAGCAAAACCCGCTGTTCCGAAAAGCTCTTCCTGATACAATCCGCCTGTAGGTTTTTCAAAAGTGGTGTGACGTTTTGGCGGAATTTTACCCAATGAATAATATCTAGGCATAATCGTTTAATTTTTTTAGTTATGAATTCCCTAAAAAAGGGTTAGTAGTATTTTTGTGAATTTATGTCCAATAATTTTATCATTTTGGACGAAATCATAGCACTAAAGGTACAAAAATTTTAACTTGTAACTTTAATAATGAATATTTTCATTCAGGATCTCTCTTGATTAAGAACTTTAGTAGTATCAATAATTCTGCCCAAGCTTTTTGCATATTTTACAAATATAAAAATATTTTTAGATGTTTAATGAAATAAAAAAGAGCACGTTAGGTGCTCTTTTTTATGCTATTTTTGAAAGCTAAAAAGTAATTCCGTTCACTTCAATTACTTGTAAAATTTGGGGAGCGTGCCTTTTTATGGTGGCTTCAACCCCGTTTTTTAAAGTCATCTGGTTAACGGAGCAACCCAAACAGTTGCCCTCTAATTGAACACTCACAATATTGTCGTGTATATCAACCAATATAATGTTACCGCCATCAGCCTGTAAATAGGGCCTGATTTCCTGCAATGCATTTTCAACAATAATTTTTAGTTCTTCCGCTTCCATAGTTTTTATTTTTTTGTGCTGCAACCGCTCATTGTGGTAATGCGAACAATTTCAGTCGGTGGTAAATCATTGTTTCTTTTCACCAATTGCGACAAGGCATTTTTGGTTATTTCTGAAAAAGCAATTTCTAAAGGCGTATTGTCTTGAAGCGCCACCGGATGCCCAACATCACCCGATTCCCGAATGCTTTGCACCAAAGGAATTTCTCCTAAAAAGGCCACATCAATGTCTTTTGCCAAATTTTTTGCGCCATCTTGCCCAAAAATATAGTATTTATTATTTGGAAGTTCGGCAGGCGTGAAATAACTCATATTTTCAACAATGCCCAAAACAGGAACATTGATACTTTCTTGTTTAAACATCGCCACGCCTTTTTTGGCATCGGCCAAAGCAATATTTTGCGGCGTGCTTACAATGATAGCTCCAGTTACAGGAACAGCTTGTACAATTGACAAGTGAATATCTCCGGTTCCCGGAGGTAAATCAATCAATAAAAAATCAAGTTCGCCCCAATGTGAGTCAAAAATCAACTGGTTTAATGCTTTGCCGGCCATTGCACCACGCCAAATAACAGCCTGATTCGCATCAACAAAAAAGCCTAGCGACAATATTTTTACGCCATAGCTTTCAATGGGCTGCATTTTTGAACTGCCGTCAATTTCAATCGACAATGGTTTTGCGTGTGCAACATCAAACATCAAGTGAATGGAAGGACCATAAACATCGGCGTCTAAAATACCCACTTTAAAGCCCATTTTTTGCAATGAAATTGCAATATTTGCGGTAATGGTAGATTTACCTACGCCACCTTTTCCTGAAGCAACTGCAATAATATTCTGAATTCCCGGAACTTTAGGTACCGATTTTTCTGTCGGTTTATCAGATGCCACGGTGGTTACATTTACTTTTACGTCGGCTTTCACATCCACGTGTTGATGAATTGCCTTCATAATTTCAACTTCCATTTTCTTTTTAGCCTGTAACGTGGGATTTCCAATAGTTACATCAACAATAACTTCTTTGTCGAAAGTTACAATATTTTTAACTGCGCCGCTTTCAATTAAATTTGTTCCTTCACCAGGCGCAGTGATGGTTTCAAGTGCATTTGAGATTTCTTTTTTTGTATATGCCATATTGTTTATATAAAATCATTCTAAACAACAAAGATACAGATTTAAATGAATTCACAAAGTCCCAATTTTAGAAAGTAGGAACAGGTTGCGACCTCATTGTTCTGAAATTCAAAATACCAATGAGTTCAAAATTTTGTTTCTTGATACCTGAACCCAAATATCCATTAATCCAATTCCTTAAACGGATCCCAAAAAACAGTATGGAAGTTTTGTATTTGATTTTCCTTCACAACAATTCCCTCGCTTTCCAAAAGTTGTTGCATTAAGTTGGTGCCGTCAAAATGAAATTTTCCGGTTAACAATCCGTTTCTGTTTACTACCCTGTGAGCAGGAATATCGGCATTATTGTGAGAAGCATTCATGGCCCAGCCAACCATCCTTGCAGATTTGGCAGCGCCAAGATATTTTGCAATGGCGCCATAACTGGTTACCCGCCCAAAAGGAATTTGCTTTGCAACTTTATATACTTTTTCAAAAAAATTACCGGAAGTTTCCATCAATTAAAAAAAGTTAAATATTAAAAGTTAAAGCCGAAAGTTAAACTTTTTTGTCTTTTTACTCTATTCTAGTTTCTCTTTTCTATAAACTTTTTAATATCGAAGTCTGAATTTAATATAAGTGATAGGCTTTCCTACTTCTAAATACTGACTTTCATAAAAGGTTTGGGTTGAAGTTACTTCTTCGGGCGCATGGTAATTTTTATAAATATCGTGGTGAGCATAAATAATTTCATGGCCTTCACCGTGAAGCAAGCCCAACGTGTAACCGTGCATAAATTCACTGTCCGTTTTTAAATGGACAATCCCTTCAGGTTTTAAAATATGGTGGTATTTTTTTAAAAATTCCGTATTGGTGAGTCGGTGTTTGGTGCGTGTATATTTAATTTGGGGATCGGGAAAAGTAATCCATATTTCATCTACTTCGTTTTCAACAAAAAGTAAATCTATCAACTCAATTTGAGATCTTAAAAAAGCCACATTGGTTAGTTTTTCTTCCAAAGCTATTTTGGCTCCGCGCCAAAAACGCGCTCCTTTAATATCAACGCCAATATAATTGATATTCGGATTTTTACGTGCCAGCGCAATGGTGTATTCGCCTTTTCCGCAGCCCAATTCCAGCACAACGGGGTTGCTGTTGTTAAAAAGTGTGTGCCAATTTCCTTTTAAGGTGAAACCATCAATAACTTCTTTTCGTGTTGGTTGAATGACATTGGAAAATGTTTCGTTTTCACGAAATCTTTTGAGTTTATTTTTGCTTCCCACAGGATTTGCGTTTCGTTAAAAAAGAAAAAAATGAATGTGAATTTAAATAAGAAATTATTCGTTCCCTGCTTTTTTATATTTTTTTAACTGTCCCAACCAGTAAAATAAAGCAATAAACAAAAGGACAACAAAAATCCAGCTAACCATATTTTGAACCCACCAATTGTCCATTGACCGAATGCTATTGTATGGCGCAAATAGAACATTTTGACAAAATTCACCTATCGCTTTAAAAATATTGTTTGCAATCATAACTTATTTATATTTACAGGCAAAAGTATAAAATATAGCAATGATAGCAAATTTTTTCAGTAAAACTAAACCGTCAACTATTTTTATCCTTGTCGCGCTGCTGTTTGTCTACTATTTTACGGCCACTTTTTCCCTTAATTCGGCAGAACTTTCAATCCAATTTTTATTAAAAAGAATTTCTTTTTTCATTTTTATTGCCTTATTGCTGATGATTGTAAATTTTATTGTCAAAAAAAACAAGTTGACAAAAGATAATTCGTACGCATTGCTTTTGATGGTTTTTTTATTGGGAACTTTTCCTGAGGCGATGTTTTCTTACATAATCATTTTGGCAAACTTTGCTTTGATGCTAGGATTTCGAAAAATTTACAGTTTAAGATCTGGCGTTGACACCAAATTGAAGCTCTTTGATGCCTGTTTTTGGATTGGTATTGCGACACTGCTTTTTTCGTGGAGTATCTTTTTTATATTGTTGGTATATCTTGGAATGATTATTCATCAAAAATTGACGGTTAAAAATTTGTTTATTCCTTTGGTGGGCTTTTTAACGCCAATGCTGATCTATTTTACTTATTGCCTTTATTTTGAAAGCGCCGCTTTTTTTTACAATAAATTTAGTTATGACATTAACTTGGATTTTAGTTCCTATACGTCATTAAAATTACTAATTCCGGTTATATTTTTATCTGTGATGTTGCTTTGGAGCCTTTTAAAAGTGACCCCAAAAGTTCTGACTGTAAGAAATAATTTCAAATTTTCTTGGGATGTATTGATCAACCATTTTTTAATTTCGATAACCATCGTTGTTTTGGCACCAACAAAAAATGGTTCTGAGCTGTTTTTTGTAATTTTTCCTTCCGTAGTGATTGTTGCAAATTTAATGCATCATATTAAATCAAAAATTATTAGAAATATGATTTTATATGCCTTTTTGCTGGTATCGTTTTCAGTCTATTTTTTATAATTTAATTCCAAAAGATAAATCGCCTGCATCGCCCAAACCGGGAACAATATATCCTTTTTCGTTTAAATGTTCATCAACGGTGGCAATCCACAATTTGGTGTTTTCAGGAAAATGATTTTTAATGTACGCTATTCCCGGTTTAGCGCCAACAACGCAAGCCAAATGAATTTCCTTTGGCGTTCCGTGTTTTTTCAATCCCTCATAAACCGCCACAATAGACTGTCCGGTCGCCAACATTGGATCGGCTAAAATCAATGTTTTGCCTTCTAAATTTGGAGAAGCAAAATATTCCACTTTAATTTCAAATTCGGTTTCTGTGATGTGTTTTCTGTAGGCGGAAATAAACGCATTTTCCGCATCGTCAAAAAAGTTTAAAAGTCCGCTATGTAAAGGCAAACCAGCTCTTAAAATAGAACATACCACAATATCTTTTTGCGGAACGGCAACTATTTTGGTGCCTAAAGGCGTAGAAACTACTTTGTTTTGAAAATCTAACGTTTGGCTTATTTCATAAGCTATAATTTCACCAATTCTTTCAATATTTCGACGAAATCGCATACTGTCTTTTTGAATTTCGGTATCTCTGATTTCTGATATAAATTTATTTAATATTGAATTATTTTGGTCTAAAACCTTGACAATCATAGGAGGATATTTGCTGCAAAAATAAGATATAAAATTATAAAAATAGAGAAGTTTTGGGATATTTTCAATAAAAGAATCAATAGTTTTAAAAATAATTATTGCAAAACATAAAATGCGTAAATTTGTTTAAATTTTACAATTAGATGATACATTCAATGACCGGCTACGGAAAAACCGTACTTCAGCTTCCCACTAAAAAAATCACGATTGAGATAAAATCGTTAAACAGCAAAAATTTAGATTTAAACGTTCGTGTTCCTGGCTCTTACAGAGAAAAGGAATTGGATATTCGCAAACAACTGGCGACTGAACTGGTTAGGGGAAAAATAGATTTTTCTATTTATATTGAAGACAATGGCGGGGAATATTCATCTAAAATTAACGAAAATATGGTGAAAGAATATATGAACCAATTGAGGAATATTGTGGATTCTGATGAAGTTGAATTGCTAAAAATGGCCATACGATTGCCAGATGCTTTTAAATCGCAAAGAGAGGAACTTGATGAGCAGGAATGGAAACAGATTGAGAATGGCATTTTAGAAACCATTGAAAAAATTAATGATTACCGCATTGATGAAGGCAAAGTTTTGCACTCCGATTTTGTGTTGCGTATTTCCATAATTGAATTGCTTTTGGAAAAAATTATTGAAATGGATCCCTTGCGCATTGAACAGGTGAAGGACAAACTTAGAAAGTCCATTGCTGAGCTGGAAACAAAAATTGACGAGAGCCGATTTGAGCAGGAACTTATTTACTATATTGAAAAACTCGACATTACCGAGGAAAAAGTGCGTTTAAAAAATCATTTGGAATATTTTATCAAGGAATTGAATGAAGATGTTTCAAACGGCAAAAAATTGGCGTTTATCACCCAGGAAATTGGCAGGGAAATTAACACCATCGGCTCAAAATCCAATTTGGCGAATATGCAAAAATTGGTGGTGCAAATGAAAGATGAACTTGAAAAAATTAAGGAACAAAACTTAAACGTATTGTAAATAAAAAGGAAATCAACCATTTATAAAACCTAAAATCAGTGAAAAAAGAGGGGAAACTCATTGTTTTTTCGGCACCTTCAGGCTCTGGTAAAACAACTATTGTACATCATTTATTAAGAAAACCCGAATTAAATTTAGATTTTTCCATTTCGGCAACATCGCGACCAAAAAGAGGAAAAGAAATTGACAGAAAAGATTATTATTTTATGTCTTTGCTAGAATTTAAAAAACACGTTAAAAAAAGTGATTTTATTGAATGGGAAGAGGTTTACGAAAACAATTATTACGGCACATTAAAAATGGAAGTTGAACGAATTTGGGCATCGGGAAAAAATGTCATTTTTGATATAGATGTTGTTGGTGGCTTGAGCATAAAAAATAAATTTCCCAAACAAACATTGGCTATTTTTGTCAAAAGTCCGTCAATAGACGAAATGGAACGCCGCCTTAGAAACCGAAATACCGATTGTGAAGAAAAAATAAAAGAACGTGTTAAAAAGGCTGAAAAAGAGCTAAAGTTTGCCAAGGATTTTGATGTTATTCTGGTGAATGATGACTTGAATAAAGCACAAGAAGAAGCTTATAATTTGGTAAAAAAGTTTGTGAGCTAGATTTATGATTTATGATCCTATCCCCTGTCCTTTCCCAAGAAAAGGGAGTTCGATTTGGATATAATAAGAAACTTATAACTTCAACTATAATGAAAATCGGATTATTTTTTGGCACTTTTAACCCAATTCACATCGGGCATATGATTATTGCCAGTTATATGACAGAATTTTCTGATTTGGATGAGGTTTGGTTTGTGATAACGCCAAGAAGTCCGTTTAAACTTAAAGAAACCCTGTTAAGCAATTATCACCGATTGGCAATCGCAAATATTGCCGTTGAAAATTACCCGAAATTAAAAACATCTGATATTGAATTTAACCTTCCCGAACCAAATTTCACAATCAATACGTTGATTCATATTGAAGAGAAATTTCCAAAACACCAATTTTGTTTGCTGTTGGGCGAAGACAATTTGAAGGGATTTCAGAAATGGAAAAACTATGAAACCATCCTAAAAAATTACGAGTTATATATTTATCCGCGAATTTCCAAAGAAAATATTGATTCACAATTTTTAAACCATCCTAAAATTCATAGCATAAATGCACCAATTGTTGAAATTTCATCAACATTTATACGGAAAGCAATAAAGAACAAAAAAGACATTAGCATTATGCTTCCATCAAATGTGTGGAAGTACATAGATGAAATGAACTTTTATAAACAGTAAATTATAAAAGATTTAACACAACTAAACAAGGAGTTTAAAATTATTTATATAAAATTCGCTTTTATTTTATTTTGAAACATTATTATGGTGAAAAACCCTAAAAAAAAGATTAAATTCAGACAGAAATTAATCAATAAATACCGTTTGGTCGTTTTAAATGAAGATACTTTTGAAGAAAAATTATCATTTAAATTAACCCGGCTAAATGTATTTATTTTTGGAACGCTAATTTCTGTGCTGTTAATTGTGGGCACCATTTATTTAATTGCATTTACCTCTTTAAGGGAATATATTCCAGGATATTCTTCTACAAAATTGAAAAGAGAAGCAACGCAATTGGTGTACAAAGTTGATTCCTTAAATAAAGTACTTGAAGTAAATAATTTATACATTCAAAAAGTGAGAGACCTTTTAACCGGCGAGGTTTCTGAAGTTTTATTCGACAAAGATTCTGTTTTAAATGCGATGAAATTTAACAAAGATTCTATGAATTTTGCGCCTTCGGATGTTGATTTGGAATTTAGGCTCGATGTTGAAAGCACTGACAGATTCAGTATTTTTAATGAAGCCACAAAAAGTGCCGATATTGTGTTTTTTTCACCGGTTAAAGGAATTGTGACCGATGGATACAGCCTTAAAAATAAGCATTTTGCCATAGATATAGCCGTTAAAAAGGGAACGCCCGTAAAATCAGTTGCCGACGGAACCGTTATTTTTGCCGAATGGACCATAGAAACTGGTTATGTGATTATTATTGAACACAGCAAAGGATTTATTTCTGTTTACAAACACAATACCGCCTTAAATAAGCAGCAAGGCGATATGGTGAAATCGGGCGAAGTGATTGCTTCTGCAGGTGATATGGGCGAGTTAAGCACGGGACCTCATTTGCATTTTGAGTTGTGGAATGAAGGCTATCCGGTGAATCCAGTGAATTATATAGATTTTGAACAATGATGAACATAAAGTCAATTTTAGCAAAACCATTTGCAAAACGAATAGCAGCAAGAATATATAAAAAAAGCAAAAATGCCGTAAAAATGCAGCAACAAGTTTTTGAAAATTTAATTGCTCAGGCCCAAAACACCTCGTTTGGCAAGGACCATCATTTCAGCAAAATTAAATCATATGAAGATTTTAAAAAACAGGTTCCCATTCGTGATTATGAGGCATTAAAACCTTATATTGAAAAAGTTGTTGCAGGAGAATCAGACGTTTTGTGGAAAGGAAAGCCGCTTTATTTTGCAAAAACTTCGGGTACAACTTCTGGCGTAAAATACATTCCGTTGACCAAAGAATCGATGCCGATGCACATCAGTGCCGCCCGAAATGCCTTGTTGATGTATATTGCCGAAACCAAAAAAGCCAATTTTGTTAATGGAAAGATGATTTTTTTGCAGGGAAGTCCTGAATTGGGTGAAAAAAATGGCGTCAAAACCGGAAGGCTTTCGGGTATTGCCGCACATTATATTCCTAAATATTTAACCAAAAACCGATTGCCAAGTTGGGAAACAAATTGTATTGAAGATTGGGAAACCAAGATTGAAGCGATTGTTGATGAAACCATCAATGAGAATATGACATTGATTAGCGGAATTCCTTCCTGGGTGCAAATGTATTTTGAAAAACTGGTGGAACGCAGCGGAAAAAAGGTGGGCGATATTTTCCCAAATTTTAATTTGTTTGTTTACGGCGGCGTAAATTTTGAACCGTACCGCAACAAGTTTGAAGATTTAATAGGAAGAAAAGTGGATACTATTGAATTGTTTCCGGCTTCTGAAGGATTTTTTGCCTATCAGGATTCCCAAAATGAAACAGGCATGTTGTTGCTGGTTGATAATGGAATGTTTTATGAATTTATTCCTTCCGAAGAATTTTTTAATGAAAATCCAACCCGAATTTCTTTGGCCGATGTTAAAATTGGCGTCAACTACGTGCTTATTTTAAATACCAATGCCGGACTTTGGGGTTACGATATTGGGGATACCATTGAGTTTGTTTCCATAAATCCGCACAGAATTAAAGTTACCGGCCGCATCAAACATTTTATTTCTGCATTTGGCGAACACGTGATTGGCAGTGAAGTGGAAAATGCCATCAATAGCCAAACCGCAGGAACAACTATTGCCATTAATGAATTTACTGTGGCGCCGCAAATTACGCCGGAAAGCGGATTGCCATATCACGAATGGTTTATTGAATTTGACAATAAGCCTGAAAATTTGCTTGATTTTGCAAATAAAATTGATGTTGCTTTGCAACAGCAAAACAGTTATTATTTCGATTTAATCAGCGGAAAAATATTGCGGCCTTTAAAAATCACCTTGATAGAAAAAAGTGGATTTAATAAATATATGAAGTCGATTGGCAAATTGGGCGGACAAAATAAAGTGCCACGCTTATCAAACGACCGTAAAATTGCGGACGAACTTATAAAATTTGAAGAAAAATGAAGGTAATATCTGTCAATATTGGCGAGCGAAAAGTACTGAATTACAAAGGAAAAATTGTGGAAACAGGTATTTTTAAGTTTCCCGTAAATCATCCTGTTTTCTTAGGAACGGAGGATGTTGAAAACGATGCGGTAATCGACAGAAAATATCACGGAGGAATTGCGCAGGCGGTTTACGGTTATTCCCAAAATCATTATGAATATTGGAAAGTATTATATCCGGATTTAGACTGGAATTATGGGATGTTTGGAGAAAATTTATCCATTTCAAATTTGGAGGAAACCGAAATATTTGTTGGCAGCACTTATAAATTGGGAGAAGCTTTGCTGGAAGTCACCAAACCAAGAGAGCCTTGTTATAAACTCGGAATTCGTTTTGGTACCCAGGAAATACTGAAACAATTTTGGAATTCCACCAAAAGCGGCATTTATTTTAAAGTGCTTCAAACTGGAAATGTAACTGTTGGCGATGAATTGATTCTTGTTAATAAAGCTGAAAATTCACCAACAATCGCCGAAGTTTACGAAACGAAAAAATAACAATAAAAAGGGTTCGCATTTGCGAACCCTTTTTTGTTTGTGAAAAGTGTTGATTATTTTTTTGCCAACAAATCTCTAATTTGAATCAATAATTCTTCTTGTGATGGACCTTTTGGCGCTTCAGGAGCAGGAACTTCTTTCTTTTTCATTCTGTTGATTGCCTTAATCATCATAAACATCACAGCAGCAACAATAATAAAATCGACAAGGTTTGTTAAAAAATCCCCGTAAAGCACGGCAACTTCGCCAACAACTTCTCCTGTTTCATTTGCAACCCCTTCATTAATAACCCATTTTAGGCCTTTGAAGTCCGATTGAAAAATTAAACCTACCAAAGGTGAAACAATACCTCCAGTAAATGATGACACAATTTTGTTGAAAGCGGCACCCATAACAAAACCTACTGCAATGTCGACAAGGTTTCCCTTCATTGCAAATTCCTTGAATTCTTTTAACATTCCCATATTTTATGTAATTAATGATTAGTCTAGCTAATATAATAAAAAAGTTAATGCGCTAATAGCATCAAAGTAAAAAAGTTGAGGACTTTAATTCACTAGCAAATTTGCATTAGGGGTTGCAGCGCAAATCCTTTTTTGAGGTTTTTCGCCGAAAAAAAGATTGCAGCGAAAAACCCGACCCGCCAGCTGGCGGGAATGCCCAAATTATTAGGTAAAATGCGATTTTTATTGTGTTGAAACGGCTATTTCACCACTCTTTTTATGCGCTGGGAAATGGCGGTAAGCAATTCATAGGGAATGGTATTTGTGCGTTTTGCCAAATCTTCTATGTGAATTTGATCCTTAAAAATAAGTACTTCATCACCTTCCTGGCAGTTGATCTCGGTAACATTCACCATAATCATATCCATGCAAACATTGCCAACAATGGGCGCTTTTTGGCTGTTGATGTAAACATAGCCAACGCCATTTCCAAATTGTCGTGAAATCCCGTCGGCATGGCCAATAGGAATGGTGGCAGTTTTAACAGTTTCTGAAGCTTTAAAAGCGCGGTTATAACCCACGGTTTCCCCTTTTTCAACGGTTTGGATTTGGGAAATAACCGATTTTAAGGTAATCACATTTT
>JGI25319J35699_1000779_pt1 | contig 15719 bp, 12 predicted proteins | sample AutmiccommuBRH17_FD_35699 | JGI IMG/M metagenome (IMG submission 35699) | reverse complement strand
CTTATGCGACCACACCCATGGGTGCTGACCATACTGCAGGTTATAGTGTTACAGCCAACATCTTAAAAGTAGGTGGTCTTATTGACCCTCTTAAAGCAGAAGGTCAGGTTGAATTATCTCGGAACCTGCAAATTGCCACCGCGGCAGTAGACAGTACCGGGTTATGCTTATTCGTAGCCTTCGCCGTATTGGATGAACCGAAAGCCTTAGAGAAGATTGTTGATATGCTTAATGCCCAATATAATTTGCAATTAACCACTGATGATGTTACGGAATTGGGTAAGTCCATCTTAAAAACCGAACGCCAATTTAATAAAAATGCGGGCTTTAATGATGCTGATGACCGCCTCCCTGAATTCTTTGAAGAAGAAGTAGCACCCCATGGGGCAGTCTTTGATATACCGCACCAAGAATTAGACCAAGTCTGGGACTTCTAGCGGTAAAAAAATGAAACTGGAGATTAGGTTGTTTGCAACTTTAAGGGATCTGCTGCCTAAGGAAAACAAAGGCAAAACCCAAGTGGAACTGCCTGAAGGCTCAACGGTAGATGATCTGATTAAAATGTTAAATATTCCAGAAGATCTGCCGTTAATAATTATGCTAAACGGAAGGCGGGAAACGGAAGATATTAAATTGAAGGAAAACGATCGTATCGGTATCTTCCCACCCGTTGGCGGAGGGTAATTATACCTCCCAAACTTATTGTTTATGACCAGTCCAAATTTAAGGCAGCCGTTAGGCTGCCTTAATTATCATTTAGATGACGGTAAATCTCCACCACCTCATCCAACTTCATGCGGACTAGTCCGCTTGAGGATGGGGCCACAAACTCTTTTATACCGGGTAATAAAGGATCTTCTTGAAAACCCCATGGCACCTGACGCTTCTTGGTATATTCTTGATAGACTCCTTTTCCCACAAAACAAACCACTTTCGGACCGTACCTTTGGATTTTCTCTTTCAGGATATGTCTGCCTTGCTCATATTCTTCCTTGGTAATATCCGCAGCAGCCCTAGTGGGACGAGAAACAATGTTGGTCAACCCATAACCCAAATTTAATAGCAGTTTGTCCTCTTCCGCCCGATACTTCCTTGGTGTTAAACCGGCCCGGAACAATATATTCCAAAATCTATTGTTTGGATTTGCAAAGTGATGCCCGGTCTCACCTGAACGAATACTTGGATTAAAACCTACAAATAGTACCTTTAAATTGTCCTGAATTACATCCGAAATTGGTTTCATAACCGAGCACCTTCTATACCAATGTCTCTAGTATTATTTACGTGTTTACCGCTTCATAAACAACTTTACTTAATTCCTCTATTTCATATGGTTTCGACACGCGAGCAATAAAACCATAATCTGCATAATTGGCAATAACCGGATCGTTTGAATACCCGCTGGATACAATAGCGGTGACATTAGGATCAAATTGTTTAATTTCCTGCACCGCTTCTTTACCGCCCATCCCTCCCGGAATGGTTAAATCCATTATAACAGCATCAAATGGCTGCTTTTTATCTTTTGCTGTCTTATAGAGTTTAACCGCTTCCGCACCATCTCGAGCATAAGATACTTGGTATCCCAGATGCTGGAGCATCTCTCCCACTGTCTGGCGCAGAGACGCTTCGTCATCCATTAACAGCACTCTGCCAGAGCCGACTTTCAAATTATTTTTCTTTTCCTTCTGGGTCCGTAAAGCCGATTTTACCGCCGGTAAGTAGACATTAAAGCAAGTCCCCTCGCCTACTAGAGACTCAACAAATATATATCCCCCATGCTTCTTTATTATTGAATAAGTTGTTGCCAGCCCCAACCCGCTGCCGTTCTGTTTGGTAGTAAAATAGGGATCAAAAATTTTAGATATGTTTTCTTCGGGGATACCTTCCCCATGGTCCGCAACCAGTAATCTGACGTAATCTCCTTCCTTTAGGGGCATAGGATCAGTAGAGTCAAATGAGCAGTTAATTATCTCAACTTCCAAAATTCCACCCCTAGGCATAGCCTGTACAGCATTAATGACCAGGTTATTAATTACTTGATTTATCTGTCCAATATCTACTTCCACCGGCCATAGGTCATCCGAAATCCTAAAGTTACTTTGGACATTAGTACCACTGAGGACTAAATCCACAGCATTCTTAACCAAATCACCTAGAGTCGCAACCGTCTTAACTGGAGACCCGCCTTTCGCAAATGTTAATAACTGCTGAGTCAAGCCCTTGGCCTGATTAGCTGCTTTTTCAGTTTCTTCTAATCTTTCAGTTAATTTGACATTGTTATCCACCCTTGCTTTTGCCAGTGAAACATTTCCTAAAATTACTGTCAACAAATTATTGAAATCGTGAGCAATTCCTCCGGCCAAAAAACCAATGGCTTCCAGTTTACTTGCCTTTAAATCCTCTTCATCCAACCTTTTTCGAGCGGTAATATCCCTGGCAATAACCTGTACAGCGGGCTTACCACGATACCTAAAGGGCAGCGAACATATTTCTGTGTCCTTAATTTCTCCTTTTAATGAAAGCACCTTATATACTGTTGTAGGTATATACTCGCCGGCCAAAGATTTCTTAATCCGGTCTTCAGCAAGCCTTCGATACTCGGGCAGTAAAAAGCCTAAAGGGGATTTTCCTAAAAGCTCCCCCTCTTCCTCGGCGCCAAGCAGCTCAACAGCAGCCGCGTTGACATACACAAGCTTGTAACCGCAATGTACTAGAATCGCATCAGGAGAAAGTTCCACTAATCGTCTATAGCGTTCTTCACTCTCACGCAGCGCATATCCCATGGTTTCCCGCTCTCTGAATTTTTGTTTAAGCTGCTGATTTGCAATCTGTAGTTCTTCGGTGCGTTGTTCTACTAACTGTTCCAATTTCATTCGATGGGTTTTTAGGTCCTCTTCAATTCTCCAGCGGGTATTAAATTCACGACTGAGTATTAGCAGTAGTAATCCGCCGGTTACCAAAACAAAGATCCATCCTTTATATGTTTGAAAACGAGTCAACAATAAGGGATCCTTAAACAACGTCCCTATGAGATAATCCGACAGCAGTATCCACAAACCCGCAACGGAAACGTATACTAGGCTAATGCGTATCGAGGCCGGTAATTGGAATCTTCTCTTCAAGAGAATCACTCCTCACAGTTCTTGTTTTAACCTATTTTTTTCCTTTCGCCAATATATTACTTAATTCCTTGTTTCCGCCGTTTCAAAACTAGAGTTAAAAAAATATGGCCGCCCAGCGGCGACCATACTAATAATAGGACCAACACAATTTACTTCACCTTTTAAACATTTCAATCATTTCGGATAACTAAGTATACTATAAGCCCTATAATTGGGAAAAATAAAGTACCTACCAAGACAATAAGTGAATACTCCTTAGTATTCCCTCTCGCCAAGGAATCACGATAGGCCCAAATACTGGTGATGACATTAAGTATTAAACCTCCGAATATAATAATAAAAATAAAAATGATAAAAAACGGCACACCAACTGCAGCAGACATCATTTCACCTCACCCACCTTTTACCTTTTTAATCTACTTTACATTATGTAATCTAGATTATCATATGTGCTGAGAAGCCTATAAGTTAGACGATAATACAAGAAATTAGTTCCCTATACCTAAATGAACTTTACGCCTGAGTAAATAAAATAGACAGCCAGCCCAATTAAAAAAAAGCCGCAAACTAGTAGAATCCCCCGATACACCTTATCAGATATGAATTTCTTTCCCGATGTAATTCCCAGGGAAACCAATGCGTACCATAGAAAATCCGCACTAATGTGACCTAAGTAAAACGTAATTAATGCCCCAATGCCTTGGTTGTAGGCAACAGTGATATATCCTAATCCAATGGTGGCCCACCAGATGGTCCAATAGGGATTTGAAAGTGATACTAAAATTCCTGTTAATTCAAGCGGTATTGATTGGGTGGATCCTGTTGCCGCAAACTCCAGCTTTACCTTACTAAAGCCTGCATCTCTTAAAATACCCCAGCCCATCCAGAGCAAAAACAAACCGCCCACAAATGCTATGACGGCTTTTACTCCGGCTAGTATCAAAAAGTTACCTAAGCCCATAATTAATCCAATAACCAGCAGCAATTCCAGCAGACTATGACCCAGTATTAACCTTGGGCCTGCAGAAATCCCTCTGTGATAAGTTTCATTAATTGTTGCCGTCAATAAAGGCCCGGGCATCATGGCCCCGGATAAACCTAGAATGAGAGCTGAAAAAAATAGTGCGACTAACCCCATAGTAAAACCTCCATTTTACTTCGCTTAAAAATGACAATAGTAATTTAAATTCACTCATCATGCTAAAAATCCTTCTAAAGATAATAATATTATATAGACTCACTCAGGATATGAGTGAGTCTTATTTACTTATTTTAAACTATACCCAATCTTTATAGTGCGCATTATCTGCTCCGTTCGGTCTGCCAATAATGTATAAGCCTGCCCCATTGCAGTGTCCAAGGTAGTAATACCTGGAACAATGGAAAAATAAGCGTCTATACCTTTTTCCAATACTTTCTCTACGCCAGGCTGCAAGGAACCGGCCAAAGCTATTACTGGGATTTGATATTCTTTTGCAGCTTGAGCAACTCCCACAGGCAGCTTACCATAGGCTGTTTGACTGTCCATCATACCCTCACCGGTAATAACTAAATCAGCAGAGCTGACCTTTTCACTAAAACGAGCCGCTTCCAAAACAATATCAATCCCGCTTCGAAGGGTTCCGCCCAGGAAAGCACAGGTTCCCGCGCCGGCCCCTCCGGCGGCTCCTCCGCCAGGAATAGTTAAAACGTCCATACCCAAGTCCTTAGTGACAACCGCAGCTAAGCCGAATAATGCCTTATCCAGCCGCGCAACCATCAGTTCATCGGCTCCTTTTTGGGGACCATAAACGTAAGCGGCGCCTTTGGGGCCACATAGGGGATTATCTACATCACATGCTACCAGCACTTCAATCGCCTTTATCCTTGAATCTAAACTACTTAGGTCTATTCGTACTAGATTTTCCAGGGCCTGTCCGCCAGGCCCAATCTCTTGACCCTGATCATTAAGAAACCTGCCGCCAAGTGCTTGGGCAATACCAACAGCGCCGTCATTAGTGGCACTCCCCCCCAGTCCAATCACCAGCCGTTTACAGCCATGATCCAACGCATCTTTGATTAGTTCACCCGTACCAAAAGTGGTAGCTGCCAGTGGATTTAATTCAGCCTTTGGCACTAGCGTAAGACCCGATGCGGCCGCTAATTCGACTACTGCAGTATCACCATCCGACAGAAGTGCCCAGGTCGCTTTTATTTTATCGCCCAAGGGGCCAGTGACTGTCTGAGAATAATAATCCCCGCCGAGGGCCTCTACCAGTGACTCTGCGATACCCTCCCCGCCATCGGATAAGGGTAACCTTTCGATCTCTGCCTTAGGAAATACCCTATGAATTCCTGCTGAAATTGCTTCAACTGCTTCTCTGCTAGTGAGACTGCCTTTAAAAGAATCCGGGGCTACAACTATCCTCAATGCATTTTCCTCCCGCCCAAAAATATATTTGGAGTACCTTGGTGCCTTATCTAACAATAATATTTCTATACGGTAAGCTGCCTATCCTCTGTCCCTAATGAGAACTCTCCCATACTCATTGCTTAAAAGACGAAAAAAACCTTCATTCCGGATAAGTAGTGCCGATCAGAAGGTCTCTACCATTTATATGATTTCGGGACTCTGTTCTAAATTAAATCCCCGCTTGAATAATAGCAGACACACCTCAACAACCTTTGGATCATATAAAACACCTTTGTTACGCGAGATTTCTTCTAGTGCTTTATCAATGCCTAGCATGGGGCGGTAGGGTCTGTGGGAAGCCATGGCTTCCACAACATCAGCCACTGCAATTATCTTAGCTTCAATAAATATCTTGTTCCCGGTCAATCCCGCCGGATAACCGGAACCGTTTAATCGCTCATGGTGCTGTAATACAATTTTTGCCACCGGCCATGGAAGATCTATCTTTTTTAAAATATCGTGTCCAACCTCCGGATGGGCTTTAATAAGACCAAACTCTATTTCCGTCAACTTTTTCGGTTTACTAAGGATTTCTGCAGGTACATATATTTTGCCTATATCATGTACGGCTGCAGCAAGTCGTACCGATGTAAGTTTTTCCTCAGTCAGGTTCAATTCTTTTCCAATATTAAATGCCAGGTTGGCCACTCGTTGCTGATGTCCCGCTGTGTATGGGTCTCGTGTTTCTACCACATCTGTCATAGCATAGATAGTACTTTCCATATTCTTCATGAGAGTATCGTAGTTTCGTCTAAGTTCTTTTTCCACATATACTCTCTCGGTGATATCTCTCGCTATAGATAATACTGCTTTTTTACCATCAAGCTGAACTAGATGGGCGTTAATTTCAACAGGGATTTTTTCTCCCCGTTTACTTTTATGATATGTTTTAAAAGTCGCATGCCCTTGCTGCGCCAGTAGCCTATTTGCCTCTTTAATAACTTGGGGATTGAGGTGGTGCCTGATATCATCGATATTCATCTTCAATAATTCTTCCTTAGTGTAGCCCAACCGTTTATAGGCTACATCATTTACCTCCATAAAGCATCCAGATCTGCCGTGGTTCATGTATTCATAAACAAATATTGCATCATTTGCCCGGTTGAACAACTGGCGGTATTTTTCCTCATTTTCCTTCAGCGCTAATAAGGCCTGCTTTTTATCCGTCGTATCATGAAATATAGCCTGTATCGCCCGCCTTCCCTCAAAAAAAATACTGGTTCCGATGATTTCTACATCCATAACCGTTTCATCCAACCGCAGCATCTTCAGTTCAATCAAAGGGACAGACTTCTGAGCCGATAGCTGTTTTATGCGGCCGGTCGCAAGTTCATGGTAATCGTTATGAATAAAGCTCATAATGTTTTTGCCAATTACCTCTCCCGGTTTAGCTGCCCGCAAGATAGCCAAAGCTTCTTTATTGGCATAGACAATTTCTCCTTCACAATGAATTAAATAAGCTCCCGGCATATTTTCTACTAAGTGATGCCAGCGTTCGCCACTTTGATCCAGAGCTTGCTTTACCAGACTCAATGCAGTAATATCCTCCGCAATAATCCATCCGCCGGTTATCTTATCTCCTTCCCTAATAGGAGACCCTTTTACCCTCACAGTACGGTTGGTTCCGTCTTTATGTCTAAAGACCACTTCGTAATAAGCAGTCTCACCCTTGAGCCTCAATTCGGCTTCCCGATAAACCAACGCTTTTTGCCCTTTTGCAATAAGTCGTAATATACTTGCCCCGACTAATTCATCAGGTTGATAGCCAAGAAGGTCGAATGACCTAGAATTAACATAAATTATTTGCTTATTTCGATCATATGCTAAGAGCAGTTCATTCATTTGTTCCGCTAACTGCTCACAATCAATTCCGGGTATTTTAAATGACATATTAGAGGTCCCCCAAGTACATTTAGATAGGTAATTAAAAGTCACCTACTACAAGGCTCCTTTACCTATTACTATTAATTAATGACGTTAAGCTGTCCTTGCCGAAGCTGAGTTAACCAATTCCTGCAGGTTCTGTACTTGTCCCGCGGATAGCATTGCATCTAAATTAAGCATAATAATAAGATTCTCCGCATCTTGGATAATCCCTTCAATATATTGCTGAGAAACAGCCTCAGGCGCTAAATTTATTTCATTTTTGGCTTTTTGAATAATACCTTCAACCGCATCTACATTTATCCCCATTACTTTCCCTCTAATATCTACCACAATAGTTCTTTTTTGCTGGTCACCTTCGGACTTCAAATCGAAAAATGCGCGCAGGTCAATAACAGGAATTACCTTACCCCTTAGTTCGACTACCCCATCTACCCATTTAGAAGCTTGCGGAATGAGAGCAAACACTCCCCAAACTTATACTTTAAATTTCTGGACCAGTTCTTCCAAATCATTGGCCATACTGCTTGTCTGCTGAGCGGTAGACGACAAGGTTTCAACAGCTGCAGTCTGCTCTTCCGCTGCAGACGATACTTCCTCACTAGCAGCTGCAGTCGCTTCCGCCACAGAAGCAATAGCATCAATTAATTTGACAACCTGATCAGAAGTAGCGACTTCTGCCTTAGTTATGTCTTCTATTTCTTTAATACTGCGCACTGAACTGTCCACAGCATTAATAATGTCTGCAAAAGTTTCATCAGTACTATTGACCACCTGGACTCCATTATCAACAGCATATTTTCCCTCATCCATAGATTGTACCGCTTCTCCCGTTTGTTTCCCCATTTCATGAATAAGGGTTGCAATTTCATTAGCGCCTTGATTGGACTCCTCCGCTAACTTCCTTACTTCTTCTGCCACCACGGCGAAACCTTTGCCATGCTCACCTGCTCTGGCAGCTTCTATAGCAGCATTTAACGCCAGCATATTGGTTTGATCGGCAATAGCATTTATAGTAGTAACAATTTCACCAATTTTAGATGAAAGTTCATTCAGTTTATCTATAACCCGAGCAGATTCATCTGACTTTTCTCTAATGATATCCATCGCTCCCACCATTTCTTTGACCTTCGCCCGGCCATCTTGGGCAGTTTTCATAGTATTCATGGAACTTTCATTTGCCGATACTGCTTTATTTTGGGCAATCTGAACCAGGCTGGACAGCTCTATTAAAGCCTTGGAAGCATCTACGATTGAGGCATTCTGTCTTTCAGCATCTGCTGCCACCTGCTGCATACTAGCGCCAATTTGCTGAGTCGCAGAACTAATTTGTTCGGATGAAGCAGCCATTTCCTGTGACCCTGCAGATAATTCCTGGGTATTGTTTCTCACTTCACTGACAATTTTTGATTGACTGCTAATCATCACATTAAAAGAATCACCCAAGGCTTTTATCTCATCTCTGGTTTTAATTTCAGAACTAACAGTTAAATCTCCTTGTCCCGCCAGTTCCATTAACGATTGAAGCTGTCTTATAGGATCCGTGATGCCTGCAGAAACTAAATATGCAATAATCAAAGCTATTATGGTAGCTATAATAACTATCGCCAACGTCCTATTCCTTATTGTTAAGGCCGGTGCCATATAATCATTGAAATTAGCTGTGACCGCTACTATCCATTTACCTGCAGGTTCGAACCTTACAAACTTATAGACCCCTTCGTACGTATAAAACCCTTCCCCGGTTTCTCCTTGCTTCATTTTTTCTACCAATGTCTTTAGTTCTGTACTGCTCGTTTGGGAAAGATTTTCTACTAAGATTTTGTCTTTTTTGGGGTGATAAACAATTAATCCCTGTCTATCCAGCATATATGCATAACCGGTTTCACCAATTTCCACTTCGGCCGCATGTTCTGAAATACCATTAAAGTTAATTGTCCCTACTAAAGCCCCTACTATTTTTCCTTCTAATTCAAGAGGGTGAGCTACTGCCACAACAGGTTTGTCTGTAAATTTAGAAATAATAACTTCACTAGTCGAATCCATCCCCCGTAAAGATTCCTGCACATAATCCCGGTCACTTAAGTCAGTATTAGAAACTTGATTTTCACTATCCATTACTGACCTGCCCCGGGCATCAACAATAATTAAACGTTCAAATAATGCCTTGTTTTCCGACTGTACTTGGGAAATAAATTGAAAACTCTCAATACCGCTTGCCCCATCTGTTCTAGCGGCAGTCTTTGCCAGAGAATTATTTTTACTGGCCACATCCAGTATTCCTTCCGCGTTGGTCAGCGTTCTGCTAATACTCTCCGCAGCCTGATCCGTACTATGCCTAAGAGACTGTTCGATGACATCTTGCAGCGCTTCCGACGCCATTTTATAGGACATTACTCCCAAAACACTAACAGCAGCCACAATAAGTACGAAGAAGCTGAATATTAACTTCATCTTTAAACTAATATTCATGAAACGTTTCCCCCACCCTATTTCATATAGTTTTTAGTTTTTTTGCTTAATTTTCATAATAAGCGTATTCCCTTCAATGTCTAGTTCATCCACATATGAGCGAATAAGAAACAAGCCCCTCCCTTTTTCTTCCAATAAATCCCCCCCATTAACTGCATCTGATTACATCGTCCATACCAGTCCCATAATAACGCTACACTGACGACTTTAGTGAATAATAGCCACTCTCAACTAATTCGCACTATCACCTAACTTATGACTAAGCTTCTCTGCATATAAAGCCTTATCTGCAGTATGTATTATAATATCCGCCAATTTTTCTTCATTCTCTGTATTTATATCCAGATCTGCCGCCCCAAAACTGATTCCCAAATAAACATTATGGAAGTTATTAAAAGGAGACATGGCACTAATAAAGGCAGTTACAATTCTATGTCCAATTTTTTTTGCTTCGGGCAAATCCGTATCAGGTAATATCATTGCAAATTCATCGCCTCCATAGCGCCCTGTTACGTCACCTTCACGTGCTAAATCGTTTAACAGCAGCCCGAACTTTGTTAGTACTTTATCCCCGACTAGATGGCCACAACGATCATTCACCTGCTTGAAATTATCTAGATCAAACATAAGAACTGAAAGAGGTTTTTTCCGCTTTAACGCCTCTGCTATACATTCATCCAAACATTCCATTACTCTTCTACGATTTAAGAGGCCGGTCAAATCATCTGTTCGGGATTGATGTTCGAGCTGTTTAGAATACCGCCATAGATCTTTTTCTGTTTTTATCGTTCTTCTCCCTAATGTGACAGTAGTAACGACTATGACAACAATCATCAGCAAATAAGTTAATAGGATTTTGCTGGTTTGTTTAAATGCAGCCTCTTGAAAAGGACTATACGGAACTTCAATGGTTATTCCACCTCTAATATCACCTAACTTATAACCTTGGCTTCCATGGCAGCCGAGACAGCTTTTTTCAATTAGGAGCGGTTTCATATACCGCAAATATTGGCCTTTATCCGTAGTCACTACAATCCATTCTTCGTTTCCGCCGGAATTGAAATACTCTAAGGCCGTTTTCTCCCAGGTATCGGGATGATTATCGGGGTTTAAGGGTTTTAGACTGGTAATATGATACTGTATATCCGAATGCTCTTTGGCAAACTCCCCCAATAAACGAGTCATATAAGCCGGGTTTACTTTAGTCAGTTCAGTCCCCTCTAAACTAACAATATCTCGCAAAGGATCTTTCAGGTAAGGATTTGGCTGAACATCTTCAGTAATAGGCAAGTAAATTCCACCATGCTGAGCATTCCAACTTCTTAAATTAACCATTGCTTGAAAATAGGAACCAGCCATCTTAACAGCCAGCAATTGATACTGCCTCTTGATGCTCTTGATTTCATAGCTTATGGACATTGTTGCTACAATTAAGGTGAGAACTAGTATAAAACCGACAAAATGTTTTGCACTAAATTGTACCTTCTTTAGCTTATCCATATGGTCTCATTCCTTTTGGAAAATACTTACTTCTTAAAGCCGGTTGTCCTCTATGCGGGCTGGAAACAAAAAACAGCCAATTCACTACATCAACATATAATGCAGCCTGGCTAAATCATATCCCAAAAGGGATCTAAACCCACAACTTATGTATCCTAAGTTGCCTTTTACTTGTCTATTTCACCTGTTAATGTTAATATCCGGTCACTAGTATGTAAACATGTAGTTTGTCATTTTTTATGTAATAAATGTCACTTTTTAGAATATACTGTCGTATGGTTGACTGTTCTCTAAGCTCTATTCAATATTAATATGTTCTTTCAATTCTTGACCAAGTGCTATGGCTGCCGAACGGTTTGGCAGACTCAATTTTTTTAATATACTTGAAACGTAATTCCTCACTGTACCGTCACCGAGGTACATTTCTTGAGCAATTTGTTTATTTGTCAATCCCCGGGATAAACGCACAAAGACTTCCTTTTCCTGCTGCGTTAACTCATCAAATGCTCTGGGTTCTGTTTTAAGAAGCTTAGCGTCTTTATTAAGCAGACTATCGGCAAAAATAGGATGAATAAATTTACCGCCTTGCATTACCTTTTTTATTGCATATGTAATTTCGTTCATATCAGCTTCAGTGGATATTACCGCATCCGCCCCTGTCTCCAGCATTTCAACTGCCAATTCCTTGTCCCTTTCGGAGCAAAAGACCATTAGACTCATTAATGGAAATCTCTTTTTAAGCTGCCAGCATAAAGTACTGCTTTGATGGCAATTTTTATTGGCATCCCAAATTATCAAATCAGGCGAACTATTTTCTGTATTATTAAAATCTTCCTCCATAGTGGAAATATCTCTTATGACCTTGCAATTCTTTGTTTCAGTTAATAAAGTTATCAGTCCAGCCTTAAATAGCGGACGGCTGGAGATAACAACAGATTTTATAACCCTGCCATCATTGGTATGTTTTTGATTTATACGCTCAATAATTTCCACTAGATTTGCAATGTTAATAGGTTTTAGTAAATAGTCATATGCCCCAGCTCTTAAAGCTTCAACAACCAATTCTACATCGTCGTGTCCGGTAAAAAGGACTACCTCCATATGGTCAAAGCATGGTAAAGAAGATACTGTTCGCAGTAGTTCAATTCCCGTCATTCCCGGCATTTTTATGTCCGTCATCATCATTTTAAAGTGATCGTCCATTAATAATTCCAAAGCATCCTGGCCGCTGCCACTCTCTATAACCTCATGCCCTAACCGTCTGAGAAAGCTTGCCAAATTAACTCTGCCGGAAGTATCGTCATCAACTAATAATATCCTCATATTTACCCCCCTTCTCCGTTACGTAATGGGATGGTAACCTTAAAGGTAGCGCCGCCCTGGTCATTGTTGAATACAGTTATGTGTCCGTTCAAAGCATCCACGATTGTCTTTACAATGGATAACCCTAACCCCATCCCTTCACCAGGTTGTTTTGTAGTAAAAAATGGTTCAAACAATCTTTCAGCAGCTTCTTTACTTATGCCGCCGGCGTTATCCGCAATCTTTATAGAAACAATGTCACTGGCCATCTTAGTAATAACTTTAAGCTCCTTAGGTTTTCTTCCAGAAGCATCAAGTGCCTGAAGTGCATTAAGAATTAAATTTGCTAATACCTCCGTTAACATGCCGTTATTACTGTAGATATAAATGTTTGGATGATACGTTTTGGTAACATTGATGCCACTATCATGAATTTTATGATCCATTTTACTCAAAGTATCTTCTAAAATTTGATTTATTTTACATGGCTCTATTTCCCACTTTTTCTGGTTTCTTACCAGAGCCCGCATATTTTTTATAATGGTATCCATGCGATTAATTTCACCGGAAATATTCTCAAACCTTTCTCTTAAATCTGACCGACTTAGCTCTATCCCCTGTTCAGAAAAATACTTAGCCCCATCAATCAGAATCTTCAAAGAGTTCAGGGGCTGATTTAGCTCATGCGCAATTCCCGCTGTCATTGCTGCCATTGATGCAAACCGCTGAGACCTTTCAGCTTCTTTCCTGGCATGAAAGAGTTCTGCTTCCACAACTTTTCGTTGGGTGATATCTCTTATATCGTAGATATAGACCTGTTCTCCTTGAACTTCTAATCCCTGCCAACTTATTTCAACAGGGAAAGCCGTTCCTTCTCTATTTATATGGTAAGTCTCCAGCACTTCTCCTTCTTGCAAATAATTGGCATTACCGAGGCCGCAGCTACAGTCACACTGTCCTTCAGCTAAGTCCTTTATCGTAAGAGCTAGTAATTCTTCACGAGAATATCCGTAGACTCTCTCAGCAGATTTATTAGCCTGGATTATCCTCCCATCTTGCATGGTGAATAAAATAATATCCCGAAATTGTTCAAAAAGAAGGTAGTGCTTTTTTTCTTCCGTTTTTCTACGCTCAGTTATATCTCTAATCACCGACAAATAAACCTTTTCGCCCTTCATCATGACAATATTAAGACTTATTTCCACTATCAATCTTAATCCTTGTTTGGTTACTACTATCCTCTCAAAAATACCCTTTCCGTCCCCTCCTATCTTTTCCGTTGATAAACAGTGCTGATAAGACTGTTTGTCCAGCAAACTAGTTGCCTTTATTTTCAGAAATTCCGTCTTTGAGTAACCAAACATCCGACAAGCGGCACTGTTCACTTCCAATACTCTGCCTGGCATTCCACTACTAAGGATTTCTGCTAAGATAATCGCATCATTAGTGTTATTAAGAATTCTCCGGAATTTTTTCTCACTTTCCTCTAGTCTTTTCTCCGTCTCCTTCTGAGCAGTTATATCGTGAACAATAGAATATATTAGTTTCTTGCCATTAATCGCTATAATACCGTGATAGACAAAAACGTCCCGAATTTCCCCCGATGCTAAGCGATGTTTAAAATTAAATTTTTTTGTTGCCATATTATTTACTCTTTCACTGAACAAACGAAATATTTCATCCCTTGGAAGGGTGTTAATTTCTGTAATATTCTTTGATAGTAATTCATCTCTGCTGTAACCGTAAAACTCACTGGCGGCAACGTTGGCTTCCAATAAATCTCCGGTTTCGGGATCAAACACGATCATTACATCAGGATTATCTTGGATAAAATTCATAGTATAGCCTCCTAGTGGGCTGTTACCATGATTTTACCAGAGTATAGTTATATTTTATGTCGTTATTTGTCGAAATCGAAAGTATTTTGGTATATTAGGGCTGACAATACCTTTCAGCAAAAGACCTGCCGTCTTTTGTTGAAGACGGCAGGTCCTTATCATTATTATTAATCCTCAATAATATGCAATGCCTTCTTTTGCAGAGATACTTTGCAAAAGTCCCCGGCTTTTAACCCCCGTTTGTCAACCACATGCCTTGGCAATAGCATTTCGATATCATAGTAGTCTGAAGTAACCCTGAGCAACAGTCTGTACAGAGATTTTTCTTCAATTATGTTAACAATTCTAACTTTCAAGGTATTTTCCTTAACACTAAAGTCTCTCTCGGGCCTTAGATAAAGTACATCCTCCGGACGTATTCCGAACACTACGTTTGTTCCGTCTATAACAGGAAAGTAGGGAACCTCCACGTCAAACTTTTTTCCTTCTATAAGGACTCCCTTATGGGGCACTGCTTCCTTCACCCTGCCCTGGTAAATATTTTTCATTCCTACAAACCTAGCCACCTTGCGGTTTGCAGGACGAGTAAAAATTTCTTTTGCCAATCCGTACTGCAAAATGTTGCCTTCATCCATAACTGCAATCTTATCACCCAGCATCAGTGCCTCTTCTAAATCATGGGTAACCAAAATTGCTGGTATGTTATATTCCTTAAGCACGTTCATTAAATCGACCCGTACTTTTTGACGAACGAAATTGTCTAATGAAGAGAACGGTTCATCTAATAACAGAATGTTGGGTTTTGTTATTAAGGCCCGGGCTAGAGCTACTCTCTGCGCCTGCCCGCCGGATATTTGTACAGGCATTCGTTGTTCAAGCTTTTCTATACGTAAGAGAGATAAAAGGTGGTGGAGTTCTTTCTCGGCCTGCCTGCCTGCACCGTAAAGAATATTTTCCTTTATAGTAAGATGAGGAAATAATGTGGGGGCCTGAAACACATAACCTACATTGCGTTTGTATACGGGAACATGACATTTTGTTTCTGAATGGTAATACACTTTTTCCCCGAAAATTATCTCCCCTTTATCAGGTACCATTAGTCCCGCTATCAAATTTAAGAGGGTTGTTTTGCCACAACCGGACGGA
>JGI25319J35699_1000763_pt1 | contig 16079 bp, 16 predicted proteins | sample AutmiccommuBRH17_FD_35699 | JGI IMG/M metagenome (IMG submission 35699) | reverse complement strand
CTAAAGCGGGCTAACGCCCGCAACCCAAGGGTTATGATCCCCTCCCACAACAGAGGGGATAAGTACCTTCACGAAATTCATTTCTAAAAAACAAGAAATGAATTTCTAAGGTACTAAACACAACTCAACGTGAAGGATCTTTTTTTTGTTGCGAGAATGGTCCTGGAACAAACAACTCAAGATGAATAAACCTATGTCATCCACCAAAACATCGGCCGAGAATATTGTAAAGAAGCGTGTTTCATCGGGAATTCCCGAACTGGACAGGTTGCTGGGAGACCTTTACATCGGCGACAACGTCCTCTGGTATGAGGATGCCGGCAGTTTTTCCTCGGTTTTCTGTCTTCATTTCATCCGGGAATCACTTAGCCGGAAAAAGCCGGTGATCTATGTCACCTTCGATCGTTCTCCGAAAAATGTCGTATCGTTTCTCGGCAACCTGGCGGAAAGCCAGAACCTGACCATCCTCGATTGCTTTACCAACGGCAAAGGCGACCGTTCCGAGGTTTTCAATAAATTCTATGAAAAAGACGGCGCGTTATGGCCCTACCAGGTGATCAAACTCAATGACCCCACCAATCCAAGCCACGTCGGGGAAGCGATCTACGGCCTGCACAACAATTTATCCGGTGATGTTCATTTCATTCTCGACAGCCTGACCGGCATGCAGGCGCTGTGGGGCGGCGAGGAACATGTCCTGCAGTTTTACGCCAGGACCTGTCCCCGCCTCTACGAACTGGAGACAATTGCCTACTGGTTGATCGAAAAAGGGGCGCATTCCAACAGGCTCAAGGCAAATATCAATAAAATCGCGCAGGTGGCTATCGATCTTGCGGTTCGTCGCGGCAAGTCGACCTTGAAGATCATCAAGGCGGAAAAGCGCAATTCCAAATTCCTCAACGAGCAGCACGAGTATGTCTGCGAAGAGTCCGATATTGTTTTCGAGAGCCAGCGGCAGGTCAAAGGAAAATTCGATCTTGGCGCCAAGATCAAGAGTATCCGCCTCATGCGGGGGCTGAGCCAGAAACATCTGGCCGATCTCACCGACGCCGAGCACCATTTCCCAGGTTGAGAAGAATCTTATCTATCCCTCGCTGCCGGCTCTGTTCCGTATCGCCGAGAGCCTTTCCATCGAGGTGGCCACCTTCTTCAAAGGTCATGGACATGAAAAAAATATCTTCGTCTATCCGGCCGAAAAACGATCCGCCACCCCTCTGGAAAAAATCGCAAGAGACGATGCCGACGCCGAATTGCTGCTGCCGCCGGATCTTGAAACCGACTTAAAAGCGGCGGTCATCAGAATTCACCCCGGGAAAAAGCTGCCCGGCCATTTTTTTATCCATAAGGGTGAAGAAATGGGCTACCTCATTGCCGGACGACTGGAGATGATCATCGACAACCATCGCCATGAGGTCAATCGGGGCGATACCATTTATCTGCCGAAAGACACTCCCGGTCAGTGGCGGAACACCGGAGAAGGCGTGGCCGAGCTTCTCTGGTTTCGCGTGGGGAAGTAAGATTCAGTATTCGCGTCTTCGCGTCTTCGCGCGATACTTCCATGTTTTGTTTGGTTCACGCGAAGACGCGAAGTTTTTTGNGGAGTGGCAATCGGCTGCCGTTTTATAGACGGCAGCCGCATTGCAGCCGAATGTACAGCCTTATTTATGGCGAAATCTAGGCTAGGAGGATTTCCCTGGCGCTTGCGTTCTTGGCGTCGGTGATATGGGTGATCCCGGTCTCCTGGGCGGTTTCTCTGTTCCCCGCGTAGATATCTTCCCGGCTGATCTGGTTCACCTTGAACTTGCGTGCGCCGGCAAGGAGCTGCTGGATACCGCAGGCAAGTTTATCGGCCATCGTCCACATCGCTACTGCACCATAGGGGATGTTGCGCATTTCTTCCTTGCCCACCTTTTTCTGGACATCGAAGTATGACGCGAATATTTCTTCCGGCGTACTGCCGATGTCGCTGACCGATTTCGGCAAAGTATCCCAGTTGCCGTTGATCTTTTCCTTCCTGTCCGGATTGAAAACTCCCTCGATATTGGCTCCAAGGAATCCGGGAATCATTATTCCCCGGCCCATGCAGATCATCTTGGCAAAAGGAGCACCCAGCGCCAATCCCTTGAAAATACTGTCTTCCAGGGCAAACCCGCCGGCGAAGGAAAGATCTACAACCTTCTGACCTCTAGCAGCCAGGATACTTGCATATTCATACGCTTTTGCATGCAGATTGATGGACGGCACGCCCCAGCTCTGCATCATATTCCACGGACTCATGCCGGTGCCGCCGCCGGAACCGTCGATAGTGAGGAGATCGAGGCCTGCATCGGAGGCGAATTTGATGGCCATTGCCAGTTCCTCCATCCCATAGGAACCGGTCTTCAGCGAAATCCGGTCAAAGCCGAGGCTTCGCAGATAGTCGACGGACTTCATGAAATCTTCCCGAACCAGGGCAACTGTATCGAGATGGGTGCCGCCCAGTCGACTATGCCGCGCGAAGGATTTTATCGACCCCCTGGCAAAGGCTTCCTGGACCTCGGGCAAAGCAGGGTTGGGATCGACGACATAGCCGCGCTCTTTCAGGAAGAGGGCGTAATCAAGGCTTGTCACCTGAATTTCGCCGCCGATGTTTTTGGCACCCTGGCCCCATTTCAACTCGATAATACATTTGTTGCCGTATTTCTCCGCGACATATTCGGCGACGCCATTTCTGGTATCCTCGACATTCAGCTGCACGATAATGGCGCCGTATCCGTCATAGTAACGGAGGGAGATGTCGATCCGACGGTCAAGTTCGGGGGCAATCTTGATCCTGCCGCCGTTAATGGTCGACTCCTTGTCGACACCGACAACATTTTCTCCGATAACGATGGGTATTCCGGTAAGTGCGCAGCCGACGGCAAAAGAATCCCAGTATTTGGCGGCAATAAATGTCGAACCGAGCGCACCCGTCATCAGCGGCAGGTGGCATTTGGTCTTCACTGTGTTGCCGAATTCGGTGGTCAGATCGACATTTGGAAAAATGCAGTCGTCGGCGTTGGTGGTCATCCCTTCGCTGAGACCAATTGACCCATAGGCATATCCTTGGATCCTCAGGGAGTTATAGGAAACACCAACATGGGTAGTGTTATTCGCACCAGCCGTGACAAACCCGAAATCGCGGGGGTAGAGGAGTTTTCGACCGACCAGGCTCGATTTCCATGTTTCGCATTTGCCGGCGCAGTCGGCACGACACAAGGTACACAATCCCGATTCCGCGGGATTTCCTCTGTTGGCGGTTCCCAGAACATCATTCAATTTTTCAAAACGCATGGTGCAATCTCCTTATGAATCAGACATTTCTCAGGGGAGAGCAGCTTTTTTTGCCGACATCCAGGCAAAAAAAAAGCATCTGCCCCATAGAGAGGAAACAGACGCCTTTGTCCAGTACATCTACATGCCCCACGCCATTGTGGGTTTGTAGTTATTTATTAATCATTTGTTTAGCCGTACTAATTGACCTTGTCAAGATAAAAATACAATAACCTTCATTCGTCCAGCAGGCATTGGTTCGCGAAAAACATTTCTTTCTGGAACCTGTAAGAGAGTGTAAAGTTCGTCCGAGCACTAAAGTTCGTCCGAGAGCACAATCGCCTCGGCAATATCCAGCATCGATTTCCGGGCATCCATGCTTCTTTTCTGAATCCAGCGATAGGCATCCTCACCGCTCATCTGTCTCCTGTGCATGAGGATTTCCTTGGCGCGCTCTATGATTTTGCGGGACTTCAATTCCTGTTCGATGACACGGGTTTTGATGATGAGTTCCGTGTTATGAATCGCCACCGCAGCCTGACTTGCCACAGCGGCCAGCATATTGATATCCGTTGCCGAAAAAACATGAGGTTTTGCGGTAAAACAGTTGAGGACTCCCATAACCTTGTCTTCCCTGCCCTGCAGCGGAACACCGACCATCGAAACCAGGCCGAGCTTGGCGGCCATCTCCTTTTCCTTGAACCTTTCATTGGCCAGGACATCTTCTATCACCAGTGGCCGCTGGGTCGACACCACATATCCCACCACACCTTCGTGAAGCCGCAACACCCGGTCCTTGACGTATTCCCGATCGATCGCCTGGGTTGCTCGCAGCCTGATCACCGGAGGATTTTCATTTTCATCGACAAGCCACAGCGAGCAGATTTCTACTCCTGTTACCTTGGCAGTCACCATGACAATCAGCTTAAACAGATCCTCGAGAAAGAGATCGGAGGTGATTGCCTGACCGATATCCATCAACGCCTTGATGTAATGATCGTACGTGTGTTGATTAGATTTTTCCATTATTGCTACTTAAAAAATTTATAAGCGCTCCATCCCCTGCCCCTGCTGCTGAAACCAGAGCAGACCCTTCCGGGTTATGAGATTATACTGCAGATCCGGATCGGTCTCGATTACCCCCATTCCCTCCATGCTCTTTAACACCTGATGCAGTTCGGACAATTTCATATTGAGCTGGCCGGCAATTGCGGCAGAGGAAACGAGTTGAGGCTGGGTTACCTTTAAATTATCGTTAAGAATGGCAAGAACCCGAAGTTTATGCTTTTGCATCGACATAAATACCTCTTAAGAACTCAAAATGGTTATTTCCACATGTTTTTTCCTTCTTAGTTTTTTATTCTAAAAATGGCCGATCTGCAAACAAAAATACGCCATTCATTAATTATATTATAATTTTTTCAGTGTAACTTAATTTCCGTCAAGCAACCGTAGGAAAACCGAGTCTCTGTATGACATTTCGCCAAATTCCCCGAAGCCAAGCACACGCCAAAAAGCCCAGTGCGACATGGTCCGCCGCCTGGGCCAGGAGGCCGGTACCGGCGAAACAACCGTCCACATGGAAAACCGAAGACAGCACCGTCGGTCTCGCCAAAGGCGACAAACTCTTTCTTGAACGTACTCTTACCGCCTCGCTGACCGGCCCTCCGAACCTGCCCTTTTGAACAGGCATACGACGTCGACATTGCCTGCATCCGCCGAAGCCTCCTCTTTAATGGTGCTTAAACCTTCATCTGAAAGTATGATCGGGTTGATTGAAACAGAGCATCCGAGACACCATATCCAAAATCGCGGTGATACTCGGCGTTGTAAGACAGAGCAGGTTCATAGAGGGACAGATGGTACAGATAGGCAAAATAAACAGGCTTTCGATAAAAGGCATGCAGAGCTACGGCATGCATCTTGACGGTGGTGAATGGGGAGACATTCTCCTGAAGGGCACGTATGATGCCTGGAAGTACCGCCCAGGCAATACAATTGACGTGTTTGTCTATGTAGACAGAGAACAGCGCCTTCTGGCAACCATACAGAACCCCTCTGCAACAGTCGGTGAATTCGCCGGCTTGAGGGTGGTGACAAGCACAACGGCAGGCGCTTTTATGGACTGGGGAATTGAAAACGACCTGTTTGTACCGAAAAGCGAGCAGCAGGAAAACATGCGGGAAGGAAGAACATATGTTGTCTTTATCTTTCTGAATGAAAAAACCAACAGGATTACCGGCTCTTCAAAACTGCATAAATTTCTGAACCTGCAGCCTCCACAGTTTAAAGAAGGCGAAGAGGTCGAGCTGACAGTCTATGCCGAGACAGACTTGGGATACAGTGCAATAGTCGACAGTTCTCATACCGGCATGATCTACAAAAACGAAATCTTTCAGAAGCTTGTCCCGGGCCAGCGGCTGCAGGGATACGTGAAAAAGATACGGGAAGACCTGAAAATCGACTTAAGGCTGCAGCAAACAGGCTTTCAAGGAGTTGACGATATATCCCAGGTCATTCTTGACACGCTCAAGAACTCCGGCGGCATGGTTGCCATAACCGATAAAAGTCCGCCTGAAGAGATCTACGCCTTGTTCGGGGTAAGTAAAAAGGTCTTCAAAAAAGCGATCGGCGCCCTCTATAAAAAGAGGCTTATCGTAATCGACACCGATGGTATCAGGCTTGCCGGTTGACGAAAAGTTGTTGTGTCATGGGAGGTCGCTCTCTTCATTGATCGGCAGCAAGACAATAAATGTCGAGCCTTCTCCAGGCTGACTTTCAACTCGAATGTCCCCCCTGTGATTCTGGACGATACCGTGGCAGACGGACAAACCCAGGCCGGTTCCCTTCACAGCAGGCTTGGTTGAGTAGAATGGCTGAAAGATCATGTTAATTTCTTCAGATTTCATACCCAGCCCCGTGTCCTTGATTGCCAAAGCGATTCTCTCCCCTTCCTGCCAGGTGCTTATCGTGATTACTCCGCCTTTCTGGAGGCAGGCGTCCGCCGCGTTGTTCAACAGGTTAAGAATAATTTGTTTGATCTGGTCCGGCACTGCGCGGATCTGCGGCAAGCTCTCGGCATAGTTCAAAACCGTGGAAATCCTTTTATGGGTAAAATCGCTCCTGCACAAAAACAGCAAAGAATCGACCGACGCATGTACATCCATCAACACCTTCTTACCCGAGGACGGCCGGTTGAAATCCTGGAGACTGAGTATCAATTGTTTCATCCGGCGACTTTCGCTGTAGGCCAAATCCAGCAGCACTTTGTCCTCTTCTTCCAGTTTATTCCATTTTATGAAACTCTGCAGAATGGTCATGATCCCCTGTAAAGGGTTGTTGAATTCATGGGCAATAGAGGCGGACAATTTGCCGATTGCCGAGAGCTTTTCGGCGTGCAGGTATTGTGCTTGTGTTTCCTGCAGTTCGCGGGTGCGCTGCTCGACTCTTCGCTCCAGCTCATCGTTGAGAGCATGAAGCCGATCCTCGGAGGTTTTTATTCGGTGTCTGTATATATTCAGGCAGATCAGGAGCCCCAGAGCGATGAGGCCAAGGGTGATGGAGAGGATATTGCCGGTTTGTCCACCGAGTCTCGTGATCTCGCCGCGCAAAGGTATGCGCAGCCGGAGAATCGGCTGGCCTGTAACATCGGGAAGTATCCGAAAGAGAGCGCCCTGATCGAATTCCGGCTCGAAATCCCCTGATGTACCGGCAACATGGGTGAATACCTTCCTTTCCGCGGCTGTCAGCCCAGCTTCCTGTTCACTGAGAAGATCAAACGGCACAGACACTCTCCCGGCGATAGACAACAGCACCGACTGGCTGAGAAATCGTCCCATGACCAGGCCCCCACGCGAAGGTCCCTGTGCCTGCGAGTCGTACACAGGCCGTGCCACCATGAGCAGGAGCCCCTGATTGGTTTGCAGTATGCCCGACATCGTCTGATCATCACTCAGTACCGAAGCGATGAGAGAAACGATTGCCGGAGCTTCCCCGGAAAACTGACTTATCGCCACGCTTTTGCCGTTATCGGCGGAAAAATTACCATAGAGCAACTCTCTCCCACGGCTATCATAGATAGCCAGGAGGTCGACATTGCTGTTTCGAGACATAATGGCTGGGTCTGGATAATTCGAGACTATGTAACCGCTGTTGCCGTCTGCAGCAAAAGCATATGATCGCCCAGTCATTCGCCATGTCCGAAAGGCTGGCAAGCTCAATCTCGATTGCCGACTGAACACGCCTGGAGTCGCCGATTGCCTGCTGCTTCTCAAGGTGCAGAAAGGCCGGCCGTATAATACGGAAATCGATCCACCGGATAATCAGCAAAACGAGGAATAAACCAAGGATGACCAGTACGACTCCATTGAGCATTCGTTTCAGAGCGACGGTCGGGCGCCTGTTGTGCATCTTCTGTTCTCCGGAGACGGGGAAAGAATTTGAAAACATGTTCTTCAACGAGCAATCTCTGCCCCGAGCGCAAGGCGGCAATGACAGGTTTCAAGCCGCCGGCAGCAGAACGGTGAAGGCTGAACCTTCTCCAGGCCAGGTCTCAACTCGAATTTCCCCCTGATGATTTTCAATGATACCGTGGCAGACAGACAAACCCAGACCTGTTCCTTTAGTTTCATGTTTGGAAGTGTAGAACGGTTGAAAGATCAAATCCACTTTTTCAGGCTCAATACCTATACCGTTGTCCTTAATCGTCACGGCTACTCGCTTCTCCTCGAGCCGGGTGCTGATGGTGATCATTCCGCCGTTATGCAGGCAGGCATCCGCGGCATTGTTCAACAGATTAAGAAAGACCTGTTTGATCTGGTCCGGAATCGCCAGGACCTGCGGCAACCTCTCCCCATAGTTCAATGCCGTAGAAATCCCTTTACGTTTGAAATCGCTCTTGCACAGCAACAGCAGGGAGCCGATGGACGCATGCACATCCATCGCCACTTTTTTGCCCGAAGAAGGCCGGTTGAAATCCTGAAGGCTACGAAGCAGATTTTTCATTCGTTCGCTTTCGCCAATAGCCGTCTCCAGCATTTCCCTGTCCTCTTCTTCCAGTATCGCCCTTTTTCTTAAGCCTTTAAGTATAGTCATAACCCCCTGCAGGGGATTATTGAACTCATGGGCAATAGAGGCGGACAGCTTGCCTATTGCCGAGAGCTTTTCAGCGTGCAGGTATTGAGATTGTGTTTCCTGCAGCTCGCGGGTACGTTGTTCAACTCTGCGCTCCAGATTATCGTGAAGAATCTGGAGCTGTTTTTCGACCCGTTTGCGTTTGGTGATATCCTGCAAGATGGCGATAATGAAGAATTCGCTCTTTTCGGCAATACACACAAGTTTCAGGACTACCTGATGTTCGCCTATCAGCAAAGGGCTGTCATAACCGGACTCGAACTGTTGCAATCCACCAGTGGAGACGCGGGCAAACCACTCTTCCACCTGGTTGAATCCCGGCCCGGCAAGATGATCTGTCAATCGACTTGAAAGAAGTGTTGCCAGGTCACGGACCAGCAGCTCTTGTGCGGCCTTGTTGACCTGGACAATCTGACCGGTACCGTCCATCTCGATGACCGCCTCAGCGAGATTCTCCAGCATCGCGTGATAATGTCGTCGGGATATAAGGAGTTCCCTGGTTATACTTCTGAGATGCAGGTCCTCCGTGCCATGAAGAACATCCTCTCGCCGTTTTCCGCTCCGGAACTGGTCCAGGATATGGCGAATGTGATCTTTTATGATAACATTTGCCCCTTTGGCAATATAAAGATCGGCTTCCAGTTCAAAGATCCGCTTTTCATCTTCATAGGCGATTGCTGAATAGATAACGATAAAAATGTCTTTGAACTTTGGCGTATGCCTGACAATCCGACACAGAACATCCCCGCCGATCTTCGGCATGATGATATCGGTGAAGAGGATATCGGGGATGAAGGATTCCATTACACTCATTGCCTGCAGGCCATCATCGGCGAGACGAATATCACAGCCTTCAGACTGAAAAAAATGAGAGACGAGCTTAACTATGGTCGGATTGTTTTCTACGATGAGTACCTTGCACATGTATTTACCGTATCAGCACTGTAGAAAGATCGTCTCTCGACAGAATCGTTCGATCGATTCCTTTCTCTTTTTTATCTTCTGATTCTTATAACCGGTGCATACATACCATAATCAACCAATAACCACCCGTGCATTCTGCAAATTCCTCAACGCCAGACACCATGGGAAGTATTTCTGGTGAATGTAGCATCTGAAGTATATCTTTGGCTATCGCCAGGAGTGCAAATGATAAAAAAAGGACTCGCGACCTATCAATCACGATGATTGTTATAATATCCGGAACATACGCTCTCATTCGCCCTTGACAGGCTTGACAGGCAACAGGACAATGAAGGTTGAGCCTTCTCCTGGATGGCTCTCAACTCGGATCTCCCCCTTATGGTGCCGGACGATACCATGGCAGATTGACAAACCCAGTCCGGTTCCCTTGACTTCCGGTTTGGTTGTGTAGAACGGCTGAAAGATCAGAGGCATTGCTTCAGGGGTGATACCAATGCCGTCATCCTTAATTGCAATCGCGACATTTTTCTCTTCCTGCCAGGTACTTATCGTAATTACTCCGCCATTCCGGAGGCAGGCGTCCGCTGCATTATTCAATAGATTGAGAATGACTTGCTTGATTTGATCGGGAATAGCCAGTATCTGCGGCAATCTCTCTTCATAATTCAATTTCGTAGAAATCATTTTACGCCTGAAATCGCTCTGACACAACAACAACAAGGAGTCGATGGATGCATGCACATCCATGAAAATTTTCTTTCCCGGTGACGGACGATTGAAATCCTGGAGACTGCGTATCAAATTTTTCATCCGCAGACTCTCCCTGAGAGCCAGATCCAGCAGTACTTTATCCTCTTCTTCCAGCCCACTCCATCGCTTAAATCCTTGGAGGATGGTCATGACACCCTGCAGGGGATTATTGAATTCGTGGGCAAAGGAGGCAGACAATTTACCGATTGCCGACAGCTTTTCAGCATGCAGATACTTTGCTTGCGTTTCCTGAAGCTCGCGGGTTCGTTGCTCGACTCTTTTTTCCAGCTCGATGTTGATAGCCTGCAGCTGCTCTTCGGCATGTTTACGTTCGGTAATGTCGATGGAAAAACCAATAATCCCAATTATCCGCCCATCCTTGTCTCTGTAGGGAATTTTATCGGTCTGCACCCACCTTGTACCGGTTGCCCCTTCTACCTGTTCGATGATGCCGTTCTTCGATTTGCCCGATGAGATAACCTGTTTGTCGTCTTCCCAACAGTGCCTCGCCTGGTTGGGGTAAATTTCGAAGGCTGTTTTTCCTTCCATTGCGTCCTTCGGCAGGCCTGCGGCCTCCGCCATCTTCTTATTAATTCTTATGTACCTGTTTTCACTGTTTTTATAAAAAATTTTAATAGGAGAAGAGTCCAAAATGATCTGCATCTCTTCGTTCTGCTGCCGGAGTTTTTCATTTGCTGCCTGGAGACCGGCTTCACTCTGCCACAACGCCTCCTCTGCATGTTTACGGTCGGTGATGTCATGGATTATGGAATAAAGGAAGTCCTTTCCCACGCTCTCGATCTTGCTGCTGAAGACCTCCACATCCCGGATTGAGCCGTCTGCCCTTCGGTGACGAAACTCAAAACTGGTGCTCCCCGCCATTACCCCCTTTTTCATTACCGCCTTCAACTCTTCCGGCGGCAGGGTGTTTATCTCCTGAATGCTCATCTGTTTAAGCACCTCCAGGGGCCAGCCGTAAAACTGCGCCGCCGCATTGTTGGCGTCAACGATCCGGCCAGTCTCTGCATCCAGAATCATCTTGACCGCAGAGTGTTGCTCAAATAGTTTTGGGAATCGGTTCAAAGTGGTGAAACCGGGGGGAGATGTATCGTCTGAGGCATTCATATGCTTTTGTTCCTTCAACTCGTTAAAAAAGAAGCTCGCAGCAAACTCACAGTCTTACATTCTTGGTACTGTAATTAATAGAGTTTCCGATGTATTTCAAGGTGGAATAAGAAATAGTCAGACAGGCGAGACAGGGAATCGACTCTCCATTACTCAGGCTATCAGGTGTTAGATATCCAGAACAACAGTGGCGTAGCAGCCATGAGGAGTTTCTTCGACCTTGAAACAGTGCAGGGTAACCGCCTTGACATCGACGACCAGTCTGTGCTTTTGACGATTGATCTCTTCGCCCACCGCATCGGCGGTTAAAACGACCCGATCTCCCTGTCGCGAGAGAGTGACATGTTCTACTCGCAGGAGAAGCTCTTCGGCGTCTTTGTAGAAGATCAATTCTCCCAGCAGATCGAACAATGCCAGTTCCAGCGATGACGCCTCCAGCTGGATCCGTTTCGTCACCACTCCTGCAATGTCTTCGGGATTATCCACCATAACCTTCATGGTGGCGTTGGCGGCGGCTGTTATCATGTCTTCCGCCGTATCGCCGGTCGCCTTGAAACCGATATCGGCGGTAAAAGCATCATCAAAGAATTGGTATTCCATCTTACCTCTCGCACTGTTTCAGATTATCGAGTATTTCATCGCGCCTGTTACTGAGGTCGCGGCCGATAAAAACCAGTTGCGTGGACAGGGCGTCGAATTCCTCCAGTTACCAGCGACCGGCGACGAAATTGAAAAGATAGCCTTGCGAATCCAGCACCACAAAACCCTTGGCCCGAAACACTTCCGGCGTCAAGGCGTCCGCCCAGCCGGAAAAGGCGGCTGCATTCAGCTGGCGATCCGAGGTGTAGGAAAAAGATTGCAGGAGTGCAGCATGCAAAAGATCGGCAGCGGCAGCAGGGGGCTTTTCCCTGTCGCCGTGCCCTGTAAAAAGCAAGGATTCCACCCCGGCACAACGTTCGGTGGCAATGATGGACGCTGTCTGGTTGTAAGTGCGGACCTGCTGAGTGACCTCGCCGATCTGGCCGGGAGTAATCAGATCCGACTTGTTGATGGATTATATCGGCCTGCTGCAATTGAACCCGGCCGACGTAACCGACCTGGGGATATCTGGAGCCGGCCCAGCCATCGACGATACAGATGACGCAATCCAGCCGGACCCGCGGCAAATCCTCTTCCACCTCGTAGACTAAAGCGTCGGCCTCGGCCACTCCGGTCGCCTCCAGCACGATCATGTCCGGCTGGTATTTGTCCAGCAATTCATTGACTGCGGCTACAAACTCGCCTGTCAACTCACAGCAGACGCAGCCGCCGGCCAGTTCGATGAGGCGGGGATGCTCGCCTTTTATAATCCGGCCGTCGATCCCGATTTCTCCGAATTCGTTGATCAGCACGGCAAGTTTGCTCTCGGAAAAACGGATGATCCGCTTTAAAAGCGTCGTTTTTCCACTGCCCAGCGAACCGGTGATCAGCGTAAGCGGGGTACGGTTCTGCATAATTTGCCCTCGCGTTCTATCCCTTGATGTTACCGATGGGTGTAAAGCGACAGACCGGTTTGCTGATTCCGGCCAGGGCAGCCGCCTGAACAACCTCGTCGATATCCTTGTAGGCGCCTCCCGCCTCTTCCGCCAGTCCCGACCAGGAGGCGCTGCGCACGTAGATGCCGCGTTCTTCCATTTCTTCCTGGAGTTCCCGGCCACGATAGATTCTTTTTGCTTTTCGGCGGCTCATCGTCCGGCCGCTGCCGTGGGCTGTGGAATAGAAGGTACTGGAACCGCTCTCCAATCCGGTCAACAGATAGGAGCCGGTTTCCATGCTGCCGCCGATGATGACCGGCTGACCGGTTTCCCGCAGGATCCCCGGGAGCCCCTCCATGCCCGGCCCGAAGGCACGGGTGGCGCCCTTGCGATGAACCAGCACTTCCCTCACCTCGCCGTCCACCCTGTGACGCTCCAGTTTGGCGGTGTTGTGCGCCACGTCGTATACCTGGTGCAATCCCAGCTCGGCGGGATCCCTGTGCAGGACCTCGGAGAACACCTCGCGAATCCGGTGCAGGATCACCTGGCGATTGGCAAAGGACATATTGATGGCACACTTCATTGCGGCAAAATAGTCCTGGCCTTCCGGCGACCGGAACGGGGCGCAGGCAAGCTCCCGGTCGAGAATCCTGATGCCGTATTTCGATTCCATGGCACCCAGGAACACCCGCAGATAATCTGTTGCCACCTGATGACCGAAACCACGGCTGCCGCAATGGAACATGATTACCACCTGGTTGGGGAGAGTGATCCCGAAGGCCCGGGCCAGAACCGGATCGACGATGTTTTCCGGTCGGACCACCTGGATTTCCAGATAATGATTGCCCGATCCCAAGGTACCCAGCTGCTTATAGCCCCGTTCCACCGCCCGGTCGCTGACCTTGCCGGCATCGGCGCCGGCGATTCGACCGTTCTCCTGGTAGCCCGCAGATCCTCCGGCCACCCATAGCCCTTTTCGATGCACCACGAAGCACCCTGTTCGATCACCTCGCGAAACTCGTCCGGGGAGAGCCGGACAAAACCCCGGCAACCTACACCGGTCGGCACCCGCGTAAAAAGTCGATCGACCAGTTGATGGAGATGCGGCCTGACTTCCTCATACTGTAAATTGGTTGTCACCAGCCGCATGCCGCAGTTGATGTCGAAACCGATGCCGCCCGGCGAGATGACTCCGGTCTCGGTATCCATTGCGGCCACCCCGCCGATGGGAAAACCGTAGCCCCAATGTCCATCCGGCATGCAGTAGGCGTATTTCAGGATCCCCGGCAGGGTGGCGACATTGGTCACCTGGTCGAAAACCCCGTCATCCATCTGCGCCAGCAGTTTTTCCGTTGCGATAATGCGGGCCGGAACCCGCATTCCTTCCTTGAACGTCACGGGAAGTTCCCAGACGGTATCGGAAATCTTGATCATCTCGGCTGGAATAGCCATATCCTCACCTCCCTTGCAACGCGTATTGGGATCAGGTGGGTCTGAGCAACCCGTTTTCGGGCTCCATCGGTCCACCTGAAATACCTGAGGCTGTAGCGATACTACATATCGCGTTTGATAAAGAAATGCTAACCATGGTAGACAGCAGATTCAAGCCGCACGGCATGGAGAGCACTGTGAGCTGCAGTTCCGCAGCCACTGCCGATAGGGTTTTTTGGAACAGTGCCGCACCTGGATTTCTTCAACAAGACGGTTAAACAAAGCGACTCAGGACGCGCCTGTAACTGGCTGCAACTTGTCGGTGGCAACTGCGGGGGATAGGGTCACTGAGGATACTGCAATTGCTTACATACTTCATTTGGTAGCCTAGAAACCAGCGGAACGGCTCTCGCTTGTTGTTCCGCCCTGGCAGTGTATTGCAACGGTGTCTTGATCTCGGATACCTCAACCTCCTGGATGACAGCAGTCGGGGAAGAAACCGAAGGCCTGTCAAACGCACTCGCTTGATCAATATCGTGATAAAGGGAGACTGCATGTGCTGCCTTCTTCTGTTGCATTTCCGTTTGTCCTTTTCGAGCAACTTTTGCTGGAAGTCGGCGAGGCTCTGGTGTTTATTGGCATCACAACAATACTTCGAACGAAAATAAGATAAAAACGCAGCCACTTTTTATATAGATGCGAAGATTTTCCGAAATATTCTTTGCCGTAAGGCACGTCTCGAAACGAGCCAGCACTGCACCAGACCAGGAACTTGTATCAGACGAAGTTCTCCAAAAACTGTATATCTATTCATTCTGGATGATATGCAGAAAGCGTATATTCTAGCATAGCAAAATTATTCAAGATTATTTGACGAAATATTGGTATATTACGAATCGTGAGTTGTTTGTGAACGTGCAACACCCCTGCGAGTCGGGGTGATATACGGATCAGCAAAATTACATCAAATACTATGACTTTTTCAGAAATGATATCCCCTATCTTGCCAACTCCCTTGTCAAGATGGATAGCGGGAGGCACTGTGTCCTTAGCAACAGGATGTATTTTCCCTCCTGAATCGTTGCAGAAAATAATGCAACCAGCCATAAACTTAGAACTACTAAGCACACGGGCAATTCTATCGCTATCTGTTCTTTTTGTTGCTAGTCCTTGTATTGGTTTTAATTCATTTTCAGCACATAATAAATTCAGCTAAAAAACCCCCAGGCATTAAGAAATTTGACATAAAAAAGAGGTTAAGACCTGAAAAAGAAACAGTATTAAAAATGTTCTGTGAACACGAAAGAGTATATGAAGACAATCTTGAGGATATTTTGAAAATCAACAAAAACAAGGCCATATTCTACCTAACAGAATTGTTGCCGTTTCAGATGGTAGGAAAATACCATGACGAGAATGGAACATCCTGGATGTTGAAACAAGAAGGAAGAAGATACTTGGTCTCCAATAAACTCATATAATAAATTTTTCATATTAACAAGTACGTCGCTTGCCGTACATGAAATAGACAGACATATCTAGTGATTTCAGCAGTATAGTCTATGAAGCCACAAACTTTATGTTCGGCAACCAACGACCGCCTTAATAACGATCTACTGCACGTGGTACGCAAACTGCGCGTTTCCGGTGAGCAGCACGTTATGCAACAAACAAATACATGATTAATGAGCTACTTAGTGCCTGAATGGAAACCACAAAAGAACCGGAAAAACAAGCTGATACCAACGATACCCACAAGCGAAGAAAATGAGCGCGGAGAGCACGGCGGATGCCGAATGATAATGTAAGCTGCTGATTGTTATGGTATATTCTTTTCAGGCTAAATAATTCAGCAGGGCTCTGACCGGCTCAAATGTCAGCAAGGACAAATCTTCGTCGGGTGAAAAATTC
>JGI25319J35699_1000752_pt1 | contig 16309 bp, 19 predicted proteins | sample AutmiccommuBRH17_FD_35699 | JGI IMG/M metagenome (IMG submission 35699) | reverse complement strand
CCGTCGAGAAAGGCATGCTGGAGAAGGATGCCGCCGACCGCCTGAGCGATCTGGAGTGTTACAACCTGATCTTCGCGCCGGGCTTCTCGACCAAGACCGAAATTTCCGACGTGTCCGGCCGCGGTGTCGGTATGGACGTGGTCAAGACCAAGATTTCCCAGCTCAATGGCACCGTGAACGTGTTCTCCACCAAGGGCCAGGGCTCGCGGGTGGTGATCAAGGTGCCGCTGACCCTGGCGATCATGCCGACCCTGATGGTCATGCTCGGCAACCAGGCCTTCGCCTTCCCGTTGGTCAACGTCAACGAGATCTTCCACCTCGACCTGTCGCGGACCAACGTCGTCGATGGCCAGGAAGTGGTGATCGTCCGCGACAAGGCGCTGCCGCTGTTCTACCTCAAGCGCTGGCTGGTCAACGATGCGGCTCAGGAAGAGCAGCGTGAAGGCCATGTAGTAATTCTCAGCGTCGGCAATCAGAGCATCGGCTTCGTCGTCGATCAGCTCGTGGGACAGGAAGAAGTGGTCATCAAGCCGCTTGGCAAGATGCTGCAGGGTACGCCTGGCATGTCCGGTGCGACGATCACCGGCGATGGCCGCATCGCGCTGATTCTCGATGTTCCCAGCATGCTCAAGCGCTACGCACGCAGGATTTGATTCAGTCAGGCAGCGCTTACCTCGGATGGGAGCGCTGCCGCTAGGAGTGATGTATGGCAGTCAAGGTCCTGGTCGTCGACGATTCCGGCTTCTTTCGTCGGCGCGTCTCGGAAATCCTTTCCTCTGATTCGAATATCCAGGTCGTCGGCACCGCCACCAACGGACGCGAGGCGATCGACCAGGTGCTGGCGTTGAAGCCGGATGTCATCACCATGGACTACGAGATGCCGATGATGGACGGCATCACGGCGGTGCGGCAGATCATGCAGCGCTGCCCCACACCGGTGTTGATGTTTTCCTCGCTGACGCACGAAGGCGCTCGGGTCACCCTCGATGCACTGGATGCCGGCGCCGTCGACTATCTGCCGAAGAACTTCGAAGACATTTCGCGTAACCCGGATAAGGTCAAGCAGCTGCTGTGCGAGAAGGTACATACCGTTTCGCGCAGCAACCGGCGCTACAGCACGTTCTGTACCTCGAGCGTAAGTACGCCGCCGGTATCCGCGCGTGGCACTGCCTCGACATTGGCTACTGCAGCGCCCCGGACCGGCGCTACAACGCCAGCGCCCGCGGCGCCGGCAGCTCGTTCGCCGGCGCCCAAGCGCAAGGCGTACAAGCTGGTGGCCATCGGTACGTCTACTGGCGGTCCGGTGGCGCTGCAGCGTGTGCTCACTCAGCTCCCGGCGAATTTCCCCGCGCCGATCGTGCTCATCCAGCACATGCCGGCCGCGTTCACCAAAGCCTTCGCCGATCGTCTGGACAAGCTTTGCCGCATTCGTGTCAAGGAAGCCGAAGACGGCGATGTACTGCGTCCGGGGCTTGCTCTGCTGGCACCGGGTGGCAAGCAGATGATGATTGATGGCCGCGGTGCGGTCCGCATCCTGCCGGGCGATGATCGCCTCAACTACAAGCCTTGCGTCGACGTTACCTTCGGTTCGGCCGCCAAGTCGTTTCACGACAAGGTGCTGGCGGTGGTGCTGACCGGCATGGGTGCCGATGGTCGCGAAGGCGCACGGTTGCTCAAGCAGAGCGGCAGCCAGGTGTGGGCGCAGGATGAAGCCAGCTGCGTGATCTATGGCATGCCGATGGCGGTGGTCAAAGCCAACCTGAGTGATGCGGTCTACGGGCTCGACGATATCGGTCGCAATCTGGCCGAGGCGTGCATCTGATGGAGGCCCGCCTCTAATGGACGTGCTCAGCCTGATCGGGCTGCTGTTGGCGTTCGTCGCCATCGTTGGGGGCAATTTTCTCGAGGGCGGCCATATCTCGGCGCTGCTCAATGGGCCGGCCGCGTTGATCGTGCTTGGCGGTACCCTGGGTGCCGTCCTGCTGCAGACGCCCATCGCCGTGTTCATGCGGGCGATGAGTATCGGTCGCTGGATATTCTTTCCGCCGCGCATCGATCTCGCGCGCGGCATCCTCATGGTCACTACCTGGAGCAATACTGCGCGCAAGGAGGGGTTGCTCGGCCTCGAGCCGGTCGCCGAGACGGAGCCCGACCCTTACGCACGCAAAGGCCTGCAGCTGCTGGTCGATGGCGCCGAGCCGGAAGTGATCCGCAGCATCCTCGAGGTCGATCTGTATACCCAGGAGGGGCGTGACCTGCGCGCGGCCAAGGTCTACGAGAGCATGGGTGGCTACTCGCCGACCATCGGCATCATCGGCGCGGTAATGGGGTTGATCCACGTGATGGGCAATCTGGCCGATCCCAGCCAGCTGGGCAGCGGCATCGCCGTTGCGTTCGTGGCGACCATCTATGGCGTCGCTTTCGCCAACCTGCTGGTGCTGCCGGTCGGCAACAAGCTGAAGAGCGTCGTCCAGCGGCAGACCGCCTATCGCGAGATGCTGCTGGAGGGCGTGCTGTCCATCGCCGAGGGCGAAAATCCGCGTTCGATCGAGATGAAGCTGCAAGGCTTCATGGACTGACCGCCATGGCCAGACGCAGACCACCGGAAGAGCACGAGAATCACGAGCGATGGCTGGTGTCCTACGCCGACTTCATCACGCTGTTATTTGCCTTCTTCGTGGTGATGTACTCGATCTCCTCGATCAACGAGGGCAAGTACAAGATCCTCTCCGATTCGCTGGTCGGCGTGTTCAATCAGGTCGATCGTTCGGTCAAGCCCATCCCCATCGGTGAGGAGCGACCTCGGACCACCGAGGCGGATGTGTCCCAGGTCGAGGATCTGTCGGGCCCGGCTTCGTCGGCGGGGAAGCCGACCCTCGATCCGCTGGAGCGGATTGCGCAGAGCATGCGCGAGACGTTCGGCGAGCTGATCGCCAACGAGCAACTGACGATCCGTGGCAATGAGCTGTGGATCGAGATCGAACTCAACTCCAGCCTGCTGTTCCCCAGCGGCGATGCGCTTCCCAACGACCAGGCATTTCTGCTGATCGACAAGGTCGCCGGAATTCTGGCCCCTTTCGACAACCCGATCCATGTCGAAGGGTTTACCGACAATCTGCCAATCAGCACCAGCCAGTTCCCTACCAACTGGGAGCTGTCCGCAGCCCGCGCTGGCAGCGTTGTGAGGATGCTTGCAGCGCAGGGGGTGGACCCTTCGCGGATGGCAGCGGTGGGCTATGGCGAATTTCAGCCCGTGGCGGACAACGCGACGGCCGAAGGCCGGGCGCGCAACCGGCGGGTGATTCTGGTGGTGTCGCGCAATCTCGATGTGCGCCGGAGTGTCACCGGAATGGGCAGCAGCAATGTACGGCCTGACGATGCGTTGCGCCGGGCTGGCACACAATCTGCACCGGCTGTGTCCATGTAAGCGCTTCAGGGCGCAGTCGTCAAAACACCGTCGCTTTGCCGTTTTCAGGCAATGCCGTTCCGGTCAGCTTCGCCGGGTGGAAGATCAATGAGAGTCTGGGCTGTAGCCAATCAAAAGGGTGGGGTGGGCAAGACCACTACGTCGATCGCACTGGCGGGCTTGCTGGCCGATTCCGGCAAGCGCGTCGTCGTGCTGGATCTGGATCCGCATGGGTCGATGACCAGCTATTTCGGGCATGATCCCGATAACCTGGACCATAGCGTCTTCGATCTCTTCCAGCACCAGGGTACCGTGCCGGATGGCCTGCCGTGGCAGCTGCTGCTGGCCACCAGTCACGAGCGTATCTCGCTGATGCCTTCCAGTACCGTGCTGGCGACACTCGAGCGCCAGTCGCCCGGGCAGAACGGCCTCGGGCTGGTCATTGCCAAGAGCCTGTCGCAGCTTTGGCAGGACTTCGATTACGCCATCATCGACAGCCCGCCGCTGCTCGGTGTGCTGATGGTCAACGCGCTGGCTGCCAGTCAGCAGCTGGTGATTCCGGTGCAGACGGAGTTTCTGGCGATGAAGGGTCTCGAGCGAATGGTCAGCACGCTGTCGATGATCAACCGTTCGCGCAAGCAAGCGCTGCCTTACACCATCGTGCCGACCTTGTTCGACCGCCGCACCCAGGCCTCGATGAATACGCTCAAGGTACTGCGAGCCGGTTATGCCGATCATCTCTGGCCAGCGTTCATCCCGGTCGATACGCGGCTGCGCGATGCCAGCCGCGCCGGCCTGACGCCTTCGCAGTTCGATCCGACCAGTCGTGCGGTTCTTGCCTATCGGGCCTTGCTCAAGCATCTGCTGGCGTCGCAAGTGTCTCCGCAGGTGGCGTGAGGTGCCATGCCGCTCGGCGCCTGCCAGCTCAAGTTTGTCGCGCCAGTGGCCGATAGCCTGTTCAGATTCTCATAACGAGTTCGTTCCATGAGCCGCACCGTCCTAACCGAAACCCGATCCCAGCAGGCGCTGCAGTCCTATCTCGATGGGCTGTTGCAGGACGCTGCCATCGAACTGGCCGACTCGGTCAGTCAGGACGAATTCCAGGCGGCCGTGCTCGAGGAGCAACTGCGTGATACGCGGCAGAGCCAACCGCCGCGTCTTGAAATAGTCCAGCCGGCGCCGCCGCCCGTGGTGGAAGCGCCTCTGACGATGCCGTCGGTGCCGACTCTTGAGCCGGTCGTGGAGCTCGAGGTTGCGCCGCAGCTGCCCAGCGAGCCAGTCGAAGCCGTGCCTGACGCCCATCCGGGTTGGGGTGAGGAACCTTTCGAGTGTCTGCTGTTCGATGTGGCAGGGTTGACCCTGGCGGTGCCGCTGGTGTGCCTGGGCTCCATCTATCCGCTGGCCGGGCAGGAGCTGACGCCGCTGTTCGGTCAGCCCGACTGGTTTCTTGGCATACTGCCGAGCCAGTCAGGCAATCTGAAGGTGCTGGACACCGCGCGCTGGGTGATGCCTGATCGGTACCGTGACGACTTCCGCGAGGGGTTGCAGTACGTGATCTCGGTTCAGGGCTACGAATGGGGGCTGGCGGTCCATCAGGTCAGTCGCTCGATTCGCCTCGACCCCAGTGAGGTCAAGTGGCGTACGCAGCGCAGTCAGCGTCCATGGCTGGCCGGTACGGTAATCGAGCATATGTGCGCGCTGGTCGACGTGACTGCGCTGGCCGAGCTGATCGCCAGTGGCGCTGTGAAACAGATGCAGGGCGCGACGAAGCCGCGGACGCATTGAAAGCAAACAATTGACGGTCGCGCCTGTTGCGCGGCCCGGCGATAGAATCGACCGCCATTGCGGTAACTGAAGAAGGTGGGGCTATGAAGATGACGTCTGCGCAGGGTTCCGAAGATCCTGTACTGCAATGGGTGACCTTCCGTCTGGACAACGAGACGTACGGTATCAACGTGATGCAGGTCCAGGAGGTGTTGCGTTATACCGAGATCGCGCCGGTACCGGGTGCTCCGAGCTATGTGCTCGGCATCATCAACCTGCGCGGCAATGTGGTGACGGTGATCGACACGCGTCAGCGTTTCGGCCTGGAAACCGCGTCGGTATCGGACAATACTCGAATCGTGATCATCGAGGCGGATCGTCAGGTCATCGGCATCATGGTCGATAGCGTTGCCGAGGTGGTCTATCTTCGCCAATCCGAGATCGAAACTGCGCCCAANGTCGGTAATGATGAGTCGGCNAAATTCATCCAGGGCGTCTGCAACAAGAACGGCGAGCTGCTGATTCTGGTCGAACTCGACAAGATGATGAGCGAAGAAGAATGGGCCGAGCTTGAGAGCATCTGATACATGCTGATCGCGTCGCTGGTCGCATCGTTGGTTGCGCTGGCCTTCTGCTGTCTTGGGCTGCTGGGCTTCTGCCTGTGGCTGCTCAGGCGGCAGCGGTTTCTGGCCGAACAACAGCAGCAACGCGATGCGAACAGGGATAAGCGCATCAAGGAGCTGAGCAGCCGCCTGGATGCCTATCTGGAAGGCAGCTTGCGCATGGGTGATGAGTTGCGTGAGCTGAGTCGCACGCTGGCGCCGTTGCCGGACAAGCTCACCCAGCTGGAACAGCGCGACCCCAACAACTTCTCCTTCTCCCAGGCGGCCAAACTGGTCGGCATGGGCGCAAGCGTCGACGACCTGACGCAGTCCTGTGGCCTGTCGCAATCCGAAGCGGAGCTGATGAGCAAACTGCATCAGGCTCGCAAGAAACCCTGATTGCGGTTTTTCCGTCGACTGGTCGTNCCTTCCGGGTCTTGCGCCGGAACCTCCCACACCCTGCACATTCCAATCCGTATCAGCTTGGCATTGCTGAGCTTGTCCAGGTCCCATGCTTGGGACGAGGAGGACAATGATGCGGCTTACTCTCATTCTGTTGCTGTTCATGGTTTCGCTTGGCGCTCAGGCCGTCGAGGCGCCAGACGATGTGGACGGCGCAATGACCGTAAACGTCTNTCAAGCCAAGCGCCTTCATGAACTGGGCGCCGTCTTCATCGATGTGCGTGCCGACCGCGAATGGTTATGGGGCCACGTNGAAGGCGCCGTGCACTTNGATCTGGCCAGTGATTTCGTNAGCCTGGCCGGGCCGGAGTGGCCGCGTGAGCTTCCGCTGGTGATTTACTGCGACAGCGAAATCTGTCCGCGTAGCGCGGAAGCCGCAAGAATGGCCGTGGCCTGGGGCTACCAGCGGGTGTTCTATTTCCGTGCCGGCTATTTCGCCTGGCAGCTGCANGATCTCCCTCAGGTCACTGGTGAAGATCGTGCAGCCGTCGTACTCAACGCGCAGGCCCACTGAGTTGCGGCAGGGGCGGNGCTGGTTCGCCTGCGCTCCGTTCGTGGAACCCTGGNGGGCATTTGCCCTTGAGGTACCAGGCAAAGGCGATGATCTCCGCGATGGTGCGGTATAACGCTTCCGGGATCTCGTCGCCCAGCTCAAGCTTCGCCAGCAATCTCACCAGATCGGCGTTCTCGTAGATCGGCACCTCATGTTCCCGAGCGATGGCGAGGATCGTCTCGGCCAGTTCGTCATNACCCTTGGCGCTCAGACTCGGCGCGTTGACACCGTCATAGCTGAGCGCGATTGCCTGGCGTGGCTGCTTGTCGGTCATGCCTTTTCGTCCACGAAGCGTTGCTCCAGATTGGTGCTCGGACCCTGCGGTGGCGTGCCTTGCCTGCAGCTCAGTTCTCCGACACTCAGCCCGGCTGCCTGTAGGCGCTCACGCAGATGGGTAAGTTCGGTCGCCACCAACTGGGCNGTGGCANTGCGCTCGGCCCACAGCTGGCTGGTGAGGGTGCCGCGCGTCAACTGTGCTTGAACTTGCAGTGGCCCGAGTGGTGCGACATCGAATGCGAGTTCGATCTTCCAGAGCGGCTCGCCACGCTCCTTTTCCTGCTTTCTNGGCTCTTCTTCGCGCTGCAGCTTGATTTGCAGCGGCACGATATCNCGCTGGTCGCGCATTGGCAGCTCCAGCTGCCAGGTGGTGAGGAGGGCGCCGTCCGGGCCGATTTGTGTCTGCGCGAGACTGGACAGTTGATGGNTNTGCAGCCTGGATACCGCGGCGGCTGCGAGCTTGAGCAGCATTTCNAGGTCGGCTTCTTCTTCCAGACCAGGCGGCAGTCGGGTTGGTAGCGGGAACCCCAGCGCGAGCTGACGGACATTGCTTTGCGCCAGTGAGCCCAGCGCTTGCCGCGCAAATGCAGGCAACGCCTGGCCCATGGCGGCACTGGCCTGGGCGCTGGCCAGCGGCGTGCTACCTGGAAGATTGGGCATTTGCGCCAGTAGGCGCAGCAGCCCAGCCTTGAGGTCGCCCTGCAGTCCTTCGGTTTGCCCGGCCAGCAAGCGCGCCTCAAGGAACACGCCGCTCCTGGCCAGCGCTGCGGCGAGTGCCTTGGCATCGCCCAGTTGCTGCATTTCGGGTATCAGCCCCAGCAGTTTTTCGGCGGCGCCGCGCAGCCCCTCGGGGAGAGCCCCGGTACCACCCTGTAGAGCCTTGAACAGGCCTTCCAGCGAGGCCTGGCGGTTGTGTTGGGCGCTCAGTTGCTCGCCGAGATGCAGCTGATCGAGGCGCCCGCTCAGCGGAAGGAATGCGAGGGATTGGTCGCCCTTGACCTGCGCTGTCAGCAGGCTGCCGAGTGCCAGCGGGTTGGCTGATTCGATATTCAGCTTCTGTCCAGCGACGGGGCTGTTGAGCAGGCTGATGACCGCCTTGAATATCTTCTGCCCGTCCTCCGACTGCGGTTGACTGGTCGCCACGACACGGCCCTGGATGACGCTGCCGACCGGCAGTTGCTGAAGGTCGATCATCGAGGCGGGCTGGCGCCCGGCGATCTGTGGAGCGGCCAGCAACCGGGTGTCGGACAGGGCGGTGATGACGTATGCGGTGCCGGGTGGCGGCGCCTTGTTGCTGCTGACCTCGACGGTCGCCTGGCGCCCGCTGCCCATGGTCAGCCGCAGCACCAGCCGAAATGCCTGCGCCGCTTCCCTGATGCTGACTACCTCCGCTTCGGCGTTTTCGCCAGCCGCCAGAAGGCCTTGCATCGGTTGCAGCAGTTTCAAAGCGAGGTCATTCGCCGCTGCCGCCTGGCGCGGCGCGCTGCTTGGGGGCAGGGCAGTGGTACTCTTGATCTCGGTCATCTTTCCTCAAATGCTCTTACAACCTTTCGCGTTCGCGGCCCTCGGCACCAAAGGTTGCCATGTATAATTCCGCCCGCCTGGCCCTGCTTCCTGAGTATAGCGGCCAGGCCTTTTTCATCTTGAGGTGTCGCCAGCCGTGTCAACTCCCTTTCTCGAAGCCGTAGCCCTCGCTTGCGAACGGGATTGGCGGCTGCTTTTCGACAAGCTGGATCTGCGTCTCGAGAGTGGGGAAATGCTGCAGATTTCCGGGCCCAATGGCAGCGGCAAAACCAGTCTGCTGCGCCTGCTATGCGGCCTGATGCAACCAACCGCAGGCGAGGTGCTGCTCAAGGGCCGGTCGCTCAGCGCTCAGCGTGGTGAACTGGCACGCAACCTGTTGTGGATCGGCCATGCTGCTGGCATCAAGGGCTTGCTGACAGCTGAGGAGAATCTCACCTGGCTCTGTGCGTTGCACCAGCCGGCCAGCCGCGAGGCGATATGGCATGCACTTGCCGAAGTGGGACTGCGCGGGTTCGAAGACGTGCCCTGTCATACCCTTTCTGCTGGCCAGCAGCGCCGCGTGGGGTTGGCGCGTCTGTATCTCTCGCCACCGCCGCTGTGGATTCTCGATGAGCCATTTACCGCGCTCGACAAACATGGCGTGGCGCAGCTTGAGAGGCATCTCGCAGCGCATTGCGAGCAGGGCGGACTGGTCGTACTGACCACTCACCACAGCCTGACGGAAAAGCCTACCGGCTATTGTGAGCTCGATCTGGGACAGCGAGCCGCATGAGCAGCGTATTCACTCTTCTGCTGGCGCGCGAGACGCGTCTGCTGTTCCGTCGCCCGGCTGAGCTGGCCAACCCGCTGGTGTTCTTCGCCATCGTTATCGCGTTGTTCCCGCTTGCGGTAGGGCCGGAGACTCAGCTTCTGCAAACCATCTCTCCCGGCTTGGTCTGGGTGGCAGCANTACTGGCCGTTCTGCTGTCACTGGATGGTCTTTTTCGCAGTGATTTCGAAGATGGCTCGCTCGAGCAGTGGGTCGTTTCGCCGCACCCGCTCGCGCTCCTGGTTCTCGCCAAGGTGCTGGCGCACTGGGCTTTTTCCGGGTTGGCGCTGGTGCTGCTGGCGCCACTGTTGGGCTTGATGTTGGGTCTGCCGCTTGGGACCATTCCGGTGCTGCTGGTTTCACTGTTGCTGGGGACGCCGATTCTGAGTCTGCTCGGTGCGGTGGGCGCGGCGTTGACGGTAGGATTGAAGCGGGGTGGCTTGCTGCTGGCGTTGCTCATCCTGCCGCTCTACATCCCGGTACTGATTCTCGGCAGCGGCGCGCTGCAAGCGTCGTTGCAAGGTCTGCCGGCAGTCGGTCACCTGCTTTGGCTGGCCAGTTTGACTGCGTTGGCCGTTACCCTTACACCCTTTGCGATAGCTGCCGGGCTGAAGATCAGCGTTGGCGAATAGCGACACACCCAGATGGCCGGCGCTCACACCCGGTCGATGTAACGAATCTCGGGGCCTGCATTTGCAAGGTCCCGCTGGACGACGAGTCATCCGATGAACTGGACATGGTTTCACAAGCTGGGCTCACCCAAATGGTTCTACGAGATCAGCGGCCGCTGGCTGCCCTGGCTTGCCTGGGCAGCCGTGCTGCTGGTCAGCGTCGGTGTGGTCTGGGGTCTGGCGTTCGCGCCTGAGGATTACCAGCAGGGCAACAGCTTCCGGATCATCTATATCCACGTGCCGGCTGCGTTTCTCGCTCAGTCGATCTACGTGATGCTCGCAGTGGCGGGGGTGGTCGGGCTGGTCTGGAAGATGAAGCTGGCCGATGTGGCTCTGCAGCAGGCCGCCCCCATCGGCGCCTGGATGACCTTCATCGCCCTGTTGACCGGCGCGGTCTGGGGCAAGCCGACCTGGGGTGCCTGGTGGGTATGGGACGCACGGCTGACCTCAATGCTCATCCTGCTGTTTCTGTACTTCGGCATCATTGCGCTCGGACAGGCGATCAGCAATCGTGACAGCGCGGCCAAGGCGTGCGCTGTGCTGGCCATCGTCGGAGTGGTGAACATCCCGATCATCAAGTATTCGGTGGAGTGGTGGAACACGCTGCACCAGCCGGCAACGTTCACCGTCACCGAAAAACCGGCGATGCCAGTGGAAATGTGGCTGCCGCTCCTGGTGATGGTGATCGGCTTCTACTGCTTCTTCACCGTGGTGCTGCTGATGCGCATGCGCCTGGAAGTGCTGCGTCGCGAGTCGCGCGCCAGCTGGGTGAAGAATGAGGTCAAGGCTCTGGTAGGAAACAACTCGTGAACTTTTCATCCTTCGCGGATTTCATCGCCATGGGCAATCATGGCGTGTATGTCTGGACGTCCTATGGCATCAGCCTGGCTGTCCTGATTCTCAACGTCGCGCTGCCAGTCTTGGCACGCCGGCGTTACCTGCAAGATGAGGCGCGTCGTTTGCGCCGGGAGGAGTCGAAGTGAATCCGGTGCGCAAGAAGCGTCTTTTCATCGTCCTGGCGATCCTCGCCGGTGTCGGTATCGCCGTGGCGCTGGCGTTGTCCGCTCTGCAGCAGAACATCAACCTGTTCTACACACCGACCCAGATCGCAGCGGGGGAGGCTCCTGAGGGCACCCGGATTCGAGCAGGCGGCCTGGTCGAAGAGGGTTCGGTGAAGCGTACCAACGACTCACTCAGCGTCGCCTTCCGTGTCACTGATGGCGCCCAGGCGATCACTATCACTTACCAGGGAATTCTCCCGGACCTGTTCCGCGAAGGGCAGGGTATCGTCGCGCTGGGTCGGGTCAATTCCGAGGGCGTTCTGGTTGCCGACGAAGTGCTGGCCAAGCATGACGAAAACTACATGCCGCCCGAAGTAACTCAGGCTCTGGAGAAGAGCGGCATGATGAAGCACTACGAGGGCGGTAAGCAGGAGTACGCGAAATGATTCCCGAGCTCGGCCATCTGGCGATGATTCTGGCGCTGTGCCTGGCAGTGGTCCAGGCCACGCTGCCGCTGATCGGTGCTTGGCGCGGTGACCGACAGTGGATGGGCCTGGCCCAACCAGCCGCCTGGGGTCAGTTCGCCTTTCTCGGTTTCTCCTTCGCCTGCCTGACCTACGCCTTCATGGTCGACGATTTCTCCGTTGCCTACGTCGCCCACAACTCCAACAGTGCCTTGCCCTGGTACTACAAGTTCAGCGCGGTCTGGGGCGCTCACGAAGGCTCCTTGCTGCTGTGGGCCTTCATCCTGGCTGGCTGGACTTTTGCCGTGGCGATCTTCTCCCGCCAGCTACCGGAAGACATGCTGGCGCGCGTGCTCGGCGTCATGGGTTTGATCAGCATCGGTTTCCTGCTCTTTCTTATCGTCACCTCGAACCCCTTCGAGCGGCTGCTGCCGCAGGTCCCAATGGATGGACGCGACCTCAATCCACTGCTGCAGGATTTCGGTTTGATCGTCCACCCGCCCATGCTTTACATGGGGTACGTGGGTTTCTCGGTGGCGTTCGCCTTTGCGATCGCCGCGTTGCTGGGTGGTCGCCTTGACGCGGCCTGGGCGCGCTGGTCGCGTCCTTGGACGCTCGTCGCCTGGGCCTTCCTCGGCCTGGGCATTGCCCTTGGCTCCTGGTGGGCCTATTACGAGCTCGGCTGGGGCGGCTGGTGGTTCTGGGATCCGGTGGAAAACGCCTCCTTCATGCCTTGGCTGGTCGGTACGGCGCTGATTCACTCGTTGGCAGTGACCGAGAAGCGCGGCGTGTTCAAGAGCTGGACCGTGTTGCTGGCAATCGCGGCGTTCTCGCTGAGCCTGCTTGGGACCTTCCTGGTCCGTTCCGGCGTGCTGACGTCGGTGCACGCGTTTGCTACCGATCCCGAGCGCGGCGTGTTCATTCTGGTCTTTCTGCTGATGGTGGTAGGCGGCTCGCTGACGCTGTTTGCCATGCGCGCGCCTGTGGTCAAGAGCCAGGTCGGGTTCGGCCTGTGGTCGCGCGAGACTCTGCTGCTAGTCAATAACCTGCTGTTGGTCGTCGCCACGGCGATGATTCTCCTCGGCACGCTCTATCCGCTGCTGCTGGACGCATTGTCCGGTGCCAAGCTTTCCGTCGGTCCACCGTACTTCAATGCGATGTTCGTTCCGCTGATTGGCGCGCTGATGCTGACGTTGGGTGTCGGAATCCTGGTGCGTTGGAAGGACACTCCGCTGAAGTGGTTGCTCGGCATGCTCACCCCAGTGCTGATCACCAGCGTAGTGCTTGGTGGTCTGGGCTCGTTGCTGTTCGGTGACTTCAACTGGGCGGTACTTGCAGTGTCCTTGCTGGCGGCCTGGGTGGTAATCGCTGGCATCCGGGATCTGCTGGACAAGACGCGCCACAAGGGTTTGTTCAAGGGCATGCGCAGCCTCGCGCCAAGCTACTGGGGCATGCATCTGGCGCACCTCGGGCTGGCGGTCTGTGCCATTGGCGTGGTACTCACCAGCCACCAAAGTGCGGAGCGCGATCTGCGCTTGGCTCCTGGGGAGTCNCTGTCGCTTGGCGGCTATGAGTTCGTCTTCGAAGGCGCGGTGCATCACGAAGGNCCGAACTTCACGTCGGACAAGGCGACCATTCGCGTGCTCGACGGCGACAAGCGGATCGCCACGCTGCACCCGGAAAAGCGCCTGTACACCGTGCAGCAGATGCCGATGACCGAGGCGGGTATCGATGCGGGCTTCACCCGCGACCTTTATGTCGCGCTGGGTGAGCCGCTGGGTGATGGGGCGTGGGCCGTGCGTGTTCATATCAAGCCCTTCGTTCGCTGGATCTGGCTCGGAGCGCTGATGATGGGGCTCGGCGGTGTGCTGGCGGCGAGTGATCGTCGTTATCGAGTCAAGGTGAAGACCCGCGTGCGCGAAGCGCTGGGCATGGCCGCACAAGGAGCCTGATGTGAAACGATTGCTGATGTTGCTACCGCTGGTGATTTTCCTGGTGGTTGCAGTGTTCCTTTATCGCGGCCTGTTCCTCGATCCTTCCGAGCTGCCTTCGGCGCTGATCGGCAAGCCACTACCGGCGTTCTCGCTGCCGTCGGTGGANGACGAGCAGCGCGTCATCACCGCCGAGGACCTCAAGGGCAAGCCGGCGCTGGTCAACGTGTGGGCGACCTGGTGTGTCGCCTGCAAGGTCGAGCACCCNGTGCTGAACCGTCTTGCAGCTCAGGGTGTGGTGATTCATGGAGTCAACTACAAGGACGACAACGCNGCGGCGTTGAAGTGGCTCAACGAGTTCCACGATCCTTATCAGCTGAACATCCGCGACGAACGCGGCAGTCTTGGGCTGGATCTGGGAGTCTATGGCGCTCCTGAAACCTTCCTCATCGACAAGCAGGGCATCATCCGCCACAAGTTCGTCGGCGTGATCGACGATCGGGTCTGGCGAGAACAGCTGGCAGCGCTCTATCAGGAGCTGGTGGACGAATGAAACGACTGATCCGCGGCGTGCTGCTTGGTCTGTTCCTGGTCACGACCGCCCAGGCAGCAATCGATACCTATGAATTCAGGGACGAAGCCGAGCGTGAGCGCTACCGCACCCTAACCGAAGAGCTGCGCTGTCCGAAGTGCCAGAACCAGAACATCGCCGATTCCAACGCGCCGATCGCTATGGACCTGCGCCAGGAAATCTTCCGCATGTTGGAAGAGGGCAAAAGCAATGACCAGATCGTCGACTATCTCGTCGATCGCTACGGCGATTTCGTTCGTTACAAGCCGCCGGTAAACGCGAAAACCATGTTGCTCTGGTATGGGCCGGTTGGTTTGCTGGTCCTCGGCTTCGGCGTGCTGACCGTGATTCTGGTGCGTCGTCGCCGGGTCGAAAAGGCACCTGCATCAACCCTTTCCGAGACCGAGCGCGAACGTCTCGCCCAGCTTCTGGATAAAAAAGACTCATGATCGATTTCTGGATAGCCGCCGGCGCCTTGCTGCTGGTGGCATTGGCCTTTTTGTTGTTACCCATCCTGCGTGGCCGTCGAGCCCAGGCCGAAGAAGATCGTACGGCGCTGAACGTTGCCTTGTATGAAGAGCGCCTTGCCGAGTTGACCTCTCAGCACTCTGCCGGAACCTTGACCGCCGAGCAGTTGGAGGCTGGGCGAGCAGATGCTGCACGCGAGCTGTTGGAGGACACCGAGAATAGCGACAAGCCGCGAATCGCCAAGCTTGGTCGCAGCGTTCCGTTGATTGCGGCGGTTCTGGTGCCCCTGATGGGCTACGGGCTTTATATGTATTGGGGCGCCAGCGACAAAGTTCAGATGGCTCGACAGTTTTCGGAGCAGCCTCGCACAGTCGAAGAAATGACCGCTCATCTGGAGCAGGCCGTACAGGAGCAGCCGGATTCTGCCGAAGCCTGGTACTTCCTGGGTCGTACTTATATGAACCAGGAGCGTCCAGCCGACGCAGCCAAGGCTTTCGGGCGCGTGGTGGAAATTGCGGGCCGTCAGCCCGAGCTGCTCGGTCAGCTGGCGCAGGCGCTGTATTTCGCCGGTGACCGTCAGTGGTCCGATAAGCTGCAAGCCCTTACTGACGAAGCGCTGCAGGGCGATCCGCAGGAAGTGACCAGTCTCGGCCTGCTTGGCATCGCGGCATTCGAGGAGGCGCGTTATCNGGACGCCGTGCGCTTCTGGGAGCAACTGGTTGCGGCGCTTCCCGAAGAAGATCCTTCGCGCGAAGCGATCCGTGGCGGCATCGAGCGGGCGCGGCAGCAGATCGAGGGGGGCAGTTCCACCACCGAACAGGCATCAGCGGCAAGCGAGAAGGCTGATGCCGCAGGGGCCACGCTGCAGATTCAGGTTGCGCTGGACCCGAAGGTGGCGGAATCGGTNTCGCCNCAGGATACGGTTTTCGTATTCGCTCGCGCAGTAGCGGGGCCACCCGTTCCGCTGGCAGCAAAACGCCTGACGATTGCCGATCTGCCTGCAACCGTCACGCTTGGCGATGCCGATGCGATGGTGCCTTCGATGAAGATCTCCAGCGTCGAGCAGGTCACGGTAATGGCGCGGGTCTCCCGTTCCGGCGACGCAACAAAAGGTGAGTGGATGGGTCGAAGCGAAGCGCTTGATACTGCGAGCGATAACGCCATTGATCTGGTGATCGACCGCGCCGAGGCTCCCTGAACACCCATGAGGTAGAGATGCACACGAATTCGTCAGCACACCCGCTTAGGCTTGCGCGGTTCGGCCCGCGGGTCGTACTGCTCGGATTGACATTGGCGCTCGGCGCTTGCGCAGGTAATCCCTACGGTTCCGCGCCTCAGGGGCCTGCTCCAAGTCCGGTGCCGCGTGCGCCCGAGCCCAGTGGGCCGGTTATCTCACCCCCTCCTATCAAGGCGCCACCGGCACCCAGGGCTCCAACTACCCAGAAGAGCCATCCGCGTTATGCGCCGCCACCGCACGTGGCTGCGCACTGGGACAATCGTCTCGGGGTCTATGTCGTGGTGGGGCGTGATCTCTTTTACCGGGAGCGCCTGTATTACCGGTGGGATGGCGACTGGTACTGTGCTGGGCGCCCCGATGGCCCGTGGGAGCCGGTCGCGCCGCCCAGTGTTCCGCCGGGTCTTCGTGACCGCTATTGATGTTACTCCTCGGCAGCAGGCGCTAACTTTTTGCGCTTCAGCCTAAAGGCGGCTTGCCTATTGCCGATAAAGGTTCAGCACCGTTGCACTGCAACGTTCCCAGCTGGCTCGGCCTATGCCGTCCATCGGGCTCATGCCCCGGAGTCGATAAT
>JGI25319J35699_1000738_pt1 | contig 16559 bp, 11 predicted proteins | sample AutmiccommuBRH17_FD_35699 | JGI IMG/M metagenome (IMG submission 35699) | reverse complement strand
GAGCACACGCGAGTCAGAGCGGCAGTCAGAGTGGTCTTGCCATGGTCGACGTGACCAATGGTGCCGACGTTGACGTGCGGTTTGTTACGTTCGAACTTTTCCTTAGCCACGACAGTAAACCTCTTACTTAAAGGGCTGAATCAACCTTGTTTTTTGACGAGCGTCTCGACGATATTCGCCGGCGCCTCAGCGTATTTGGAGAATTCCATGGAGTAGCTCGCGCGACCCTGAGACATGGAACGAACGTCGGTTGCATAACCGAACATTTCCCCAAGCGGAACCTCGGCACGGATAACCTTGCCNGAGACCGAGTCTTCCATACCCTGGATCAGACCACGACGACGGTTCAGGTCACCCATTACATCGCCCATGTAGTCTTCAGGGGTCACTACTTCAACCTTCATGATCGGCTCAAGCACTTTACCGCCGCCCTTACCGGCCAGCTGCTTGGTCGCCATGGAAGCTGCAACCTTGAACGCCATCTCGTTAGAGTCGACGTCATGGTAGGAACCATCGAACACGGTAGCCTTCAGGCCGATCAGCGGATAGCCGGCGACAACGCCGTTCTTCATCTGCTCTTCGATACCCTTCTGGATCGCCGGGATGTATTCCTTCGGAACCACACCACCNACCACTTCGTTGGTGAACACCAAGCCTTCAGTGATATTGCCCTTTTCATCCACGTCTGGAGTGGAGAAACGGATCCAGCAATGACCGAACTGGCCGCGACCACCGGACTGACGAACGAACTTACCTTCGATCTCGACATTGTCCTTGGTGATAGTTTCGCGGTAAGACACCTGCGGCTTGCCGATGTTGGCTTCGACGTTGAACTCGCGACGCATACGATCGACAAGGATGTCGAGGTGAAGCTCACCCATACCCGAGATGATGGTCTGACCAGTTTCTTCGTCGGTCTGAACACGGAACGATGGATCTTCCTGAGCCAGCTTGCCCAGCGCGATACCCATCTTCTCCTGGTCAGCCTTGGTCTTCGGCTCAACGGCTACCGAAATTACCGGCTCAGGGAAGTCCATGCGCTCGAGAATGATCGGCTTGTCGATCGAGCAGAGCGTGTCACCAGTGGTGACATCCTTCATGCCGATCAGAGCAGCGATATCACCCGCGCGACACTCCTTGATCTCTTCACGCTGGTTGGCGTGCATCTGCACCATCCGACCCACGCGCTCCTTCTTGCCCTTGACCGAGTTCATCACCGANTCACCGGAAGAGAGAACNCCGGAGTAGACGCGAGCGAAGGTCAAGGTACCNACGAAGGGGTCGGTAGCGATCTTGAACGCCAGAGCGGAGAAAGGCTCTTCATCGTTGGCGTAACGCTCATCGGTCAGCTCTTCGTTATCCGGGTTCACGCCCTGGATTGCGGGAATTTCAGTCGGCGCAGGCAGGAAGTCGATAACGGCGTCGAGAACCAGAGGCACGCCCTTGTTCTTGAACGAGGAGCCACAGACCGCAGGAACGATTTCACAAGCAATGGTGCGCTGACGCAGACCAGCCTTGATCTCTTCGACGGTCAACTCACCACCTTCGAGATACTTGTTCATCAGCTCTTCATTGGCCTCGGCCGCAGCCTCGATCATGTTCGAGCGATACTCTTCGGCGAGNTCCATCAGCTCTGCCGGAATTTCTTCCTCACGGTAGCTGGTGCCCTTGTCCTCATCGTTCCAGTAGATGGCCTTCATCTTGATCAGATCGATCTGACCTTCGAAGTTCTCTTCGGAACCAATGGCGAGCTGAACCGGCACCGGAGTGTGACCCAGGCGCTGCTTGATCTGGCCGACGACACGCAGGAAGTTGGCGCCCTGACGGTCCATCTTGTTCACGTAAACGATACGCGGCACACCGTACTTGTTGGCCTGACGCCATACGGTTTCGGACTGCGGCTCAACGCCGGAGGTACCACAGAACACAACCACAGCACCATCGAGAACGCGGAGCGAGCGCTCCACCTCGATGGTGAAGTCAACGTGACCAGGTGTATCGATGACGTTGACGCGGTACTTGTCGTACTGACCGCGCGAACCCTGCCAGAAGGTCGTTACAGCAGCAGAGGTAATGGTAATACCACGCTCCTGCTCCTGAACCATCCAGTCGGTAGTCGCTGCGCCGTCGTGCACTTCACCCATCTTATGGCTGAGGCCGGTATAGAACAGAATCCGCTCCGTGGTGGTGGTCTTGCCCGCGTCTACGTGGGCACAGATACCGATGTTACGGTAGCGGTTGATAGGGGTAGTACGGGCCACAATAAGGTCCTCGTAAAAGTTGCGCTTGATTTAGAAGCGGTAGTGCGAGAAGGCCTTGTTGGCTTCAGCCATACGGTGGACATCTTCGCGCTTCTTGACTGCAGCGCCTTTACCTTCAAAAGCATCCATCAACTCGCCAGCAAGGCGCAGCGCCATGGATTTCTCGCCACGCTTACGCGCGGCATCTACCAGCCAGCGCATGGCCAGCGCATTGCGACGGGAAGGACGAACTTCGACCGGAACCTGATAGGTAGCACCGCCAACACGGCGGGACTTGACTTCGACCAGCGGAGCGATGGCATCGAGTGCTTTTTCGAAGATTTCCAGGGGATCGCTGTTCTTGCGCTCCTTCACCTTGTCCAAGGCACCATAAACGATACGTTCGGCAACGGCTTTCTTGCCGCTTTCCATCACGTGGTTCATGAACTTGGCCAGGATCAGACTTCCGTATTTCGGATCGTCAAGGATCTCGCGCTTGGCTGCTACACGACGTCTTGGCATTGATAAGCCCTCAAACGGTCTTCAGGTTAGCTCGGAACGGTAACGCGCAGGCTACGTCCGACCTTACTCTTATCGACTCAAATAAATAGAAAATGCTGCTTACTTCGGACGCTTGGCGCCGTACTTGGAACGACCCTGCTTACGGTCTTTCACGCCGGAAGTATCCAGCGAGCCGCGCACGGTGTGGTAACGCACACCCGGAAGGTCTTTTACACGACCGCCACGGATCAGCACTACGCTGTGCTCTTGCAGGTTGTGACCTTCACCGCCGATGTACGAGGCGACTTCATAGCCATTGGTCAGACGAACACGGCACACTTTACGCAGTGCGGAGTTCGGTTTCTTCGGCGTGGTGGTGTACACACGAGTGCACACGCCACGACGTTGCGGGCAGTTTTGCAGCGCAGGGACGTCGCTTTTCTCGACGACCCGCTTACGCGGCTGACGTACCAGCTGGTTGATAGTTGCCATCTACTAGCTCCACTGTTGTCTTTCGACACAAACGAAAAATGGCAGGGCACGNAGCCCCGCCAAATTAGGGGTACGAGAGTCTAAAGAGCTTCTCGCCCACCGTCAAGGCAGGCCCCGGCTTGTNACCGAGGCCAAGCACTTTAGTTACCGCTGGAGTTCAACGCCTCNGTCAGAGCTGCTTCGACCTCATCGGCNCTCACACGAACGGGCTTGTCGGCTTCACGCTTGCGCTTACGCTCGCTGTGATACTGCAGGCCCGTACCAGCTGGAATCAGGCGACCCACGACTACGTTCTCCTTGAGACCGCGCAGATAATCGCGCTTGCCAGTAACGGCAGCCTCGGTCAGAACACGCGTTGTTTCCTGGAACGACGCCGCAGAAATGAACGACTCGGTCGACAACGANGCCTTGGTGATACCCAGAAGAACGCGGACGTACTTGGAGACGAACTTGTCGTCGTCGCTCAAACGCTCGTTTTCTTCCAATACCTGGGTCAGCTCCATCTGGTCACCCTTGATGAAGCTGGAATCGCCCGACTCACTGATCTCAACCTTGCGCAGCATTTGCCGCAGGATGGTCTCGATGTGCTTGTCGTTGATCTTCACGCCTTGCAGACGGTACACGTCCTGAATTTCATTGACGATGTACTTGGCCAGCGCACTGACACCCAAGAGACGAAGGATGTCATGCGGGTTGCTCGGGCCATCAGAGATGACCTCGCCCTTGTTCACCTGCTCGCCTTCGAAGACGTTCAGGTGACGCCACTTCGGAATCAGTTCCTCGTACGGATCGCTGCCGTCTGTAGGCGTGATCACCAGGCGGCGCTTGCCCTTGGTTTCCTTACCGAAGGAAATCGTACCGCTGATTTCCGCCAGGATGGACGGCTCCTTCGGACGACGTGCTTCGAACAAGTCAGCAACGCGCGGCAGACCACCGGTGATATCGCGGGTCTTCGAAGTTTCCTGCGGGATACGTGCGATGACGTCACCCACGTTGATCTCGGCACCGTCAGCCACACCCACCAGGGCGTTAGCCGGCAGGAAGTACTGAGCAGGCACATCGGTACCCGGCAGCAGCAGTTCCTTACCATTGGCGTCGACCATCTTGATCGCTGGGCGAATGTCTTTGCCCGATGCCGGACGGTCCTTCGGATCCATCACTTCGATGTTGGTCAGACCGGTCAACTCGTCGGTCTGGCGCTTGATGGTGATGTTCTCTTCCATGCCGACGAAGGTCACGACACCCTTCATCTCGGTCACGATCGGGTGAGTGTGCGGGTCCCACTTGGCGACCACAGCACCCGCATCGACCTTGTCGCCTTCCTTGACGGAAATCACCGCGCCGTACGGCAGCTTGTAGCGCTCGCGCTCACGGCCGAAGTCGTCAGCCACCGCCAGCTCACCGGAGCGAGATACCGCCACCAGCGCACCATCGGCACGTTCAACGTGCTTCAGGTTATGCAGACGAATGGTGCCGCCGTTCTTCACCATGACGTTGTCGACAGCAGAAGTACGGCTGGCCGCACCACCGATGTGGAACGTACGCATGGTCAGCTGAGTACCCGGCTCACCGATGGACTGCGCAGCGATAACGCCCACTGCCTCACCGATGTTCACCTGATGCCCACGGGCCAGGTCGCGGCCGTAGCACTTGGCGCAGATACCGTAGCGGGTTTCGCAGGAAATCGGCGAACGCACGACCACTTCGTCGATGCTGTTCAGCTCGATGAAGTCGACCCACTGCTCGTCGACCAACGTACCAGCCGGTACCAGTACATCATCGGTGCCCGGCTTGAGCACGTCACGCGCGATCACGCGGCCAAGTACGCGCTCACCCAGCGGTTCGACGACATCACCGCCTTCAATGTGCGGGGTCATGAACAGGCCCTGCTCGGTACCGCAATCCACTTCGGTAACGACCAGATCCTGCGCGACATCGACCAAACGACGGGTCAGGTAACCAGAGTTCGCGGTTTTCAGGGCGGTATCCGCCAGACCTTTACGCGCACCGTGAGTGGAGATGAAGTACTGGAGTACGTTCAGACCTTCACGGAAATTCGCGGTAATCGGCGTTTCGATGATCGAGCCGTCCGGCTTGGCCATCAGACCACGCATACCGGCGAGCTGACGAATCTGCGCAGCGGAACCCCGCGCGCCCGAGTCGGCCATCATGTACATCGAGTTGAACGAGTCCTGCTCGGCTTCGTTACCATCACGATCAATGACCTTCTCCTTGGAGAGGTTGGCCATCATCGCCTTGGAAACTTCATCGTTGGCCTTGGACCAAAGGTCGATCACCTTGTTGTACTTCTCGCCCTGGGTTACCAGGCCGGAAGCGTACTGGCTTTCGATCTCCTTAACTTCCTCGGTTGCCGCATCGATGATGCGTGCCTTCTCATCCGGAATGACGAAGTCATTCACGCCGATGGAAACACCGGAGATAGTCGAGTAGGCGAAACCGGTGTACATCAGCTGGTCGGCGAAGATCACAGTGTCCTTCAGGCCAACAGTGCGGTAGCACAGGTTGATCAGCTTGGAGATTGCCTTCTTCTTCATCGGCTGGTTGACCACGTCGAACGACAGGCCGGCCGGCACGATCTGGAACAACAGCGCGCGACCAACAGTGGTGTCGACGATACGGGTGTTCTTGGTGATGCTGCCGTCACGATCCTTGATGGTTTCGTTGATGCGCACCTTCACCCGGGCGTGCAGCGACGCTTCGCCGGCGCGGAAGACACGGTCGACTTCCTGCAGATCCGCGAAGACCCGGCCTTCACCCTTCGCGTTGATGGCTTCACGGGTCATGTAGTACAGACCCAGAACCACGTCCTGCGACGGAACGATGATCGGCTCGCCGTTCGCTGGCGAAAGGATGTTGTTGGTCGACATCATCAGCGCGCGCGCTTCGAGCTGGGCTTCCAGGGTCAGCGGCACGTGCACGGCCATCTGGTCACCGTCGAAGTCGGCGTTGTACGCGGCGCAGACCAGCGGGTGCAGCTGAATCGCCTTGCCTTCGATCAGCACCGGCTCAAACGCCTGGATACCCAGACGGTGCAGGGTCGGTGCGCGGTTGAGCAGCACAGGGTGTTCGCGAATGACTTCGGCGAGAACGTCCCAGACCTCGGGCAGCTCGCGCTCTACCATCTTCTTGGCCGCCTTGATGGTGGTGGCCATGCCGCGCATTTCGAGCTTGCCGAAAATGAACGGCTTGAATAGCTCGAGAGCCATCTTCTTCGGCAGACCGCACTGATGCAGACGCAGAGTCGGGCCCACGGTGATCACGGAACGACCGGAGTAGTCCACGCGCTTACCGAGCAGGTTCTGACGGAAGCGACCCTGCTTACCCTTGATCATGTCAGCCAGGGACTTCAGCGGACGCTTGTTCGAGCCGGTGATGGCTCGACCGCGGCGGCCGTTATCCAGCAACGCATCGACGGCTTCCTGCAGCATGCGCTTCTCGTTGCGCACGATGATGTCCGGCGCCGACAGGTCGAGCAGACGCTTCAAACGGTTGTTACGGTTGATCACGCGGCGATACAGATCGTTGAGATCCGAAGTCGCGAAACGACCGCCATCCAGCGGAACCAACGGACGCAGATCCGGCGGCAGTACTGGCAGCACGGTGAGGATCATCCACTCCGGCAGGTTGCCCGAGCCGTGGAACGCTTCCATCAGCTTCAGCCGCTTGGAGAGCTTCTTGATCTTGGTTTCGGAGTTGGTCTGCGGGATTTCCTCGCGCAGGCGACCGATTTCGTGCTCCAGGTCGATCTGGATCAACAGCTCGCGCACAGCCTCGGCACCCATGCGGGCATCGAAGTCGTCACCGAACTCTTCCAGCGCTTCGAAGTACTGCTCGTCATTAAGCAGCTGACCCTTTTCCAGGGTAGTCATGCCCGGATCGATGACGACATAGCTTTCGAAATAGAGCACGCGCTCGATGTCGCGCAGAGTCATGTCCAGCAGCAGACCGATACGGGACGGCAGCGACTTCAGGAACCAGATGTGGGCGACCGGCGAAGCCAGCTCGATGTGCGCCATGCGCTCGCGGCGTACCTTGGCCAGTGCGACTTCCACCCCACACTTCTCGCAGATGACACCGCGGTGCTTGAGGCGCTTGTACTTACCGCACAGGCACTCGTAGTCCTTTACCGGACCAAAGATCTTGGCGCAGAACAGACCGTCGCGCTCCGGCTTGAACGTACGGTAGTTGATGGTTTCCGGCTTCTTTACTTCACCGAAGGACCAGGAACGGATCATCTCGGGCGAAGCCAGGGCAATCTTGATGGCATCGAACTCTTCGATTTGACCCTGGTTTTTCAACAGATTCAGCAAGTCTTTCAAGGCCTTTCCTCCTCACGGACCTGCGACACCCGGCCAGTGCCGGGCGCCGCGCAGGCGGTGCGTGGTTATTCGGTTTCCAGATCGATATCGATACCGAGCGAGCGGATCTCTTTGATCAACACGTTGAAGGACTCCGGCATGCCGGCCTCCATACGGTGATCGCCGTCCACGATGTTCTTGTACATCTTGGTCCGCCCGTTCACGTCGTCCGACTTGACCGTGAGCATTTCCTGCAGGGTGTACGCGGCGCCATAGGCTTCCAGCGCCCAGACCTCCATCTCCCCGAAGCGCTGACCACCGAACTGCGCCTTACCACCCAGCGGCTGCTGGGTAACCAGGCTGTAGGAACCGGTGGAACGCGCGTGCATCTTGTCGTCGACCAGGTGGTTCAGCTTGAGCATGTACATGTAGCCGACCGTGGTGGTGCGCTCGAATTTGTTGCCGGTACGACCGTCGAACAGCTGCATCTGACCGCTTTCTGGCAGATCAGCCAGCTTCAGCATGGCCTTGATCTCGCGCTCCTTGGCTCCGTCAAATACCGGAGTAGCCATCGGAACGCCCTTGCGCAGGTTGTTGGCCAGGTCCAGCACTTCCTGATCGCTCAGGTCGTCCAGATTTTCCTGACGGCCGCCGATCTCGTTATAGATCTCGTGCAGGAACTTGCGCAGCTCGGCGACCTTGCGCTGCTCTTCGAGCATCAGATTGATCTTCTCGCCCAGGCCCTTGGCGGCGAGGCCCAGGTGGGTTTCGAGGATCTGACCGACGTTCATACGCGACGGTACGCCAAGCGGGTTGAGCACGATGTCGACCGGCGTGCCGTTGGCGTCATGCGGCATGTCTTCGACCGGCATGATGACCGAGACGACACCNTTGTTACCGTGACGACCAGCCATCTTGTCGCCCGGCTGGATGCGACGCTTGATCGCCAGGTAGACCTTGACGATCTTCAGTACGCCCGGCGCCAGGTCGTCGCCCTGCTGCAACTTGCGCTTCTTGTCTTCGAACTTGTCGTCGAGCAGCTGACGGCGATCGGAGATGTAGGCCTGAGCCTTTTCCAATTGCTCGTTCAGCGCATCTTCGGCCATGCGCAGCTTGAACCACTGCCCATGCTCCAACCCGTCGAGGATCTCGTCAGTGATGACAGCACCTTTCTTGAGGCCGGCACCGCCCTCGGCAGTCGCGCCAACCAGAGCCGAGCGCAGGCGTTCGAAGGTAGCGCCCTCGACGATACGGAACTCCTCGTTGAGGTCCTTGCGGATCTCGTCGAGTTGCATCTTCTCGATAGCCAGCGCACGGGAGTCGCGCTCGACACCGTCGCGGATGAAGACCTGCACGTCGATAACGGTACCTTTGGTGCCAGTCGGCACACGCAGGGAGGTGTCCTTCACATCGGACGCCTTCTCACCGAAGATCGCGCGCAGCAGCTTCTCTTCCGGAGTCAGCTGGGTTTCGCCTTTCGGAGTCACCTTGCCGACCAGGATATCGCCCGGGCCGACTTCGGCACCAACGTAGACAATACCCGCCTCGTCCAGCTTGTTCAGCGCCGCTTCGCCCACGTTCGGGATGTCCGCGGTGATTTCCTCTGGACCGAGCTTGGTGTCACGCGACACACAGGTCAGTTCCTGGATATGGATAGTGGTGAAACGATCTTCCTGAACCACACGCTCCGAGAGGAGGATGGAGTCTTCGAAGTTGTAGCCGTTCCAAGGCATGAACGCGACGCGCATGTTCTGCCCGAGCGCCAGCTCCCCCATATCAGTGGAAGGGCCGTCAGCCATGATGTCGCCACGCTCCACCACGTCACCCTTGCGAACCAGCGGACGCTGGTTGATGCAGGTGTTCTGGTTGGAACGGGTGTACTTGGTCAGGTTGTAGATGTCGACACCCGCTTCGCCGGTCTCGACCTCCCCATCATGAACACGTACGACTACACGGCTCGCGTCGACTGAATCGATCACACCGCCACGACGGGCAACCACGCAAACGCCGGAGTCGCGCGCCACGTTGCGCTCCATACCAGTACCGACCAGCGGCTTGTCCGAACGCAGAGTCGGCACCGCCTGACGCTGCATGTTCGAGCCCATCAGAGCGCGGTTGGCGTCGTCGTGCTCGAGGAACGGAATCAGCGAGGCAGCGACGGAAACGACCTGCTTGGGCGACACGTCCATCAGGGTCACGTCTTCGGGAGCCTTGACGGTAAATTCGTTCAAGTGACGTACAGCAACCAGTTCGTCGACCAGCTTGCGACCTTCCAGCTTGGCGCTGGCCTGAGCAATAACATGGTCGGCTTCTTCGATCGCCGAGAGGAACACGATCTCATCAGTGACCTCGCCTTCCTTGACCACGCGGTACGGGCTTTCCAGGAAGCCGTACTGGTTGGTGCGAGCATAGGCAGCCAGTGAGTTGATCAGGCCGATGTTCGGACCTTCAGGAGTCTCGATCGGGCATACGCGACCGTAGTGGGTCGGGTGTACGTCACGCACTTCGAAGCCGGCGCGCTCACGGGTCAGACCACCCGGGCCAAGTGCGGAGACACGGCGCTTGTGGGTGATTTCCGACAGCGGGTTGTTCTGGTCCATGAACTGCGAAAGCTGGCTGGAACCGAAGAACTCCTTGACCGCCGCCGCAACCGGCTTGGCATTGATCAGGTCCTGCGGCATCAGGCCTTCACTTTCGGCCATCGACAGACGCTCCTTGACGGCGCGCTCGACACGGACCAGACCAACGCGGAACTGGTTCTCGGCCATCTCGCCAACGCAACGAACACGACGGTTACCCAGGTGATCGATGTCGTCAACGATGCCCTTGCCGTTACGAATATCGACCAGGGTCTTGAGGACGGCGACGATGTCTTCGCGGCTCAGAACGCCCGAACCCTCGATCTCGGTACGACCGATACGACGGTTGAACTTCATCCGACCCACAGCGGACAGGTCGTAGCGCTCCGAGGCGAAGAACAGATTGTTGAACAACGTCTCGGCTGCATCCTTGGTTGGCGGCTCGCCAGGGCGCATCATGCGATAGATCTCGACCAGCGCTTCAAGCTGGTTGGTGGTCGAGTCGATCTTCAGCGTATCGGAAATGAACGGACCGCAGTCGATATCGTTGGTGTACAGGGTCTCGAAACGAACGACCTGAGCCTTGACGATCTTCGCCATGGCATCGACCGTCAGCTCGGTGTTGCACTCCGCGATGATTTCGCCGGTGGCCGGATGCACGATCGCCTTGGCAACGGTGCGCCCCAAGACGTAGTCCATCGGCATCTCAAGCTCTTTGATACCGGACTTATCGAGCTGATTGATGTGACGAGCCGTGATGCGACGCCCCTGCTCGACGATGACCTTGCCGTTCTCATCCTTGATGTCGAACGTGGCGATCTCGCCACGCAGACGCTGCGGCACCAGCTCCAACGCAAGGGTTTCGCCCTTCACATGGAAGATGTTGGTGTCGTAGAAGGCATCGAGAATTTCTTCGGTGCTGTAATTCAAAGCNCGCAGAAGTACCGAAGCGGGCAGCTTGCGGCGACGATCGATACGGACGAATACGGCATCCTTCGGATCGAATTCGAAGTCCAGCCAAGAGCCACGGTAAGGAATGATACGAGCAGAATACAAAAGCTTACCGGAGCTGTGAGTCTTGCCACGGTCGTGATCGAAGAACACGCCCGGCGAGCGGTGCAGCTGGGAGACAATAACGCGCTCGGTACCGTTGATGATAAAGGTACCGTTCTCGGTCATCAGGGGGATTTCCCCCATGTAGACTTCCTGCTCCTTGATGTCCTTGATGGCCTTGTTCGACGACTCTTTGTCGAAAATGATCAGGCGCACCTTGACGCGCAGCGGAACGGCGAAGGTCACGCCGCGCAGGACACATTCCTTGACATCGAAAGCCGGCTCGCCCAGGCGATAGCCGACGTATTCCAGCGCTGCATTGCCGGAATAGCTGATAATCGGGAAAACGGATTTGAAGGCTGCATGCAAGCCAATGTCGCGGAACTGATCTTTGGTCGCTCCCGCCTGCAGGAATTCGCGGTACGAATCCAGCTGGATGGCCAAAAGATACGGCACGTCCATCACGTGCGGTAACTTGCTAAAGTCCTTGCGGATACGTTTTTTCTCAGTGTATGAGTAAGCCATCAGCGTTCCCCAGCTTGGTCACCTGCTTGTTGGCTTCTCCCGACGGGAGCAGCCAGAAAATCTTGCGAATCCCTTGATTCGCACCACCCTAAAGTGGCTTTCCGAGGAATAGCCAGCAGGGCTGACTTTCCATAACGGAAAAAGGCCGGTGGCAAAAGCCACCAGCCATCAGCCTTTCGCGAGTCGCTCGGGCTGTAGACGCAAAGTCGTCGCTTACTTGAGCTCGACTTTGGCGCCTGCTTCTTCCAGAGTCTTCTTGGCTGCTTCGGCTTCTTCTTTCGAAACGCCTTCCTTGACCACGCCCGGGGCGCCGTCAACGACAGCCTTGGCTTCTTTCAGGCCCAGACCGGTCAGCTCGCGAACAGCCTTGATCACGTTGACCTTCTTTTCGCCAGCTTCAGCCAGAACGATGGTGAACTCGGTTTGCTCTTCGACAGCAGCAGCAGCCGGGCCAGCAGCAGCAACGGTGGCAGCAGCAGCGGTCACGCCGAACTTCTCTTCCATTGCCTTGATCAGTTCAACAACCTGCATCACGGACATTTCGGAAACGGCGTTGATGATATCTTCGTTGGTCAGAGCCATGACTCTAGTTCCTGTATTAGGTGACGGCCTACGGCCATCTAATTCAAAAAGTGATTGCGAAAGAATCTACGCTATTACGCGGCAGCAGCTTCTTTCTGGTCGCGAACGGCCGCCAGTGTACGAGCCAGCTTGCTGGTGGCGCCTTGGATAACGCTCATCAGCTGAGAAATGGCTTCGTCGTAGGTCGGCAGAGTTGCCAGTACGTCGATCTGGTTGGCTGCGAGGAACTGCCCCTCGAACGCAGCGGCCTTGATCTCGAACTTGTCCTGACCCTTGGAGAACTCCTTGAAGATACGAGCAGCAGCGCCCGGATGTTCGTTGGAGAACGCAATCAGGGTCGGGCCTTTGAACACGTCGTTGAGCACTTCGAACTGCGTGCCATCAACAGCGCGGCGCAGCAGGGTGTTACGTACAACACGCACGTAAACACCAGCTTCGCGGGCCTCTTTACGGAGTCCGGTCATGGCCCCCACGGTCACGCCACGGGCATCAGCCACGACAGCGGACAGGGCGGCTTTGGCAGCCTCGTTGACTTCAGCGACGATGGCCTTCTTGTCTTCGAGTTTGATTGCCACGGGTTACACTCCTGGATGTTACCGTTTCATCCGGTCGAAACCGGACTGGATTTGGTGTCTGATTCGGTACGAATCGGGAGCACCTCTGCGTAGGCTTGCGGTTTAAGGCTTTCGCCGCCTACGGTCTTGGATAGCCCCCGCCAGGCAGGGACCCCAATCTTTGCAGGCGCCCTCGAAGGGGCGCCGTCGCCTTACGCTTCCAGGGAAGCCTGATCGATGACCAGTCCCGGACCCATGGTGGTGCTCAGGGTCACGCGCTTGACGTAAATACCTTTGGAAGTCGACGGCTTCAGACGCTTAAGATCCGAAAGCAGCGCTTCGACGTTCTGCTTCAGCTGGCCAGCCTCGAAACCAACCTTACCCACCGAGGTATGGATGATGCCGTTCTTGTCGGTACGGAAACGTACCTGACCAGCCTTGGCATTCTTGACGGCGGTAGCGACATCTGGNGTTACGGTGCCTACCTTCGGGTTTGGCATCAGACCACGCGGACCAAGAATCTGGCCCAACTGACCAACAACACGCATGGCGTCCGGCGAGGCGATGACTACGTCATAGTTCAGATCGCCACCTTTCATTTCGGCAGCCAGCTCGTCCATACCAACGCGNTCTGCGCCAGCGGCCAGTGCGGCNTCAGCACCGGGACCCTGNGTGAACACGGCAACACGAACGCTCTTGCCAGTACCATTCGGCAGAACGGTTGCGCCACGAACGACCTGGTCGGATTTACGCGGATCAACACCCAGATTGATCGCGATATCGAACGACTCGGCGAACTTAACAGCCGAAACCTCAGCCAACAGCTTTGCGGCATCTTCGAAAGCGTACTGCTTGCCGGCTTCGACTTTCTCGGCGATAGCCTTCTGGCGCTTGGTCAACTTAGCCATTACACACCCTCCACGTTCAGGCCCATGCTGCGAGCGGAACCAGCGATGGTCCGAACAGCAGCCTCCATTTCGGCAGCAGTCAGATCAGCCTGCTTGGTTTTGGCGATCTCTTCCAACTGCGCACGAGTGACGGTGCCGACCTTCTGGGTGTTGGGGCGAGCGGAACCGCTGGTGATACCAGCAGCTTTCTTCAGCAGCACCGCAGCCGGAGTACTCTTGGTTTCAAAGGTGAAGCTACGATCGCTGTATACAGTGATGATCACTGGAGTTGGCAGACCGGGCTCCTGGCCCTGGGTCCTGGCATTGAATGCCTTGCAGAACTCCATGATGTTTACGCCGTGCTGACCCAAGGCAGGACCAACGGGCGGCGACGGGTTAGCCTGACCGGCCTTTACCTGAAGCTTGATGTAAGCTTGAATTTTCTTAGCCATAGTTACTCCATTACGGGTTATAGCGCCTTTCGGCTCCCCATTACTGATTTATCCCAGTGACGACAAAACCCCGCAGCCTGAAACTGCGGGGTGAGGGATGCTTCGTTCAGTTAAACCTTCTCGACCTGACTGAACTCCAGCTCTACTGGCGTAGAGCGACCGAAGATCAGAACCGCAACCTGGATCCGACTCTTCTCATAATTAACCTCTTCAACCACACCATTGAAGTCAGCGAAGGGGCCATCCGCCACCCGCACCACCTCACCCGGCTCGAAGAGCGTCTTCGGCTTCGGCTTGTCACTTCCGTCAGCAACNCGACGAAGGATAGCCTCGGCCTCTTTATCGGTAATGGGTGCCGGCTTGTCAGCCGTACCACCAATGAAACCCATTACTCGAGGAGTATCCTTGACGAGATGCCAAGTACCCTCACTCATTTCCATCTGAACCAGAACGTAACCAGGGAAGAACTTTCGCTCACTCTTGCGCTTCTGCCCGTTACGCATCTCGACCACCTCTTCAGTGGGAACGAGAATCTCGCCGAACTCATCTTCCATGCCGGCAAGCTTGACACGCTCAACAAGAGAGCGCATGACGTGCTTCTCGTAACCCGAGTAAGCATGCACAACATACCAACGCTTAGCCACGAGACACCCTTAACCAACAACCATGGAGACCAACCAACCGAGCAGGGAATCAAGCCCCCACAACAGCAGCGCCATCACCAAAACAACAACAACAACGATCAACGTTGTCTGCGTGGTTTCTTGACGGGTCGGCCAGACGACCTTGCGAATCTCGCCACGCGCTTCTTTCAGCAACACAGCGAACGAACGCCCTTTGGACGTCTGCAAAGCAACAAACGCAGCAATACGCCTATCGCCAGCACTGCAAGGACACGATAGAGAATCGGCTCAGCGGAGTAGTATTGGTTACCAACCACAGCAACCACCACCAAAGCAGCCACAACAAGCCACTTCACCAGATCGAAGCGCGCGTCATTGGCTTCAGCTTTGATATTCATCTGCTAGAACCTTGTAAAGACTGCCAAATTCGATATTGAAAATGGCAGGCCAGGAGGGAATCGAACCCCCAACCTGCGGTTTTGGAGACCGCCGCTCTGCCAATTGAGCTACTGGCCTAGAAAGAGTCAGGCCGACTATTATGCCGACCCGCTTCAAACAGATCAATCGTTATTCGACGATCTTGGCAACCACGCCAGCACCAACGGTACGACCACCTTCGCGAATCGCGAAGCGCAGGCCGTCTTCCATGGCGATCGGCTTGATCAGGGTGACAACCATTTTCACGTTGTCGCCCGGCATTACCATCTCAACGCCTTCCGGCAGTTCGCACGAACCGGTCACGTCGGTGGTACGGAAGTAGAACTGCGGACGATAGCCCTTGAAGAACGGGGTGTGACGACCACCCTCTTCCTTGGACAGAACGTACACTTCGGCTTCNAACTTGGTGTGCGGCTTGATGGTGCCCGGCTTGGCCAGAACCTGACCACGCTCGACGTCATCACGCTTGGTACCACGCAGCAGAACGCCGCAGTTCTCACCGGCACGACCTTCGTCGAGCAGCTTGCGGAACATTTCGACACCGGTACAGGTGGTCTTGGTGGTATCACGCAGACCAACGATCTCGATTTCTTCCTGAACCTTGACGATGCCGCGCTCAACACGACCAGTCACAACNGTACCGCGACCGGAAATGGAGAACACGTCTTCGATCGGCATCAGGAACGGCTTNTCGATGGCGCGAACCGGCTCAGGGATGTAGGTATCCAGAGTCTCGACCAGCTTCTTGACCGCAGTAGTGCCCAGCTCGTTGTCATCTTCGCCATTCAGCGCCATCAGCGCGGAACCGATGATGATCGGCGTGTCGTCACCCGGGAAATCATAGGTCGACAGCAGATCACGAACTTCCATTTCGACCAGCTCGAGCAACTCGGCGTCGTCGACCATGTCGGCCTTGTTCAGGAACACGACGATGTACGGAACACCCACCTGACGGGACAGCAGGATGTGCTCGCGAGTCTGCGGCATGGGGCCGTCAGCAGCGGAGCAAACCAGGATCGCACCATCCATCTGGGCAGCACCGGTGATCATGTTCTTCACATAGTCAGCGTGACCCGGGCAGTCAACATGCGCGTAGTGACGNACATTGGAGTCGTACTCTACGTGAGCGGTGTTGATGGTGATACCGCGAGCCTTCTCTTCCGGCGCGCTATCGATCTTGTCGAAGTCGACACGAGCGGAGCCGAAAACTTCGGAGCACACGCGAGTCAGAGCGGCAGTCAGAGTGGTCTTGCCATGGTCGACGTGACCAATGGTGCCGACGTTGACGTGCGGTTTGTTACGTTCGAACTTTTC
>JGI25319J35699_1000737_pt1 | contig 16585 bp, 15 predicted proteins | sample AutmiccommuBRH17_FD_35699 | JGI IMG/M metagenome (IMG submission 35699) | reverse complement strand
TTTGCAATATATTTCCAAACCCGGCTCCGACTGCCGGATGCTCTAAGTATATTAATAATCCGCCTACTGCCGCATCCAGTCTTCCATTTGTTATATCACTCTCATTTTGGCCTTGGAAAATTGATAGCCGCTGAAGTTCAAACTTTTCCAACCCGGTTATGTCAGAAGTATAAATAGAAAACACCATAGAAATTAGCAAACCTAATGCCACCATGGCAATAATAAATGACTTGCGCCTCCAAAAACTACGCCAATGCATTAAGGTTATAGCTATGAGAAATATAATTCCGCTCCGAGATAAGGATAAAAAAACCCCGGCAGCCGCTGACAACTGAACGAAATATGCTAACCAACGTAATAGCTTGCTGTCCTTTCGCATGAAATATATGGATGCCAAATAACTAAAACATATGACAATTGCATAATAATTCGGATCGCCCCACCAACCACCTACCCTTAATGTAGTATCAGTGCCCATTCTTGATAAATCGGTTATCAGCCCAAACGCTCCTTGAAGCATAATGAACGGTGCTGATAACATCATGACAAGCATCATTCCTTCTAATTCTTCTTTTCGATTAACGTAAAGCAATATTAAGTTATATATGGCAAAACCCACAAGCAAATCATAGACTGCAAAAACCGCTTCACTAATATTGGTATTGATGAAGCCTATTGTTATATATAGCAAAAAGAATAATATTATTATGTAGCTATTAGGGTTTTGGTAGTTCTTCAACGGATAAGGCTCGGAAGTTAATAAATCAAGCAAAATAATGGCTAAAGCCAAGCTATATATGACTGGCATTGCAGGAATGCCCAGTTTTTCTACGGTGAATACGGAGATATTTGAAAAGGCGATAAACACTAGAATATAGAGTAACACTACGGGCTTTCTTTCAATCATAAAAACCATCACCATTTTGTTTGAGTTTTTCCCATATCTTATTCTTCAGAAACATACCGATGCACAAAGTCCATAGAAATGCCATTATCAGCACCATTAGTAGTACTTGGGACTGATCCATTTCTACATACCCCTTTCCTCTTTCTATAATGTATACTTGAAAGGAATTGAAAGACTCAGAAGCTTTTTCACGAAAAAGAATTGCAAACGCGCCTAATATTTGATCTGCCTCGCGCTGGGTCTCGGCAAATACGTTGACAATGACCAAGGGTGTACCTTCTATTATTTCAACCTGGAAAGACTCTTCCAAATCATTAAAACTCATCTCTCTTGGAAGGGTGCTTAATAATTGAGATAAAAACACTTTACTCTTTATTAATTTCACACTGGCATCGCTCACTTCATCTTGTGTCTCGTAAGTGCTAACCCCCGTTGTGTCCGACGTATTTTTTAGCAGAACTATTGCTTCGCTATTATATTGGGGTGTCTGGCACTGAAGCAGTATAAAGAAAAACACCCCGACAATAAAGGGAATGCCAAAATATATCCTTTTTTGTTGCCAAAGTAAGATTAATATATCACGGAAAGTCACCTAGACTCTTCCTTTCAAATTTAAAACCCAAGTTAAACAACCACGGGCTTAAGAATTAAAACTTCTGATTTAACACAGCTCCAAGTACCACCGCATCTATGGACCTAAGGCGTCGTAATGATTCTTTCACATTCTCAACAGAGCTGCCGGTTTGCATAACCATTAGTACAGCGTCCACATTACTAATTATTGAAGCAGCCTCATTATCTTCCAATATAGAAGGCCCATCTACTAAAACAATTTCTGTGTCTTTGGAAATGGTCGTCAGAAACTGTTTAAACTGGGACGAGGCAAATAGTTTATTCTCCTCCACCGCGCTGCCTATGGGAACAACACTTAAGCCTGACCAGCGGTTTACTTTACGAATTAAGTTTGCTTTGTCTGATACTTCAAAAATGTTCCCTAATCCCGGCTCTTCTTTCATATGAAAAATAGCAGATTGAACAGGGTGTCTAAAATTAGCATCGATTAAAGTAGTTTTAAGACCTGATCGAGCCATAGCTAAAGCTAGACCCGAGGAAACAACAGACTTACCCTCGCCCTGTTTCGTACTGGTAACCAATATGGTTTGCGCCTGCATTTCCCTTGCTTTACGCTGAAGGAACAGTGTTATATAATTCAAATCATTAAATATTTTTGGATATAGGTAAGTATCTCTAACATAGATTTCTTTGCCCTTACCTTTAATTCTTGGTACCAGACCACCAAAGTCTATGGGCAGGCGCAAAACGTCTTCTTTCCCCCTTATGGGTTGTCGAACATATTCAATCGTGAGACAAACCCCAAACGAAATCAGCAAACCGACTAACCCGGTAACCGCCGGATTGAATAGCTTCTTTGTTATAAAAGACGTGTTATCTTCTCCACTGGTAACTATCATTTTAACATTAGAAAGCCCCAATATGTCTCGCACATAATTGACAAATATTTTTCCTGTGGTGTTGGCAACATCTACTGCTCGCCCAGGGTCATCAAGGTTCACTCTTATTTCCAGCAGTTCGGTATCACCCATTGGTTTAACAGAAATGGCTTTCTTCAGGTCTTCCGGCATTATCTCAAAATCTAATGTGGTAGCAACCTGCTTAAGGACCGGCTCACTTAGTACAATTTCTTTATACGTTTTTACAAAATGTTTATTAGCTAAAATTAAATCATAGTCCATCCCACGTTGAGAATTTTCCATGCCTGTCACCATTAAAATGGAACTGGCTTGATAATAAGGCTTACTTAAATAACTGTTTAATACAGGTCCAATCAACATAAACATAAGGGTTACCAAAACTATTACCTTTTTAAATTTCTTAAACACCCAGCATATTGTAGATATTCTCATTTGAACAACCTCTCTTGCAATATGACCTAGATTTTGCCGCAAAATGCGTTTCATTCTAAGGTAAAGTCAACTACGCCTTTCTTAATAAGGACACCTTAACTCACTTCCTGCTACATGTGCTTACCGCAGTAAGCAATTCTTGCTATACTTTATTAGATAATTTATCAGCCGTTACAAAGAAGCTATAAGAAACGTTCGTAAATCTTACTCATATCCACCAATATCCGCTTCAATGAAAACTTTTCTATCAACTGACTGCCATTTCTACCCATTTCTTCTCCATCCGATACGTTCACTATTAACTTTTCTAAAGCCTCAACTAATTTACTAATATTATCTAAAGGGACTAAAATACCGTTCTTATTATCTACCACCAGATCCCTCGACCCTCTAATATCTGATGCCACCACAGGTTTGCCGAATGCCATTGCTTCCATAAGACATCTGGGCAGCCCTTCCCGCTTAGAGACTAAGGTGACAATATCAGTCTCAATGAGGATCTGCGGAACGTCTTTTCTAAAACCCAGGAAATATACGCGCGGTATTTGGCATTCAATGACCATGTTTCGCAAATCTTTCTCTAATTGGCCGTCCCCCACCACAAGCAGATGAACGTCATNATATTTGTTAGCCAACTGCCGCCATGCCTTTAGNAAGTAATTGTGGTTCTTATTTGGGTTTAATTCCGCTATGCAGGTGATAACCGNAGCGTGTTCAGGAATATTCAGCTCAGNCTTTATACTGCNGGTTTGATCGATGCTTTCAGTAATAGATAGATCAATCCCGACACCATTTATATGGAATAGTGTCTCATTTGGTTCAAACCCCAGTTTCTTTCCAGACTCAAAGTCTTCTTTGTTTATTACTATTAAACCATCGGTCCACGACGCTGCCAATCGTTCGGCGTTATAATAAATCAATTGATTGACTAATGCTGCACCCCGATAAAAGTGAAATCCATGGGCAGTGTAGAGCACTGGGCCTTGCCTTAGTTTTCTAGCCATAAATCTAGTCAGAAATGCAGGTACGGGAGTATGAACATGAATGAGATCAAAGTAATTTTCCCGCAGCAGACGACGCAATATGTGATATGCCTTAATGTTGTTTGCACTATACGGTGACCGGGCGAACGGAATGTCCCAACAGTTAACCCCAAGCGCCTCAATTTCAGCTTTTCGTCCGCTTAGATCTAGGGCAGCAGCATCGACCTGGTAGCGTTTTGCCTTTAACAGTTCCATAAATGGTATATGAAATGCAGCCAAATGACCATAATTAGAAGCAACAAATAGCACCCTGCCCCGGTAATTCATAATCTCACCACCCACCGGATCTTGAGTGCTTTATAATATGCAGCAAGACCGTTAAAGGTTACTAGGGCATTAAACGCTGTTTCTTTAAAAGTTATGTCTATTTACCTTTGTATAAAAAAATAGCCCTTCACTGTTACAGCAAAGCGCTAATTCTTATGTGAATTATCTAGATTAATATTGTTTATTGTCTTTTAAGAGTCTGAATGCAAGATCAAGAGCTTCCTGTGGTGTACTAGCAAATTCCAAATTAGTATTTTTCCTATGGTCCAAATACTTTCCCTCGTAGGCTATTTCTTTAATCCTTTCCGCCCACCCACCGGATGGTTCTATCACTATTACCGGTTTTCTGTTTAAGTAAGCGGCAGATACTTCACCCAAGGTACCATTGCCGCCGCCCAGCATTATTATCACATCAGAAGAATGGACTAGGACTAAACTTCTATAATCAAAACCCATTCCCGTATTAATAGGAACATCAATATAGTCATTAGCCACATCAAGTGAATCGCCGGGTAAGATACCCACCACCAATCCTTTTTCTAATTTAGCTCCTTTGGATACATGCTCCATTACCCCGTTGGTGCCGCCCGTAAGCAAAACAGCCCCTCGCAAAGCAATTTCCCTACCTAATTCTTCTGCAAGTTTCTTAACATGTTCAGGGATACCCCCGGATTGTCCGATTACTCCAATTCGTATCACAACTGTCACCCTCTTTTCTTATACTGTATATATTTTATCCTTTATTCCCTTACTAGACAAACCCATGAGCATATTCCTTCTTATTGCAAGTAACTTAGTTTAACGATACAATATAGCTAATAGATTCTAGGGGGGACCCCTTTGTACGGTGCTAGAATTGTTATTGCCGATAGTGATGCTTTTTATCGCCAAAAGTTGTATAAAATGTTAACCAAAACAGGCTACATTATCGTCGCGCAGGAGGACGATGGGTTAAAGGCAATTCAATCCATCCAAAACATGCAGCCCGATTTAGTAATTGTGGACGCGCAGCTTCCCGGCAAAAGCGGTTTGGAACTTGCTAAAATAATTGAGGAGGATAAGATTGCGCCAGTGCTATTATTGGCCTCTTATCATCAAAAAGAAATAATTCGTCAGGCGAAAGAATCTTGGATATTTGCCTACCTAGTTAAGCCTATTAATGAGGCGAACCTCTTTCCAGCCATAGAAATAGCCATAGCAAAATATAAAAAGCTCATCGAGCTAGAACGTGAAGTTATTAGATTAAGAGAATCTTTAGAGACACGTAAGGTAGTTGAAAGAGCAAAAGGTGTATTGATGAAGGTATTAAACCTGAATGAGGATGCTGCCTTTAAACTACTGCGCACCCAAAGCATGCAGCGTCGCTTATCCATGCGTCAGGTAGCCGAATCTATATTATCTTTCAATATAGAAGACCTGAAAGAAATCCAGTAGCAACTAAGTTAATGTATACAATATTCATGCATAAATATGCTTGAAAAATTTTCCTTATAAAACTACAATATAATAAGTATTATCGGGCAATGGCGCCCAAAAGCATTGATAGGATAACTATGTGCTTTTGGGTGTTTTTTTATGCAATTATCTTTGGGGGTGATAGTTTCTTCACTTGTTTATGGCAATAAATGTGTAGCACGGGGTGTCTTAGGGAATTATAGTTTATACAAATTTTAGAAAAAATTTATTAATTAGGAGGATGATAGAATGACTTTTAGCAGACCAAACAGATCAGAAGCAACGTTAACAAGGAATCGAACTCCCAAGTCCATATCACCGTTTAGCGGCATGTGCGCAACGTGCTCCGTTGAATGTCCCGGCCTTTGTGAAATAGCTAAATCATCTTATCGCGGTAAGGAAGTACTTTACCCACAACCATTCGGAGCCGTAACTGCTGCTTCCGAAAAAGATTACCCTATTGATTACTCACACTTTAATATTATGGGTGGCGCTGTAGGAGCCAAAGGCATCGAGGCAGACAGCGACAAAGCTATTTTCCCCAATGTTAGCACGGAAACCCAGATAGGCAATATCGACCTTGACGTACCTATTGTAATAGCCGGCATGGGTTCTACTAATGTTGCCGCTGATAACTGGGCCGGCATGGCTACCGGTGCCGCCATCACCGGTATTGGTATCGTAATCGGTGAAAACGTTGTCGGTATGGATCCAAACTCAGAAATTAAAGACGGCCGTGTAGTTAAGGCGCCTAACCTAGAAAGACGTATAAAAGACTTCCAAAATTGGAGTGAAGGTAAAGGTTTTATCGCCCTTCAGGCTAACGTTGAAGATACCCGTCTGGGCGTACAAGAGTGGGCCATAGAAAATTGCGGTATAGAAACAGTGGAAATCAAATGGGGCCAAGGTGCTAAGGATATTGGCGGGGAAGTAAAGTTGAATTCCTTAGAAAGAGCATTACAATTGAAGAGCCGAGGTTATGTTGTGCTCCCTGATCCTGAAGACCCGCAGGTACAGGAAGCTTATAAAAATGGTGCTTTTAAAGAATTCGAGCGTCATTCCCGTATTGGAATGGTTGAAGAAGAGTCCTTCCACTCCCGGGTTGAGGAACTAAGAGGAGCCGGTGCTAAGAACGTATTCCTAAAGACCGGTGCCTACCGTCCAGCGGATTTGGCCAGAGCATTCAAATTTGCGTCAGACGCAAAACTTGATATGCTAACCATAGACGGAGCCGGCGGTGGAACTGGAATGAGCCCATGGCGAATGATGAACGAATGGGGAGTACCTATGGTTGAACTACATTGCTTGGCTTACCAATACGCCAGTAAGTTAAAGGCCAAGGGCAGGCACGTTCCTGCAGTCGTATTTGCAGGCGGTTTCACCTTAGAAGATCATATGTATAAAGCACTAGCCTTAGGTGCACCATTTGTTAAGGCAGTCGGCATGTCTAGGGCATTTGTCACCGCTTCCTTTGTTGGGCATAACATAGGCAAAGCTCTTAAGGATGATAAGTTCGGTAAGCTTCCAAAAGCCTACAGTACTTACGGTGAAACNATGGATCAAATCTTTATCACCGCTGCCGAACTTAAGAAACGTTTTGGCAGTGACTTTGATAAGCTTCCAACAAGCGCTATCGGTGTTTACACATATGTTGAGCGCTTAAAGCAAGGGCTTAAACAATTTATGTGCGGCGGCAGACAGTTTGGTCTTGAATATATTACCCGCGATGACATTGCTGCGCTAACTAGAGATGCAGCTGAAATCAGCGGTATCAATTACATGATGGATGTTGACAAAGAAGAAGCCGAAAAGATCTTAGGCTAATAAGATAGTGAAACGGGAGAGGCCAATAACCTCTCCCGTTTCATAAAGACACCTTTCTCATCTTACGTACGAGGAAGGTGTCTTTCTTTTGATAGTAAAAAGTTTTTTATTCCTTCAGCTATAGCGCATGCTAATTGTTCCTGGTATTCTTCGGCCTGCAATTTCTCCCTTTCTTCCGGATGAGTTATAAACCCTACCTCCACCAATACTGCTGGAATATTCGCTTGATTTAGAATGAAATAATCAGCACCTATTAAATCTTGCTGCTGGTGACGCTCCACATTATGAAGCTGCTCTAAGATACTTCCACCCAATTCTTTGCTGTTTTCGTTATCCTTTTGGTAAAATACCATGGGACCTTTTAGAGAACTACTGGCAGCATTAACATGTATACTGACCAGCAGATCGGCGTTTTCCTCCTGAGCAACCTTAATTCGACCAGATAAGTCCTGACGTTGCTTAGTACGCTCATTGGGATAGAGCTCAGTCACCCGGTAATCTCCCTCCCGGGTTAACATAATCTGACCCTTCCAAGATTGATAGACAGTTTTTATTCTTTTTGCAATAGCTAAATTTATGTCTTTCTCCTTTACCGCATCATAATCACTGCCCCCATCCCGTCCGCCATGGCCGGGATCTATAGCAACCAAATAGTATTCCAAAGGGGATTTTTCAGGCGGCTGCTGCTTTTGGGGTTGTTGAGGCTCAGAACGTTTCGGCCCAAACGTTATCCCCACGAAAATTATAATAATACATATTATTATTAAAGAAACATAATATTTTCCGATAAAATTTTTCATCTTCCATCTCCCGTACTTTATTATTAGATTCTATGTACTGGGAGAAAAATTTATTTATTCTTTAGCTAATTTTTTTCGCCTGTAATAAATAAGTCCTACCGCCGCCATTATAATTATGATACTAATTACCTGGGCTGCCCGCAAACTACCTAACATCAAACTATCTGTACGAAAAGCTTCAACTATAAATCTTCCAGCAGAATACAGTATGGCATAGATCAAAAACACTTCCCCGTGCTTAATACCTTTTCGACGCCGATACCAGAGCAAGAATAAGAACACGCCAAGATCCCATAAAGATTCATATAAAAAAGTCGGGTGGCGATAGGCTCCATCTATATACATGGCCCACGGCAAATCTGTGGGGTAGCCATAGGCTTCCTGGTTAAAGAAATTCCCCCACCGTCCGATGGCCTGTCCCAAAATAATACTTGGTGCAACAATATCAGCTATCTGCCAAAATCTTAATTTCTGCCATTTCACAAAGAAATACCCGGCCAAAACTCCTGCAATTAAAGCACCGTGAATGGCCAACCCGCCATGCCAGATTGCCGGTATCTCGCTAGGATTAGTGCTATAATATGACCAGCGGAAAATAACGTAATATGCCCTAGCGCCAATAAACGCTAGCGGTGCTGCTATAATAACCAGATTGATAATTTGGTCCGGGTCCAGTTTCTGCCTTACCGCCTCCCTATATGCCAGCAAGGTTCCAATTGCCAAAGCTGAACTCATTAAAATCCCATACCACCGTACCGCTATTGGGCCTATTTGAAATGCTATTGGATCCATCTAATATCACTCCCATCAAAAATTATCATACCCCAATTTTATTAATGCGTAAACGCAATATGCCAATATTTTTGCAAGAAACAGCCCGGGCTATGCTCCCCGGGCTTTCATGTAATTTACTATCAATTTATCCAGCAAACAACTTTTCTTATAGACATCTCCGTCCGAAAGAGACTTCCCTTCGGAAACCATGCGACATAATTCCGCACGTTCCTTTAATAGTTTATGTTTCAAATCAGTGTTATTAGTCACGGACATCACCGCTTTCCACAAAATGTTGTAGAAAACCCCTTCCGTTTTTCTATATATAGTGCTTTCGACAATAACCTAATTATTTCCTGCTAAAAAAATCATTTTTTCTAATTTTTTACCCGTTTTTATACATAACTCCAAAACCACCCCGTGGGTTCCGCCAGTCGATATTATCATGGGCGCAGCCGTATTTGCACGTTCCACACTCAAGGCATCCTTCGTAAGCCGTATCAATACGTTGCTCCTTTTCGTCCCATGCATAGACTGCTGCAGGACATATGTAGGTGCATGGCCTTCTTTTACAATCAATGCACTTTCCGTTATCCTTTATCTTAAGGTGGCTATGTTTATCAGCTTGAAAACGATTGAGAAAAAGCTTATCCTCAATATTCATCTTCTTCATCCCATCATCCTCCATCCCCGATACAAGTCCTTAATAAGCTCATACTTAGAACGGTGAGACGTAATATCTTCCCATATTTTTTTCTGTTTCTCCTTTTTCGGAACACTATCTATAGTGAGGAACTCCTCCAAAGCAGAATTAATAGCATGAGGGTAAAACTCGAAAAACTGTCTATTCTTTTCCATTACCAAACCCACATTCTGATACTTTTTCAGGTCTTTTAGCACAAATGAGTTTTCCAATTTCCGCTGATACTCTGAAAGCATACCTGCACTATAGTCGCCTTTTTCGTGGGCCGCTACTATGGTCTCAGCCGCAAACTTACCTGAAGTCATTGCCAGGTTAGACCCTTCCCGATGTATGCCGTTACAAAGCATAGCTGCATCTCCAACTACAAGCACATTATCTCTGTATAGCTTAGGGATTGCTCTAAACCCACCTTCGGGAATCATATGAGCCAAATACTCTTGGGTTTCGCCCCCCTCTAGCAGTTTCGTAAGAGCAGGGTGGCTTTTCATATGCTCTAACAGTTCGTTAGGATTAAGACCTTCCTTCTCCACAAGTTGGGAAATTAAGACGCCGCATCCCACGGATAGGGAATCTTTATTAGTATAAATAAAGCCAGTACCCATCATCCCCATGGTGTTATGACCTACCAACTCTATGGTCGCCCCTTCACCTTCTTCCAGATTGAAACGATCTTCAATTTTTTCCTTCGGTAACGCAACAATTTCCTTTACTGCTACTGCCAACTGGGATGAATTTATTCCATCTTTCTGCAAACCGCATTTTTGGGTTAGCAGAGAATTTACACCTTCAGCAAGAATTATCACATTGGCCTTTATTTCCCCTTCGGGCCTACCTGTCTTGACTCCTACTATTTTACTTCCATCATATAAAAAATCCTCCACCACAGTTTCGGTTATTAATAATGCCCCTGCATCCACTACTTGTTCCGCAAACCAGCGGTCGAACCTGGCCCTAAGTACGGTGAAGTTATTATATGGTTCCTTGCCGTACCCTTTACTACGGTAGCCTAGGGTTACTACGGATTCTTCATCCATTAGCCACATTCTTTGCTCCACAATAGGCCTTTCTACGGGCGCACGCTCCCAAAATTTCGGTAGAAGCTCTTCCGTAGGTTGTCGATATAGAACTCCGCCCATAACATTTTTAGTGCCTGGATGGTCGCCCCGCTCAATGATGATGACATCCAGTCCTGCCTTAGCTAGTAAGTAAGCAGTCGATAGTCCGGATGGCCCGGCCCCGACAACAATAACATCAAATTTATCCGCCATTTTACATCCTCCTTATTGCCCAAGCTGTTTCCTGAACTGTTCTGTCATAGCAGGCAATACTTTAAATAAATCGCCTTGAATACCAAAAGTCGCAACTTTAAAAATTGGCGCATCGGGATCCTTATTTACTGCCACAATTACGTCTGCTGTTTGCATTCCCACCAAGTGTTGAATGGCCCCGGAAATACCTATGGCGAAATAAACTTTTGGCCGCACTGTAGTTCCCGTTTGCCCAACTTGAAATTCCGCGCCAAGCCAACCTGCTTCTACGGCCGCTCTTGATGCACCGATAGTACCGCCAACTGTATCGGCCAGTTCCTGAAGCATTTTAAAATTATCCTTGCTCCCAATTCCCCGACCTCCGGCAACAATTATTTCCGCCTTATCCAAATAAACTGCTTTACCTTTTTCTTTTATGTAATCAATTACTTTTACTGCAATATCATCTTCCTGAAGATTAGTCTCTTCTCGAATTATTTCTCCCTGTTGATCTTTCTTATATTCGGGCATGTCCATTATTCTTGGTCTTACCGTTGCCATTTGGGGGCGCCGGTGTCTACAAACAATAGTTGCCATAATATTTCCGCCAAAAGCAGGCCGGGATTGCAGCAAATACCGAGACTCCGGTTCAATGTCCAGTTCCGTACAATCAGCAGTTAAGCCCGTTCCTAAGCCGGTAGCGACTGCTCCTGATAAGTCCCTCCCCATGGTTGTGGCGCCCATTAGAATAATCTCGGGCATATATTTCTTTGTTAAGTTTATTATAGTATCCATATAAGATTGCGTTCGAAAGTGCTTTAATACAGGGGATTGCACCAAATAAACCTTGTCCGCACCATTGTTAAAAGCTTCTTGTGCGATATGCTCTACCCCGTCTCCTAATAGAATCCCTGCTAAGTATGTATTGAGCTTGTCCGCCAGTTTACGGCCTTCTCCCAATAGTTCCCAAGATACCGGGGCAACATTTCCCTCCATTTGTTCAATGAAGACCCAAACTCCTTTATATTTTGTAAGTTCTTCCGACATTTCACGGGCAGTTTCCGTCATTTCCTTAACTTGTCCTTTTTCTTTATTAGACATTTCCTTTACAGGCTCATCTAAGGCCAATGCTTCTGTCGGGCAAACTTCTACGCAAGCGCCACAGTTAGTGCACTTATCCGGGTCAACCTGAACGACGCCATCTACTAGAGTTAACGCATCAAACGGGCATGTCTGTACACATAACCCACATCCAATACATTTTTTTTCGGATATTTCTACTGCCACATTTATCACCCCAATTTACCTATCTGCTATTATTTCTTGCTTTACTAACTTTTCCACTAAAACTGCTGCCGCTTCTGTTGGGTTATCGGTCCCGCCGGGGATAATTTCCCCTTCACCCCGCTCCGGCGGAGGGAAAATCTTACGCACTGCAGTTGGGGAACCTTTCAAACCCATTTGTTCCATATCCATTTCAAAATCATCTTTTCCCCAAACAGTAGCCTTAAAACGAGCCGCTCTGATCTTATTGGGCAAACTGGCATACCTTAGTTCATTAAGGTCTTTTACTACTGTTAACAAAGAGGGTAAAGGCGCTTCTAAAATCTCCTTCTCCCCTTCAAGTTTACGAGCAACTTTTATGGTTCCCTTTTCCTGGTTAACTTCCAATACGTCCATCACATATGTCAGTTGAGGAATGCCTAACCTGGTCGCTATGCCTGGCCCAACCTGGGCAGTGTCTCCATCAATGGCTTGTTTGCCGCACATTATCAGGTCAATTTTTTCCTGTTCATCAACTTTTTTAATACCGGTTGTCAATATGTAACTTGTTGCTAAGGTGTCCGACCCGCCAAAAGAACGATCACTCAATAGTATTGCCTCATCCGCTCCAAAAGAAATTGCCTGGCGTAATACTTCTTCTGCTTGGGGCGGTCCCATAGAAATTACCGTTACTTTTCCGCCATACTTATCCTTCAANGCCATNGCTTCTTCGACCGCATGNGCATCATANGGATTCATGATTGAGGGAACCCCCTCGCGGATTAAAGTGTTCGTTTCCGGGTCAATCCTTACTTCGGAGGTATCGGGGACTTGCTTGGCACAGACAACTATGTGCATTTACGGATCACTTCCTTTATGTAGAATTCAAAAACTGCATTTTAAATTCATTGATACACGCAATATTATTGTTATCATGAAAATCAATAGTTATGAGTACCAACCTTATTTTTCCCATTATTAATGAAAAACTATTTCTAGAATACCATCAATTAGCATCTATATGCAAATTAATGCGGTTTCCTGACAAATTTAAGACAAATAAAAACCACGGCCCTTTGCCGTGGTTAGTCTATTGCTTTAGCCTTTTGCCCCAACAATACTGCATACCTTTATTTGCTGTCCAATTTGCAAATTCAGCGGGTCTACATCCGGATTAAGTTCCATTAACATCTCTACAGACGTGTTGTACCTTTGGGCAATCTTATAAAGTGAATCCCCGCTCCTAACTGTGACAAATGTTAATGTTGCCCCTGGCGGACACTCTGTCGGAGCTACAGTAGGCATAACCCCAGTTTCCATTACGTCTGTTACCACATCTAACTGAACACTTTCTGTAACTTTAACAAAGGCACCAAGTACCGCTGTCTGTTTCCATGGATATTTTTCGCCTTTGAAATGCGGTCGTTCACATACATCGTCAGGGTAATCCGGTTCTGTATACATTACATCATGGACTTCAACCTGAGCAATAAAATTCATACCTTTCTCAGCGCCTGGCACGTTTACTACTATAGAAAAGTTTTCGTCCACACTTTTTTCCAACAGTCCACCGGTACAGAGATTTACATAAAAAATCTGTTTGTGTAGGTTGCCCGCAAGAATGACCCGATCCTTAACAACTTTGGAGTCCATATAGTTAACACTAGCCTCTGTTTGGGTCTCCGCAATTTTTTTGACAGGCACATCAAATACAATATCGTTTTTGACTGTTCCTTGGTCCTCATTTTCACCAACTACACTCTCGACACGCAGTAGATCCCTGTCAACTTCAATTCCTTCCCCAATAACGTCAGTAACCACTTCAACTTGCAGGTCTTCGGTCACTTTAACAAAAAGGGCAAGTACCGCAGTCTGCTTTGCTGTTCGATCACCGGTTAAATCGATATTGACATTAATTACTTCAGCATGAACCTGAGCGTGCATTCCCATCTCAGCTCCGGGTATTGATACACCCGTGTTAAACTTTTCATTAACGCTCATTTCATAAACTCTGCCCGTTTCCTGCTCTACATAGTAAATTTGTTTTTGCAGAGTGCCTTGAACAATTACATTGCCATCTCTAACTTTTGCAGTAGCTTCTAATACTTTTGCATCAACGTCTTTAATTTTCTTTACATCCCGTGGAAAGGTCAGATCATTTTCAACTGTAGCCTGTGTTTCATCTTCGCCTACCACACTCTGTACCTTCAATAATTCCTTAACTACATCGATGTCAACGTCTGGAGAGGTAACATCCGTCACTACCTCCATTTGGACTGTTTCTGTGGCCTTTGCAAATACCTCTAGCATTACTGTTTGTTTCCATAAGTCTGGAAGTTTTTTCGGTTCATCAGTGATATTTTGGTAGTCAATCGCTTCAATCTTTACATTTGCCAAAGCCTCCGAGTCTTCATTCACACCAGGAATTGGCACCGAAACCATAAAATCTTCGTTAACTGAAAGCTCATATACTTCTCCTTCTTGGTACTCCATATCATCACAAATTGTATCCTCATCGGCAACAAAGTAAATTTGTTTGTGAATAGTGCCTTCGACAATAACTCTATCTTGAGCAGCTTTTGTTGTCACGTTGCGCACTTCCGCATCAGTATCCCAGATCTTTTTAACCTGAGCAGGGAATTCAATTTCATTCTTCACAGTATCTTGCACTGCATTTTCCCCAATGACGTTTTGTACCTTTAGGAGCCTTCTAATAACATCAAGAGACATTTAATTTAACCCCCTTTCATAAGTGTTCATAATAATATATGCAAGAGACAAGTAAAAATGAACCCCTTCCCACCAAAAACCATTTTTACAATCTTTTGTATGAATTTAAAAGAAAGTTGTGAGAAATCTATTAATCGAAAAAATATGCTTATTACCTTAATTTTTCCAGCCACTTGTAAAACGGCAAACAACTCCCCAAAAATAGCCAATGGCTCGGCTTGCTTCTACTACGGGGGTAACCCAAGGCGCCCAACACCAAACCTCCCAAGAGAAATAGGGAATTTTTTGTTTGGCCCCTTTAATAGTTGCAATCATAACCAATAGAAATAATACTGCTATTAACCAGTAATAAGACTTAATTAAAGTAATAATTAACAGTGCTGTGCAAATTAGACAACGAATTATACTTTTCAAATATACCTTTTTATTATAAAATCGCAAACCCGCGGCCTTTGCATTACGGTAGACCTGCTTACACACCCCCAATATATTCTTTGGCTGTTTACAAAAAACAATAGCATCGGGAGCTAAAGCAAAAACACTTCCTTTCCTGCCCAAAGCTAAGTCTAGGTACGCACCCTCCTCACACCAGGGCAGCTTAGAAAACCCCCCAATATTTTTCCACGCTTCACGAGATAGTGCTAAGGAGTATTTAGATGGGTTAAATTTATTTAAGTATGGCGTTTGAGCCACTGTCAACCCAGCGACACATCTCTGCCATGAATTTTCAGCATCTGGAATATACCTCCCAAGCACCATGTCTACTTCGGACATTTCAAACGGTGCAGTTATCTTATGCAGCCATTGAGAATCTAAAATGCAGTCGGCATCAGCAATTGCTATTGTCGAATGGTTAGTTCTTCCTATAACTCCATTGATACACTGAAAGCCCGCCATCGATGATGGTATGGCTTTTAGTTTAACAGGAAGTTCCTTCTTGATCTTGTGAATGGATGCCCACGCACTGGTGGTAAGATTTTCGCCCACGATAATAACTTCCTGAGGGTAACATGTTTGTTTCATTAGGGAATTTAGAAACTCGTCTAACGCATGTGCTTTTTCTTGTATCGTTATTACTAATAGAACTGAAAGCAACGGCATACACTCACCCCTAAAACTGAAGTAAAATTTAGTTTTAAACTATGCATTATATCTGTTAACGGTGAATGTATGTTTATTTAATAACTGGCAAATTGTTTAAACACTTCATATACTTTTTTATGATACCTTTCCAATATCTCATTATGGACAAACACCTGCTTAGATTGAGCAAGAGCTTCCTCTGCTTGAGTTAAATGCAGCTTTGCCAAAGACAAATACGCATCAGGATAGGCCGTATTCATTACGAGGGCGCTATGAATTAGCTGCTCCGCCTCTTCATATAGTTTTTGCCGTAAGCAAATCCGTCCTAAAATAAGGCAGCCTTGAGCATCAATTTTCCCTTCATTCATACATCCAATTAATTCGTGGGCAGCCAGATCCCAATCTCCATGTAACCAAAGTATCTTGCCTAAGCGCAAAGAAGGGCGTTCATTGGGAACGGCGCCCAATAGACTCAAAACCCTAGCCGCTAAGTTACCTAGACCCATTACCAAAATTTTCTCAATTAAAACATAGAAACCTGGCAAAACGTCCTTAGGCAGTAAT